>Ga0181587_10005482_pt1 | contig 10381 bp, 9 predicted proteins | sample 071ome_27_FD_132463 | JGI IMG/M metagenome (GOLD analysis project Ga0181587, IMG submission 132463) | Coastal salt marsh microbial communities from the Groves Creek Marsh, Skidaway Island, Georgia - 071409AT metaG (megahit assembly) | ecosystem: Environmental > Aquatic > Marine > Intertidal zone...
CAGAAGCAATCGCAGCTGTCTGCGAAGGATGTGGAGCTGGCCGTCAAGGCGATTCTTGAGTATATGTCGCAAACGCTGGAAAGTGGCGGCAGAATTGAAATCAGGGGTTTTGGCAGTTTTTCATTGCACTATCGCGTACCACGTATTGGGCGTAATCCTAAAACAGGTACGCCGGTTGCTCTGGCCGGCAAGCATGTGCCTCATTTCAAGCCTGGCAAGGAGCTTAGAGATCGGGTCAATCAAAGCATGCTAGAGGAACAGGTTACTGTCGGCTACTGATTTCATTCGCACATTTGCAGAAAAGGCGATCCGGTTCTTTGCCGGATCGCCTTTTTAATTTACGCATGCATCATGCCGCGAAACTGACTGTTATAATAATTCAGTTATCGCTATGAAGGAGCCTTTAGCTGGTTATGTATAACCTAATTCGGCTTGTAGTATGGGTTTTTCTGCTACTGGTATTTGTTGCCAGCATCGGATTTTCTTTTCTTAATCCAACGCCCGTGTCCCTGTCGTTTGGCGTTTTGACTTTATCTCCACAACCTGTGGCATTATGGGTAGTGTCTGCCTTCTCAATCGGTGGACTGTTAGGCCTGATGATTGGGGCAGGACTGGGTGGATCATCGAAAAGCAAAAATCAAAATCGGCGATTGCGCGAGCAACTTGATAGGGTTAATAGGCAGTTGATGGAAAACTCCAGGCAGGTTTCCGGGGATTTAGAATAACCGTGTCCGGAATTGCATTGTATATATTGCTTTTGATTGCCGTAATCATCGGCTGGTTGATCGCGAGAGTGTCCAGTACAAGGGGGAAAGGCACGCGGCGGTCAACCAGCGATATTTATCACGACTATTTCGTAGGCCTGAACTACTTGTTACGTGACGAACCGGATGAAGCGATCGATACCTTCATCAATGGACTTGAAATCAATGGTGAAACCATAGAAACGCATCTCGCTCTCGGCACATTGCTGCGACGTCGCGGAAAAGTCGACAGGGCGATAAAAGTACATCAGGAATTGATGGAACGCTCGGGATTAAGTAGCGAGTATGCTGACTCGGTTCGACTTGAACTTTCAAACGACTATATTGCCGCGGGCTTGCTGGATAGAGCAGAGAGACTGCTCAAAGAAATGTTGAGTGATGGCAATCCAATGAGGTGGGAGGCGCTAGCGCAGCTTGTGCAAGTTTATCAGATAGAGCGCGAATGGGATCAGGCCATCGACATAGTTCATCAGCTGTTCAAAAATCCCCGATACCGAAAAGATCAGGCGCTAAGGAGCATCGCCGCACATTATTGCTGTGAACTGGCGGAACTGGCATTACAGGCGCAAGAGCTTCCCGATGCGAGAGAGCATATACGCAAGGCTTTTCATTTTAATCGAGCCAGCGGAAGAGCGGGATTGTTGCTGGCAATCATTGAACAGAAATCGGGTAATCTGGAAAAGTCGGTAAAGGAATTGGTGCGGGTTGCGACCAATAATCCGCTGCTTATCAGTGAGGTACTTTCTCCTCTGGCTGAATGCTTTAAGCCAGAAGGCGACGTCGAAGTCGCCGGCAATCTGAAAACTTTGTTATTCGGGTTATTGGAGAAGAATCCTCGCGCAAGTGTCCTGCTTGAGGCGGTCAAGCTGGTCCGGAAGGAAGAAGGCGATGAGGCAGCGATTCAAGCTTTGGCAGAGGGGGTCAGTAAAAACCCTTCTCTGAAAGCAAGTCAGGCATTGTTGGAGAGTCTGTTGCAGGATTTCCAGGAAGACTCACGGGATTATCTTCAACTAGCTGTTAAAACGCTGCAGTGCCATTTGGACACAAAGCCGGCCTATCGCTGTGATCACTGCGGGTTCGAAACGCGAAAATTATATTGGCAATGTCCCAGTTGTCAGAACTGGGATCAGTTACAACCGATTCTTGGCACCGAGGGTGATTGATTTCGTCGGGAAGCGGCGTACCGGATTGGTATGTAGTGCGCGTTCAGGAAGTGATAGAGAGAATTGAGCAGAGAGGAATTGATGACTGACGGTAAGAGAATTATTGTCGCGCTTGATGTATCAACTGCGGATCAAGCCTATCAACTGCTTGACCAACTTGATAGCGACCTGTGTAGGGTGAAGGTTGGTAAACAGCTTTTTACCAGCTGTGGTCCCGAGCTTGTCAGAAAAATCGTGGAACTCGGATTCGACGTATTTCTTGATCTTAAATACCACGATATTCCTAATACGGTCGCCGGTGCTGCGAAGGCGGCAGCCGATCTGGGAGTGTGGATGCTTAACGTGCATGCGTCTGGCGGGCGAGCGATGATAGAAGCTGCAGCTAATGCCTTGTCAGAGCGCGGCGGTCAGCGTCCTCTATTGATTGGCGTAACGGTTTTAACCAGTATGGCCGGAGAAGACCTCGCTGAGATCGGAATAAACGCAACGCCCGAGCAACAAGTCAAGCGTTTAGCTCTATTGAGTGCTGATTGTGGTCTTGACGGGGTGGTATGTTCGGCGGCGGAGACTCCAATGCTGGCAAGTCTTCTTGATACTAATTTCTGCCTGGTTACACCAGGGATACGTCGAGTAGAGGACGCGGTTGGGGACCAGAAGCGCGTTGTTGGTCCTGCTCAGGCGATAGCAAACGGAAGCACGTATCTGGTGGTAGGACGACCTATCAATAAAGCCGCATCGCCCTTGCAAAGTCTTAAAATTTTCAACGCCGAGATTTCTACGGCACTTTCTGGTGTTCTGTAAGTGCTTTGCTAGACTTTGGTTAGCAGCAGTTTAGCTGCCTGCCCGGATGGCATCAGTTTTACAACCTGTCCGGATAGCAAACATCCGAAGTTCGATTTTTTAGCAATGTGAGGGAACACTATGAAACTGACAAAGATCACGCTAGATATGTTGCAGACCCTGCTGTTTTGTACCATGGTCGCCTGCGCGCCAATTGTTACTGCAGCTGACAATCCGACGGGGAACGGCGTCGAACATCAACTTGTCGATATTAATTCGGCTGATGCATCAACTCTTGCTGAGGTCATGGACGGAGTGGGTGTCGTCAAGGCCGAGGCGATTGTGGCGCACCGGGAACTGGTGGGAAAATTCCAGTCCCTGGATCAGCTTCTGGAAGTCAGCGGGATAGGTCCTGCGATATTGGAAATGAATCTCCACAAACTCACTGTTGTTTCTGAGTGATGTGAGGGAAAACGAATCTCCTTGACGGAATACCGGCCGGGCGGTTGGTGAATTCACGCCCGGTCACTCTGCATCCACTGCGAAGCTTGCGGCTTGAGGTGGATTTAATCAAAGTGTTCCAATCAGTTGATATTGAAGCTGTTATTGGCGCTACCTGCGTCTTAGAATAAGAGTTTTATGCTGCGAGATCGTTATCGATGTTCGATTGGGCATTGCAAACAGTAGCACTCCTGAGCTCCGCCATACTAACCTTTGGAGTTCTCCGTTTATTTCAGATCAAGCACTGGCTGGACGAGCCTGATGCGCGCAGTGCGCACAAACGACCTATGCCTACGTCTGGCGGTATCGCAATGGCCATGGTATTTGCAGTTGGCGTAATTTATTACTTCTTCAGCGGGCAATTCACGTCTCTGGAAAGTATGATCTTTCTCGGTTGCGTGCCAATAGTAATTGTTGGCTTTATTGATGATCTTCGTAATCTCGATTTTCGCTGGAGGCTTTTCTTTCAATTTGCCAGCGCGATCTTGGTGGTTATTTGCGCCGGGCCTATGCCAACGATATTAATTGGTCCATTCAGTCTGGAATCGTCGGTAATTGTTCAGATTTTGGCTGTACTGGCATTTGTATGGTTACTAAATCTCTTCAATTTTATGGATGGTATAGATGGTCTGGCCGCTTGCGAGGCAATATTTGTCACACTAGTGACATCTTTTTTCCTTATAAACGCAGAAGACGTTGCTAGCGTCGCGGTGTCTCTGCTGATCGCCAGTGTCGCGCTGGGTTTTCTGATTTGGAACTGGCCGCCGGCGAAAATATTTATGGGTGATGTCGGCAGCAATTTTCTTGCCTACACTCTCGGCGCTTTGGCGCTCATAAGTATCGCGAATGGGAGTATGAATCCATGGTCTTGGCTATTATTACTGGGTGTTTTTGTAGTCGATGCAACTTATACTCTCTGTTATCGGATTTTACACGGCCAGCAGTGGCACCAGGCTCACAATGATCACGCCTACCAGCACTGGGCGCGGCAACTTGGCAGTCATAGCCGTGTGACTCTGGCGATACTGTTGCTTAACTGCACTTGGCTGGCCCCTCTCGCGTGGTTGGCAGATCAAAACCCTTATCAGGGGTTTTACCTCACTGTCGTGGGCTATCTGCCATTAACACTGATTGCCTGGAAGTTGCGGGCAGGACAGTCGGTAAAAAGTGCAGCTGAATAATCTAATGTGCGCCCTAATATGTCGAGCGCGCTACCGATAAATAGATTAGTAGAAATATAGAAAGTTAATAATTACGTTCGCTCAGGCAAAACAGTCCTATAACGAGGCAGGAGCCGCCAAATGAACCCTTATTCGATACCTCTCTCCAGGTCGGTGAAACAGATCTTGCTAATGATCTCGGACAGCGTCCTTCTGGTGGTCACACTGGGGCTTTCAATGGCGCTGATTGGTCAGGACTTTTTTGCCCATAATCAGTCGTTTTATTTCTATCTTGTTCTGGCAATAATCAGCAGCATACTGCTGTTCGGAAAATTGGGGTTGTATCGGGCCCTGCTGCTCTACATGGGCCTGCAGGCGGTGCTGATTTTGCTGAAGGGTGTGTCGCTGGCAGTGGCTTTGGTGGCAGGCGCGCTGATTATTAGCGGCAATCAACCGGACTCATCGTATTCCCTGTTCGGCATTTACTGGATGATGGCCTTGTTGTGCATAGGCGGCAGCAGGTTCGCTGCCAAGATTGCCCTGCAGGCATTGATTCAGAACTTCAGGCCTAAAGAGCCAGTGATAATTTACGGAGCAGGCAGTTCAGGAATGCAACTGGTTGCAGCACTGTTAAGCGGTGATCAGTATCTGCCAGTAGCGTTCGTCGACGACGGTCCGGAAATAATCGGAAGTACGGTGCACGGTATTCGGGTATATAGCCCTAACTCGCTGTATGAGTTGATAGATTCGTTTGGTGTTAGGAAAATACTTCTGGCTATCCCATCGGCTACCCATGCTGAACGTAAAGAGATTCTGAATCGGCTGGAGCATCTTCCGGTGCACGTCAAGACAGTGCCGGATTTATTCGATATGGTGGCGGGCAAGGTTGGGGTTGATCAAATCCGTGACGTCGACATTGAAGATCTTCTGGGGCGAGATACAGTGCCGCCTAATCCAAAACTGCTAGGTGCCTGCATCACCGGACAATCGGTTATGGTCACTGGTGCGGCGGGTTCAATTGGCGCGGAATTATGCCGTCAGATTATTCGCATGCGCCCATCGCGTCTGGTGTTACTGGATAATTTCGAGTACGGACTATACGAAATAGAGCGCGAACTGCAGGATAGTCAGATAGATCTCGAGCAGGCTTCAAAGGTGGAGTTGATTGCATTGCTTGGCTCGGTGTGCAACAAGCAGCTATTGGGAAATGCGATGGCTAGCTTCCGAGTAGACACGGTTTATCACGCTGCGGCTTATAAACAGGTACCAATGGTAGAGAAGAATATCGTCGAGGGAGTTCAGAACAACATTTTTGGAACCCTGGTCTCCGCGCGTGCTGCGGTCGGGCATAACGTTAAGAATTTTGTCTTCATTTCTACCGACAAGGCAGTTAGACCTACTAACGTAATGGGCGCGACCAAGCGCTTCGCGGAGCAAGTCTTGCAGGCAATGGCGCAGCGAGGCGGGGACACCAAGTTCAGTATGGTCAGATTTGGCAATGTACTGGGGTCTTCCGGCTCAGTGGTTCCCTTATTTCGTGGGCAGATTACGCAGGGAGGACCAGTTACCGTAACTCATCCCGAGGTGACCCGCTATTTCATGACGGTCCAGGAAGCTGCGCAGTTAGTGATCCAGGCTGGCTCCATGGCCCGTGGGGGGGACGTGTTTGTTCTTGATATGCATGAACCGATCAAGATCGTGGATCTGGCCAAGAAAATGATTCACCTGATGGGCTACGATGTTAAGGATGAGAACTCCTACCGCGGTGATATTGCTATCGAATACACTGGCCTGCGACCCGGCGAAAAACTTTATGAAGAATTATTGATAGGCGAGTCGGTTACTGGAACCGATCATCCCAAGATATTGCGTGCTGAGGAAGAATTCCTACCCTGGGAAAGTCTTCAGAGTTTTATCGAGCGGATGCAGAACGCCAGTCAGGAGTTGGATCTGAAAGCGGTACGCGATATTCTGATCGAAGCGGTAAATGGATTTGAGCCCGGAGAGCAGGTCAGTGACCCGCTATGGGAAATGGCTGAACAAACCTTAGATCAAACAACAGCGCCCGCGCCTGGCAAGGTAACAAAACTTTTTAAAGAGTAGTTTTGCTACCTTAAAACAACCGTTGCGGGAGTAAGACCTCGGAAAGTCGCCGTGATTACTGCTGGCGTCTTATCGAGTTAATCACGACCGCTTCATTAGGAACGTCTGCGTATCCCCTCACTGTACCGGTCGCAACTTTTGCTATGGCGTCGACTACATCCATACCCTCAATCACCCGACCGAATACCGCATAGCCGAACCCTCGGGGTGTCTCGTCGACGTGATTCAGAAAATCATTATCTACCAGATTGATAAAGAACTGGGAGGTAGCGCTATCCACCACGCTGGTTCGGGCCATGGCAAGGGTGCCCCGATCATTGACCAGATCCGAGCTTGCCTCGTTCTTGATAGCATCGTAGGTTGACTTTTGAACCATGCCCTGATCGAAGCCACCGCCCTGTATCATAAATCCATCGATTACCCGATGAAATATCAACCCGTCATAGTAGCTATTGTCCGTATAGCGGAGAAAATTCTCTACTGTGATGGGAGCCTGATCTGCGAACAGTTCGATAGTGACCTGGCCCTTGTTGGTATCCATGACTACCACCGGATTGTCCTGGGCGAGTGTCGATTCAGCGAATAACAGGGCTAGTGAAAGTATTAGTGCGCGCATCTTCAGTGAATTCTCCTTGCAACGTGTCCGGGCTACTAAACCCGATCTTTTCATTGGGTAACGGAGTCTAACTATACCTCAATTAATTCAGGCATAACTACCCATGGATGTTTCTATGTTCGTCGCTTGCCGCTTATCTGATGACCAGACGGATCAAATACTCCCCATCCGTCTTTGACAAGTCCGTAATGCTGGCTAAAGCGAAAGTAGTGGCTGTTTTATCCTTGAGAATGCTGTGACTGAAGAAATCTGTTAAGACCGAAAAACGCTAGGCCGCTGCCAATGAGTGCCAGGCTTAGCAGCCCCTCGATTGGTCGGTTTAAAAGGGTGAATACCAAGGTCCATCCTATAAGCAGCAGGTAGACCAACATTGGAATCGGGTAAAAAGTGATTTTAAACGGGCGATCCAGTTCCGGTTCGCGATATCTGAGAATAAACACACCCAGAACGGTGACAAACGTGTTCAGTGCCAGGGTAAAACCTGAGAAGACCAGAACAGATTCAAACGTGGAAGAAAAAATGAATACCAGAGCGACAGCAGACTGGGCGAAGATAGCTCTGGCGGGAACATCATTGGAGTTGGTTCTGCCAAATGCTCGAAAAACGGGAAAGTCTTCGCCGATAACCTGTATTACCCGCGGGCCGGCTATAGTCATGGCGCTGACTGTGGAAATCAGCAACAGAGCGAGGATAATCCCGGTAAATCGCCCAGCCACTGCGCCAAATGCCTCCTGTGCCGCAATGGCGCCTACCTCTATCTGGCCTGCCATGCTCTCTATGGGTGCGGCATAGAGAAACGAGAAATTCAATCCCAGGTAGAGGACGGTTACGACGCAGGTGCCGACTACCAGGATCCAGGGCAACGTGCGTTGTGGATCTTCCAGTTCGCCACTCAGATAGGTCGCCGCGTTCCAGCCGCTGAATGCGAAACTGACGTAGATCAGTGACACGGCAAAGGTCGCACTGAGCATCAGTTCACCGTCACCAGCGATGGGTAGAAAATTCACCGGTTGGGGAGCATCCACTACCAGCAGGGTAGCGAAAATGAACAGCAGTATGATGACGACTTTCAAGGCGGTAAAGAGCATCTGGGTGTTGCCGCTGGTTCGGTGACTGGTGCTATGAACAACCGTGAGGCCGATCAGCAGGGTCGCGGCCAGCAGTTTTTCCTCCCACGGGCCGATTCCGCCGGGGAAGATTGATCCGGCGTAAGCTGCGAAAGTCATGGAAGCCAGCGCCATCGGACCGGCGAATCCAACTGTGCAGGAAACCCAGCCCGATACGAAGCCCGCGCAGGGGTGAATTATCCGGCTCAGAAAATTGTACTCTCCACCCGATCGCGGCAGGGTCGACCCCAGCTCTGCGTAGCACAGCGCGCCACAGAGCGCGGCAATACCGCCGACGGCCCACAGCATGAGGATGACAAATCCTGAGCGGATATCCAGCAGCTGAAACCCGAGGCTGGTAAAAACCCCGGTGCCGATCATGTTGGCCACAACTACCGCGGTCAAGGTGGGGTAACGAAACTTGTCAGATGCCATGGGCTGATAGCCTGACCTGGTTAATTCCGAGTCATTGTCCCCTGATCTTTCCTGGCAGCGCAATTCTAAGATTGTAAGCATGTCTATCGATTGCAGCTGTGCTTAAATAGGCCTGAAAGCGATTGGCAACAGACTTGGGGGATATGGCATTGACCATTCGTTACGGCATCATTGGCACCGGGATGATGGGTTGTGAACATATTCGCAATCTTGCCGCCATGGACGACGTTGAAATCACAGCCGTTGCAGATCCCAACGAAGAGCCTCGTGGTTGGGCTGTTAATGCCTGTGGCGACCGTTTTTCTCCGCGGGTCCACGAGGACTACAACGACTTGCTGGACGCCGACGATGTCGATGCGCTGGTCGTTGCCTCGCCAAACTTCACCCATATCGACGTCATGCGGGATATTTTCCGAACCGACAAGCATGTGATGCTCGAAAAACCCATGAGTACAACCCTGGCCGATGCCATCGAAATCGACCGTGCTGCGGAAAAACACCAGGGAATCGTCTGGATCGGGTTGGAGTATCGCTATATCGCGACGATCGCTGCGTTGATACAGCACCTGCCTGAAGTGGGTGACGTAAAAATGTGCGCTATCCGTGAGCATCGCTTCCCGTTTCTGAAAAAAGTAGGCGACTGGAACAGGTTCAATAGAAACACTGGGGGTACGCTGGTTGAAAAATGCTGCCACTTCTTCGACCTGATGAACCAGGTGGTTCCCGGCAGGCCGGTACGGGCGCTGGCATCGGGTGCCCAGTCGGTCAATCACCTCGACGAGGTTTACAACGGTGAGGTTCCTGACATACTCGACAACGCCTATGTCATCGTGGAGTATGACAGCGGGGCCCGCGCAATGCTGGATCTTTGCATGTTTGCTGAAGGTTCCAGGCATGAACAGAACATTGCCGTAACCGGCGATATCGGCAAGCTTGAAACCACCGTGCCGGGTGACGAGCTGTATATCAGCAAACGGGAAGGCAGATCAGGCCGATCAATAGCGGTGGCAACAGATGCGCAGGTCAGACACACCGGTTTCCATCATGGCTCGAGCTTTCTCGAGCATCGCGGTTTTATCGATGCGATAAGGGATGGAAAGCCGCCGGCGGTCACCACCAGGGACGGCTTGATGTCGGTGCTTGTCGCCCTGGCGGCGCAGCAGTCAATCGAGTCGGGGCAGGCCGTGGAGATCGATTCACTTTTGAAGCAGAGTAATTAGTTCAGTACGACATCATGGCATTCCAATCAATCAAGGACATACCAGCGATCGGTTTTGGTCTCTGGAAAATAGACCCGGGTGTTTGCGCGGACGCCGTGTTCGAAGCACTAAGCTGTGGGTATCGACACCTGGACGGTGCCTGTGATTATGGCAACGAGGTTGAAGTAGGCGAGGGGATACAGCGAGCGATTGCCGCAGGCCTCTGTACGCGGGACGAGCTGTGGATTACTTCCAAGTTATGGAACACCTATCACCGTCCCGAACATGTCCCCGCGGCGCTTGATCGCACCCTGAACGACCTGCAACTCGATTACCTGGACCTGTACCTCGTTCATTTTCCTATTGCGCTGGAATTCGTGCCGTTCGAGACCCGCTACCCGCCGGAATGGTTTCACGATCCGGCATCCGCCAGTCCGGTTATGCAGCCGGCAAAGGTACCGCTTGCAGATACCTGGCACGCGATGGAAAAGTTGAAGCAGGCCGGCAAGGTCCGGCACATCGGCGTGTGCAATTACTCGACTTCGTTGCTGCAC
>Ga0181587_10005487_pt1 | contig 10379 bp, 10 predicted proteins | sample 071ome_27_FD_132463 | JGI IMG/M metagenome (GOLD analysis project Ga0181587, IMG submission 132463) | Coastal salt marsh microbial communities from the Groves Creek Marsh, Skidaway Island, Georgia - 071409AT metaG (megahit assembly) | ecosystem: Environmental > Aquatic > Marine > Intertidal...
AAGCAATTATATCAGGATTTAGTGATCAAGGATTACTAGGCTTGGTAGCTGTTTGGATTTTATATCACATTTATAAGTCTAAATAATCTAAAAAAAGACCTCAAAGATCTTTGATAGAAAAGGCGGCAACTTGTCGCCTTTTTTTATGATTAGCAGTAAATAGTAGTATATGAGCATAGAGCACAAACACCTTGTTGTGAGAGCAGAAATTCAAAAACCGCTGTTTGATGAAGAGGTGGCAATTAACTTTATTAATGAACTAATTAAAAAAATTAATATGAAGTGCATGTATGGTCCGGTTGCAATCTATTGTAAAGTTGCCGGAAATCAAGGTATGACAGCGTTTGCAATTATTGAGACTAGCCATATTGCTTTACACATCTGGGACGAATCATGGCCAGCTCTTTTACAGTTAGATGTTTATAGTTGTAGTGAGTTTGATCCAACTGTTGTTTTTGATCACGTCAAAATACTCGATCCTATAATGACAGATTATAAATTTTTAGATAGAAAAAATAGTTTTGAAGAAATCTAAAAATAAAAGGTTGACAAAACAGCTATTGTTTGTTATAGTAATAACATAGTAACAAAAGCATAATTAACTTTTGTTTATAGTGCAAGGAAGAGGCCTTTACCAGAAGGGCCGAACTTGACTAGCCAGGGGTAGTACCCAGGGTTTGTACTAGAAATAGGCAGGCTCACATCGCAGTCACTAGCGGGGTTAGGTTGTACGTATTAGAATGGTATTCCGGTACGTGCTTGTAGGTGTAACCAAGTCCTACCTATTTTACTATATTATGAAAAAGGCACTTTGTATGAAGTGTCTTTTTTTATGAATAAATAGATATGAGATAAGACAGTAATAAGAACAAGACGCAGTAGAACTAACAAACCTCCCGCCCTAATATTAGATACAAACTTCCTCAAATATAAACACGAACACAAGGAAAAACACATGAGTAATCAAGGAACAGTAAAATGGTTCAACGCCGCAAAAGGCTTTGGATTTATTGCCTGTGAAGATAAAGATGTTTTTGTACACATTTCAGCAGTAGAAGCCGCAGGCTTAAACTCGTTAAACGAAGGTGATACAGTAACATTTGAAACACAAGATGGACCAAAAGGTCCAAGTGCTGTGAATCTATCAATCAAATAGTATTCAAGTAACTAAAAAAGGTGGCTTAAGATTTAGGTCACCTTTTTTTATGACTGATTATCCATTTTTTTAGTTTCGTGATCTGGATAAGGTTCTCTAGTAGGAAATCTAGTATTAATAGAACCTCTTAATGTTTCAGTTTCTCTTGGTGAATTCAAAGAACTTCCTGTTCTTTTTTCTAAAATATTTGTGTATAATAAGTTACCGTCACTGTCTGCTTGAAACGATATTGCTCCTACTGTTGCTGTTGGTGTCGCAACAAATCCGGCTGAGTTCATGTCAATTCTACCTGCACCGCCGGCGGCAGTTTCTCTATGACTAACTCCGCTGTTGATATGTGATGTTACTAATTGAGTTAGTTTTAAATCTTTAGTAGAAAATATATTAGTGTTTTCTAATGTAGATGTACTAATATCTTTTCTAGCAGTTAATTTAAATTCACCTGCAACATCAATGTGCAAAGTACCATTAATATCTCCTAAATCTCTTGTTGACTTAGGTTGTGACGTTCCTGCTGTGTTATTTGTTTTAATATTAATATGTCTACCTGATTCAATATTAATGTCTCTGTCAGCTCTAATGTTAAAATCATTTTCGGTTCTCATTGATATTGAGTCTGCACCCCACACTTCAATTTTACCATTGTTAGTTATTTCTACCCAACCTGTGGCATTGCTGTTGGTTACATAAACTGTATTATTTGAGTCATCTAGTAGTATTTGAGCTCCGCCTACTGTTCTTAATCTAATTTGTTTTTGACTTGCATCGTCCATTACAAATTGATGTCCTCCTGGGGTTAATATACCAAACACCTGCGACGGTGATTCTCTTCTAGCAGATGAATCTGATAGTCCTCTTATTGCATCATTTTCAAGACCTTGGTTGATCAGTCCTTGATAGTGCGGGCCGTGTGCTGGACGCTTGACGCGGTCAATGGGTTGTCCTTTTTCTGTGTGAGCTTTGATATCAAATATATCTGATAGCTGAGCTTCACTACTTACTCTGTTAACTTCAGCAACTGGTAATATCGGAGATTCTTCACCAAATGTTGTACCTTTTGCAATAGCTGGCATCATGTGGTTAACTCCTGGCTGAATTAAACAACCAATAAACACACCAAAGTTACTGTTACCGTCAACAAACGCTACAGCAACTAGATTGCCTACATCGGGTGGCACCATCCACATACCATATGAATTTTGTGTTCCTGAATAACTGTTTTCAGCATCTCCGCCTTTTCTTAACGTAGATGGATTTGTTGCCCCAGCAAATGGAGAAGTCCATATAACACTTTTCCATGTAGTTGAATCGGTTCTAGGAGTATCAGACCCAATAAGATGAACTCTTAATCTACCTAATCTTGCCAAGTCAGTAGTATCCATAACTTCGGCTATTTTGATAGTTGTGATATCACGCGATTTACTCAAACCGTCTCTTTGTGCTTTATAATTACTTGACGATGTTATATTTTTACCTGCCATTTTTTATCTTCCTGATCCACCTTGTCTTGCTGGTCTTGTTGATGTAACAAAACTTAAATCTGTTAAAGCATCTCTTTGCATGTGCAACCTTTGTGTAAATTGTCCATTACTAAAACTATGTCCTATTTTATACACTCTATAGATAGATGTCAAGATCTCATCTGTGCGGGTTGACGCTGGTGGTATAAATCCTGTTTCTTGGTTTATTTCTTTTGGATATAATGTTTGAAACAAAACCATGTTTTCTCTTTTTGGATCAACCGATACACCTAAATCTTTTAATACTGTATCTAATTGATCAATTTCTGGTTTTGGCACCCAGTATGGATCTCCTATAATATCCATCGTAACATTCATTAAATCTACACTAGGTCCACCAGCGAACGCATTTTCAATGACTCGTTGTGCTTCTGCATTTTCGCCTGTTCCTACATCTGTAGTACCGCCTGCTTGATCCATTGTTCTTGAATAAAATTGAGCTCCTATGGCTTTTCCAAACGTTTCTGAACTTTTATCAGATAGTTCTTTTAATGTTTCTGCCAGTCGCCATTTGTTACCGGTAATGTTAATACGAGTAGGTGAATTAGTTCTGTTTGGTTGTAAATTGTCAGATGTACTTTTATATGGTTGTAGTTCTAGTAGTTGTCTTCCAGAAATTTGAACTGACTTATTAAATTCTAATATATCATTGTTAAAAGACGATACTAGCGATTTATATGCTTGTAAAGTTTCGCTGTCTGGTTCTACTGCGCCGTCTTGTAAAACTTCAGTATATTGATTTAAGAAAAATCTTCTTGCTTCAAGTATTTGTCTATTCTCGCTTTGACTAATGTTTCCATCTTCTGCCATTTTATCAAAGTCAACTTTCATTTCGTTTTTTGCTTTTTCGTGTTTACTAAAATCGTTAGCTGATTTAATAATTCTATCTCTCAAAGCATCTGGTAAGTTTTTAAATATTCCATGTAATTGGTCATATGGAAACACATATTGAAAATTATATGTCAAGTCAAAATCCATAACATCAATATTATCACCAGAATAATGATAACTGTATTTTTTAGTCAGTGATGCATTTTGCATCATCTCACTGACTCTTTTTTTATGTCTTTCTGGCGGTGCATTGTACTCTTGTAAAATACCAGATTGTATGCTGGTCCAACTGCTAATATAAATGACATAAACTAATTTTCTTTGATAGTCATTACGCAACGGATCAAATTTCAAAGGTATTGCTAGAGGAGTTATTGTGAATGCTTTTTTTCCTACTTCAATTTCGTCCCATTTTTCAAGGTCATCTTTATCTAAATTGTTGATTTCTGATAAACTTTCTTGAACTCCTTTTATTTTAGTAACAAAATATTCAGTTCTTGTTAAGTGTTTCTCAATGACTTCAGTAATACTAGCATCATAGTCAATTTCTGTAGTTATATTATTGCTATCTAAATCTGTGTTTAAAATTAATCCTTTGTTTTCAACATCTGTTATAATTCTTGATTTAAGAACTTCGTCAATTTCTTTGCTGTCTTCACCTAGCACTATAACTTCGTATTTGTCCATTAGGTATTTGGTTAATCCTAATTCGTGTTTTTGTTGCTCAAATATAGCTGATGTAAATTTTTTGGTAAAATCTTTAAAATCTTTTATTTGTGGAATTCTAATATCACTAACTAATGCATGGTCATCAGCTCTGGCTAGATCACCATAACGATTTCCTTCAAGTTGATAAACTGCTCCGCCAACATCTACTTTGTATTGCATGTTTTTAATAAAAACAGCATACAGTCTTCTGGTACCCGGTATTTCTTGACCTGCGGCACTCATTGCTCCGGCATTTCTCCAGTTGCCACCAGCATCTGCACCTGAGGCATGAGGATTATAGTCCCCCACTAGACTTCCATCTTTTTTTCTACCTTTTAGATAAACTTGAATAAAAAACGGATGTACTTGGTATCTCTCAATACCTAATTCTTGCGATGCTAAAAAAATTTGTTTAATTAAGTTTGTTGATTGTGGTTGAGTTATCGACATGTTAAATTTAAAAGCAGTATTAACACGATCTGCTCTAGTTAATCCTAACACATTCTCAAATTCAAAACTAGTAATTGTTGTAACAGTTTCTGCAGATCTGGCAATAATGTAAACTCTGTCGTCTGTGTTTCCCGGATCATATGTTTTTAACAGATTGTTAGATGAATAACTATTATCAGTTTCAAAAAACTCGCTGTCTGTTGCATATCCATATGACAAGTGTGCTTCGCGATCAAAAAACTTTTTAGTAAATGATTTATTTGCAATAGCTAACGTAATATCATAAGTTACTGATTCATAGTCATGTAAAATATTTTGATCCCAATTAGCATCATTGAACAGATCTAATCCAGCCTGCAATTTTTCGGTACTTGTTTCTCTAGGTACTGGTTCTCTTTTAACTGTGGTATCGTTGTTTTTAACTTCGGTTGTGTCTTTTTTGCCAGCACTGTTACTAGTATCGGTTGTTTGGCTTTTTTGGGTATTGTCTGCATTGGTTTCAGCTTCTACTTTTGCAGTTGTTGTTTCAACATTTGCTGTTGTATCGTTGCTTTTTAAATTAAACTTTGCATCTTGTATTTCCATGGCATTATTAAGTTTATCAGCTGTGCCATTGATATTGAGAAGATAATTTGTATCGCCTATTACATCTAAAGCATTTGTTTCATAGCCTGCTTTAATTGAGCCAAAATCCCCAGGCATACGAGCACTAGACACTGTACCAATTGGTACATACACTTCGCTACTTACTCCAGTTACAACTTCATCAATGTTTTCTGTAGCTAAATCTTGTGTGATATTGTTTTCTGGATTAACAGTAATACTGCTATTTTTTGCGTTGCCACCTTTGCCGTGGCGCCATTTTTTTCTATCTGCCGCTGTTGCCATAGTAATTACCTTTGGCCGGCTATTGCATCATAATTAGGTAATCTTATTATTGTGCCGGCTGTAAAATCTTCAATTGGGTCTTCAAACAGATCTATATTTCTTACTATAAAAACCCACCATAATCTGGTTGTACCGTATAGTTTATATGCAAGTAAATCTGGTCTTTGATGATATTTGTTTTCTATTGTGTAGTATTCGTCATCAGACCTTTTTGGTATGCTAGGCATATTTAAAATGTCTAAATAATCATTAACAATAGGTGTACTAGCGTATTGTGAATCTTCTGTTGCCATTAAATAAATCCTTTTGATCCGTCCTTGTTTCCACCTTTAAGCCAGCTTCCATCTCTGAATTTATCAAGATTAAAACCGTTTCTTATAGTTGACGGTGTTGGTGCATACACTAAGTCTATAAAAATGTTTAATACCGCAGGCACATAACTTTTGGCTACTGCTTGTTCAATACTTTTTATATTGCCTTTGACTTTTTCTTTTAATTTTTTTCTTTCTTCTAATTCTGCTACTCCATAATCATTGTCAATACTAGTATCAATTACAGCTAATTCCTGTAATCTTTTTTCATCATTGCTCATAGGCAAATCGTTTGGCATGAAGCCGGCTGGAATGTAATCAACATCTTGTTCTAAACCAAAAGATACTGTTCTAATAATTACCGGAATTCTTTCAAACATGTAAGGACCGTAAGCACTAAACAGTAATACTGGTGGCGGTGTTCCTCTTCTTTCTCTATTTTCAATGCCAAAATATGTCATTGTTACTGATCTTAAAAAATGTATAGTAGCCAGCATATATCTTGCTTCTTCCATGTTATTTGCTGTAAATGGTGCAGTAACAGACATTGAAGGAGAAGCTCTTCTCACAAATGCCATGTAATCAAAGTTAGTCTGTGGTAAACTGTACTGTGAATAATCAACTTGAGCATGAGCAACCTGTATTGCCGGAGTATAAGGAAACACCAAACCGTTGGTATAGGCTATTGGAGCTAGTAAATTTTTTCTATAATCTTTACTGCCGCCACCGTATACTTCTTGTTTAGCCCCGGGCTTTGCTTGTAATTTTGCTCTGAAGTCTTGATTAATTGTCATATAAATATTTAGTATAGTTATAAAAGTAGTATTTAATTTAGTAAAGTGGTTGACTTTTATGACACAACCTATTATATTAACACTATGGCAAGAATAAATTATTTAAACAACAAAGACATTTTAAAAGAGATACACAAAAGCAAAAGCAGTTTCTGTTATTTTACGGATAAAAAGTATGCTGATTATGATCTTATTGTGCATGATCCTATTGAAAAGATAACCAAGGCTAAAATCCTTGAAGCACGTAAAAACAGAGCGGCTAGACTCACACAACTCAAAGTTGATGAATTAGGCTTAAAAAGAAAAGAAATTCCAGAACACGAAATTAAATTAAAAGAGATTAAAGATACAGATATTGTTATAAGAGTGGTAACATGGGATCATATCCCAGATGATCCAGATCGTAAATCAAATCCAAAAACAGTCGCAGATACTAAAGTTAAATTAAACTTTATTCCATTTAAGCATTATACTATTAACGATAATGGAGAATGGGAAGAAGTAGGTAAAAGTCATCATGCTGGTCATAATCAATTTAGTTTAGAACACGGAAAAATGACTAACAAACTTGGATTAATGTTTATGAAGCTTTGTGAAAGATATGGTACTAGATCCAACTGGAGAGGATATACATACAACGATGAAATGCGAGGACAAGCATTAGTACAACTTTCACAGATTGGTTTACAATTTGATGAATCAAAAAGTGCTAATCCGTTTGCTTATTACACTGCGGCTATTACTAATTCTTTTACTAGAATTTTAAATGTAGAAAAAAAGCATCAAAATCTACGAGATGATATTTTAGAAAAAAATGGATTAAGTCCATCTTACACAAGACAATTAGAAAACGAGATGGCTTCCAAAAAGTCTTGACTTTTTATTTCTTTTAACATATAATTAGAATAGTTAATTACTGGAAAAAAATATGTTTAAAAAAGCCGCCTGCTTTACAGATATACATTTTGGCTTAAAAAACAATTCAAGACAGCATAACAATGACTGTGAGAATTTTGTAAAGTGGTTTATAGAAGAATCAAAGGAATTTGGTGCAGAAACTTGTATATTTCTAGGTGACTGGCATCATCATCGTTCTTCAATTAATATTAGTACATTAAATTATTCAATATCTAATTTAAAAAGATTAAGTGAAAACTTTGAAAAGATTTATTTTATCACAGGTAATCATGATTTATTTTACAGAGACAAACGAGAAATATCCTCTGTAATTTTTGCAAACGAAATTCCAAAAATTGAAGTGGTTAATGAAATACTTGTCAAAGACAATGTTGCTATTGTGCCATGGCTAGTTGGTAACGAATGGAAAAAAATTCAAAAAATTAAATGCAAATATATGTTTGGTCATTTTGAATTGCCAAACTTTAAAATGAATGCTATGGTCGAAATGCCCGACCATGGTGAAATACAAGCAGATCATTTTAGTCATATTGAAAGAGTCTTTTCTGGTCACTTTCACAAGAGACAGCATAAAGGTAATATCAGTTATATTGGTAATCCATTTGCACACAACTATGCTGATGCTTGGGATAATGATAGAGGTTGCATGTTTTTAGAGTGGGACAAAGAACCACAGTTTAAAATATGGAAAGATGGGCCAAAATACAGAGTAATGAATTTAAGTGATCTCTTAAAAGACCCAGACACATTCTTAGACACTGAGTGCCATGTGCGTGTTAAAATTGATGTTGATGTAACTTATGAAGAAGCAAACTTTATTAAAGAACAGTTACAACAACAATATAATTTAAGAGAAATTAGTTTACTACCTCACAAACAAGCAGAAGATGAAATCGAATTCCAAGGCGAAATTAAATTTCAGAGTGTTGATGAAATTGTATTAGATCAACTAGCAAAAATTGAATCAGAATCTTTTGATAATCATATCTTAATGGAAATTTATAATAGGCTATGATAATATTAAAAAATCTCACAATCAAAAACTTTCAAAGTATTGGTAATGCCACTCAAGCTATAAACTTGAATCATCCAGGATTAACACTAATACTTGGTAACAATTTAGATCTAGGCGGCGAAGGATCACGAAATGGTACCGGGAAAACCACATTGCTCAATGCTTTGAGTTTTTGTTTGTTTGGAGATGCGTTAACAAATATCAAAAGAGATAATCTTATTAATAAAACTAATCAAAAACACATGAGTGTGTCGTGTGAGTTTGAAGTTGATGGTAAAACATACAAAATTGAACGAGGACGTAAGCCTAATTATTTTAGGTTTTTTTGCGACGATGAAGTTGTTAACGAAAAAGACACAGACGAAGCACAAGGTGAAAATAGATTAACACAAGAAGAAATTCATAAAGTGTTTGGTATGTCGTTGGCTTTATTCAAACAAATTGTAGCACTTAATACATACAACTTGCCGTTTTTAAGCATGAAAGCAAATGAGCAAAGAGATGTTATTGAAGAATTATTGGGTATCACTAGATTGTCGACCAAAGCACAACTGTTAAAAGATCAAATAACACAAACAAAAAATGATATCAAAGAAGAAGAATTAAGAATTTAAGCAGTTAAATCTAGCAATGAAAAAATAGAAGAAACTATTAGAAGATTTAAAATTAAAAGCACTGCATGGGTAGACGAACAAAGTAAAAAAGTTACTACATTAACCAATGCTATTAAAGAATTAGAAAATATTAATGTTGATCAAGAAATTGAAAATCATAAAAGTCTCGACAAGTGGAAAGAAAGTTCTGCGGCAATAAACGAAGCAACTAAATGGCTTGAAAGTATTACTCGTGACACAGAAAAGCAAAATCGCTTAATTGAAAAATTAAACAAAGAAATTCAATCACTTGAAGCCCATCAGTGTTATGCTTGTGGTCAAGAAATACATGATTCTAAGCAAGAAGAAATACTTAATAATAAAAAAGAACAAAAACAAGAAGCAACACAACAAATACTTTCTAATGATACACAACACCAAGAGCACACAAAAACATTAGAGTCAATTGGCACACTAGGTGAAAAACCACAGTGCTTTTATCTTGATGTTGATCAAGCATATCAACATAGACAGAATCTTGAAAATTTAAAAAATGAACTTGTATTAATTTCCAAACAAGAAAATCCACACATTGAACAAATTGATACATTACAAAATCAAAACATTGAAAAGATCGAATATGATTTACTAAACAATTTAACTAAATTAAAAGAACATCAAGAGTTTTTATATAGACTATTAACATCAAAAGACAGTTTTATTAGAAAGAAAATTATTGATCAAAATTTAGTGTACTTAAATTCAAGACTAAATCATTATCTTGAACTATTATATTTGCCGCATGAAGTGATATTTAAATCGGACTTGTCTGTGGAAATCACAGAACTTGGTAGAGAACTTGATTTTGATAATTTAAGTAGAGGTGAACGTAACAGACTCATACTTGGGCTAAGTTGGGCATTTAGAGATATATTTGAGTCAACAAGCAAACCAATTAACTTGATGTTTATCGATGAACTAATTGATTCTGGTATGGATACACAAGGTGTTGAATCAAGCATGTCTATTTTGAAAAAAATGACTAGAGAACGTGATAAAAATATATTCCTTATTTCACACAAAGACGAATTAACTGGTAGAGTTAATTCTATTATGAACGTTGTAAAAGAAAACGGATTCACTTCAATATCTGAAGACTTAGAAGTAGTGTCTACACACTAAAATAAATAATATT
>Ga0181587_10005488_pt1 | contig 10378 bp, 10 predicted proteins | sample 071ome_27_FD_132463 | JGI IMG/M metagenome (GOLD analysis project Ga0181587, IMG submission 132463) | Coastal salt marsh microbial communities from the Groves Creek Marsh, Skidaway Island, Georgia - 071409AT metaG (megahit assembly) | ecosystem: Environmental > Aquatic > Marine > Intertidal...
ACCCGACCCCGCTCGAAGGCCTGCACGATGCTCTCGAGGTAGTCGCGACCCGGTTCGGACTCGATGTCGATGTCGATCTGGCGGGAGGTGAAGGTGGTCCACGCCATGCGGGTGGAGCCGTCGGCCGTGGCGACCTTGGTGAAGGGCATGCCGGGGCGCGGCCGGTAGATCGCGGCGAGCGCGGCCTCGGGGGCGCCGTCGGGGAAGACGCTCGACAGGGTGAGGAACATCCCGTCGAAGCGCGAATCGCTCCCGCGGGCGAGCCAGTCCGTGAACTGCTCGGACTCGTCCGAGACGTGGTTGATGATGAGATCGGCCATGACCTCGTGATCGCTGGCCAGGTCGACGATGTCGTCCCAGTCGCCGACTCGGGGGTCGACCGTGGTGTGGTCGGCGGGATCGAAACCGGCGTCGGCCCCGTCGATCGGCACGAAGAACGGGAGGACGTGGACGCCCCCGAACGCGCCGGCGAGGGGTCCGCGCAGCATCTGCGCGACACCTCTCAGGTCGCCGGCGAAGCGGTCGGCGTAGGTGATGAGTTGCGGACGGTTGAGCATCGGAGCGAACGGTACTGGTCGCTCACACGGCTCAGCTGAAGCGGACGGCGATGTCCTCGAGCAGTCCGGTCTCGGACGCGAACTCCTCATCGTCGGCGCCTGCCACCTCCCGGGCCGCGGAGAACAGCGCGCGTCGGAGGACGCTGCTCGAGATGCGCTGGTCGAGGTCGTCGAGCATCGAGGTGACCCGGTCCTCGGCGACGGCGGTCTGGGCCGTGGTGACCGCCCGTCCAAGGAGCTGCTCGAAGGGTGTTTCGGGAGGCAGATCGTCGCGCCAGTCGGTGGAGATCTCGCGGATGGCGGCGATCTCGGACTCGTCGAGTCGAGTGTCGACGGCCATGACGAGGCAGAGCAGTTCGAGGGCCGCGAGGGGCTCGTCGTCGGCGGTGGCGAGCACCGCCACTCCCCGATACAGGTCAGCCAACTGTCGTTCCATGATGTGGAACCGTAGACCGCCCGCGGTCTACGGCGGTGGAGTGTGTAGACCGCCCGCGGTCTACGGCGGTGGAGTGTGTAGACCGCCTGCGGTCTGCGGTGGCGGAGCCCCTCAGTGGGGGAGTGACCGGCGGATGAAGTCGAGTTGGTGGAGCAGCAGGTTCTCCGCCACCACCTCCTGCGGGGTCATGTGGCTCACGCCGACCAGCGGCAGCACCTCGTGTGGACATCCGGCAGCAAGCAGCGCCGAGGACAGTAGAAGTGTGTGGGCGGCGACGACGTTGTCGTCGGCGAGCCCGTGGATGAGCAGGAGCGGCCGCTCGAGCCTCGCCGGCCCGACGACCAACGAGTCGGCGTCGTATCGCTCCGGTGCCTCGGCAGGACTCCCGAGGTAGCGCTCGGTGTAGTGCGTGTCGTACCAGCGCCAGTCGGTCACCGGTGCGCCAGCGACCCCGCAGTGGAAGACGTCCGGTCGTCGCATGACGGCCATGGCGGCGAGGTAGCCGCCGAAGCTCCAACCTCGGATGGCGACCCGCTCGAGGTCGAGCGCGGGTACCGCCTCGGCGGCGAGCCCCAGTCCGCGCACCTGGTCGTCGAGCACACCGTCGGAGAGGGATCCGGCGACCGCGCGCTCGTGGGCCGAGCCTCGGCCCGGGGTGCCGCGACCGTCGATGACGACCACCGCGAAGCCCTGGTCGGCGAACCACTGTGATGAGGTGAAGGCCGCGGAGGAGCGTGCGACTCGTCGGGCGTGTGGCCCGCCGTACGAGTCGACGATCACCGGGAGCGGCGAGCCGTCGTGGTCTCGGGGGAGCAGCACCGCCACCGAGCACCACCCGTCGTCGAGCAGGGTGACCTCGGGACGCACCAGCGGGGTCTCGCTGTGGTCGGCGAGGGCCGTTCCATCCGGGAGCATCCAGTCGGCCGAGTGGGAACTGAGCGAGGTGGTTCGCGTGATGAGCCGTCCGCCGCCGACAACGGCCGAGATGATCCCGTCCGGCTGGGCGACCGGTCGGCTGCCGCTGCCCTCCATCGTCCACAGATGCAACACGGTCGGGTCGTCGACCGGGTTGGCGGTGAACACGACACCGTGGTCGTCCGCCGCGACCACCGATCGGACCTGGAGTCCCTCGGGGGAGCGCGGCTCGCCATCGACGCAGAGCCGACGGCTACCGTCGCGTTCCTCGCAGGTCACCAGACGTCCTCCGGGGAGCAGTGCGGGCGCGCCCGGGACGAGATCGACCCACGAGTGGTCGTCGATGGCGCGGATCACCGCTGTCGAGCCCGACTCAGGATCGGCGAGCACCACCTCGAGGTGCCGTTGGCTTCGGTCCTGGGTGGTGAGGAGGAGACCCTCGGGACCCCAGTTCACCGAGGCGAGGTACTCCGCGCCCGAGGCCGACCAGTCGATCTCGGTTCGGTTCCCGGAGTCGAGATCGACGATGTGGAGCGAGACCGCAGCGTTCGTTGTGCCGGCGGCGGGGTAGCGCACGGTCCGCGGGGCCTCCCAGGGGCTGGCGACATCGGAGAGGTTCCATTCGGCCACCGGTGACTCATCGACCCGGCACACGGCCAGGCGACGGCCCTCGGGCGACCACCAGTGTCCGCGTTGGCGGCCCATCTCCTCGGCGGCGATGAACTCGGCGAGGCCCCAGGACACGTTGGGGTCCTCCTCACCGAGATCGATGAGGGTCGCGCCGGTGTCGATCGAGGTCACGCGGAGTCGGCGCCCCTCGACGTGGGCGAGGAGTTCGCCGTCCGGTGACAGTCGGGGGTCGAAGGCCGGCGAGTCGGTCGCGACGGTGGACGCGACACCGGAGTCGATGTCACAGACGTGCGGGACGCCGTCGAGGGCGAAGGTGACGATCCGTCCGGTCCGGTCGGTGGCGAACGAGGTGATCCCGCCGGCCTGCTCGCGGCGGCGTTCCCGGATCGCCCGCTCGGCCGCCGATTCGGCTCCGGCGGTTCCCAGGGTCCGTGGGTCGACGACGAGTCGCTCCCCGCCTCCGTCGAGGTCGGCCACCCACAGGGCGTTGACTGGATCGTCGCCGGCCGAGGAGCGCAGGAACATGACCGACCGGCCGTCGGCCGTCATCCGGAGATCGCGCGGGGTGCCGAGGGTGAGACGGCGGGTGCGGGCGTACTGCCTCGGGAAGCTGTCGGCGCTCGAGCCGGTGCTCGCGCGGAGTTCGTCGGTCACGGTGTCGGTCAGGGGGTGGTCACGGCCGAGATGGCGTCGATGATGACATCCCATGCCGTTGGCGCGTCGACCTGCTCGAGCACGCGGCAGTTGGCGGCAGGCCGGTCGACGAGCGTGCGGCGGTCGATGACGGTCATACCCCTCGTCAACTCCCCGTCGTCGACGACGGCCACGAAACGGTCGGAGGTGGAGAACAGGTGCGGGTGGGTGAGGGCGAGCACGGCGAGCGGATCGTGGACGGCCGCGCCCTCCAGATCATCGTGGCGATCCCGGTAGTTCGCGGAGAAGAAGGTGAACAGGTCGGCGAGGACGGTCGCGAGCGGCCCACCGATGGCCCGGACGCGGTCGATGCGCTCCGAGTTGGTCTGGAACTGATGGGTGACGTCGAGCCCGGCCATCGTGAGCGGGATCCCGGCGTCGACGACGACCCGGGCGGCGTGGGGGTCGGCCCAGATGTTGAACTCCGCGGTCGGCGTGCGGTTGCCGAAGGTGCCGCCGCCCATGAACGAGATCCCCGCGAGGTCGTCCTTGATGGTCGGGTCCTGGATGAGGGCGAGCGCGATGTTCGTCATCGGGCCGGTGACCACCAGGAGGCAACCGGGGTGCGCGTGGACGGTGTCCACGATGAACCGGGCCGCGTCGACACCGTCGAGGGCGGTCGTCGGTTCGGGCAGTTCGGCGCCGTCGAGTCCGCTCTCGCCGTGGACGTAGCCGGCGAAGGCCGGGGCGACCACTAGGGGGCGGGCCGCGCCCGAGTGGATCGCGACATCGAGGCCGAGGAGGTCCCTCATGACCCTCGCGTTGTACGTGGTGCGGTCGAGTGGCGCGTTGCCGGCGACCGTCGTGATGCCGAGCAACTCGGTGTGGCGAGCCGCGGCCACGATGGCGACGACGTCGTCGTGCCCGGGATCGCAGTCGAGGATGACGGCAGGGGTGCTCTCGCTCATTCAGCGATCTTGGCACGGTCGGCCACCCCCGGTGGCCTCCGGTCTCAGAGGAGGAGCCGAGCCTCGGAGTCGACCCGCACCGCCCGGCCGACGTGATCTCCGCGCGCGAGTTCGGCGGCCGTCCCGGGGTCGTCCGACAGCGCCCAAGCGCGGCGACCGTCATCGAGGATCAGGGTGGTGATCGCCTGTTCTGGGGTCCCCTCGCGGTCGTGCATCACGGTGTGGCTCTCGATCGACCCGGGCCCGGCCACCCCGCTGGCGCACTCGCGTCGCGGCAGCGCGTCGATGTCGGCCTGCGGCGAGCCGCGTCGGAAGCCGGTCGCCGAGGGATGACCCGCGTAGATACCGAAGGAGTGCTTCGTGACGTAGCCGCCGTTCGCCCACACCAGGGCGCGCTCACCGCCCTCGCGCAGCGCGTCGACGGCCGCGGCGATGGCGTGCATCACGTAGTTGTTCCAGGGGCCGCCCATGAAGGCGAGGCCGCCGGTGAGGGTGAGGTGGCGCCCCGCGTCGTAGGGGTCGAGGCCCATGGCTCGCGCGCCGAGCTGCACGGCGGAGGGGAAGCATGAGTAGAGGTCGATGAGGTCGATCTCGTCGAGGTGCGTCCCGGCGAGCTCGAGGGCGAGCGATGCCCCGGCTGCGACGGCCGGCACCTCGTCGAGTCGGTCGCGCTCGGACACCAGTGGGTGTTCGTGGCAGTCGGTCCCGGCCTGCGGGAACACCCAGCGCTCGGTGGGGATGCCGAGGGCCTGGGCGCGTTCGGCGGAGCACATGATGAGCGCCGCGGCCATGTCGACGTCGTTGTTCGAGTTCATGACCTTGGTGTACGGCGCGCCGACCATCCGATTGGTCGGCGTAGCGGTTCGGATCTCGGCCGCGGACAGGGCTCGCTGCGACCAGGCGCTCGGGTTGTCAGCGGCCACCGCGCTGAACCGCGCCCACATCGCCGCGACCTGCTCGAGGTGGGTCTCGGGGTCGACACCCTCGGAGCCTCGTCGCGCGCGGATCGCGGACTCGAACATCGGGTAGACCTGCACCGGCATGTAGACCCCGAGTGCGGTCTCGTGCTCGGAGTTCATCGTCAGTTCCTCGCCCCAGACCTCGGGTGGTTGGGACTCGAGGACCTCGGGGTCGACCTTGGGCCAGCCGGGATCGATGCCCTCGCGTCTGACGCGCCGCCGCGTCCTCCAGGCCTCGCCGCCGGTGAGGACCGCGAGGTCGAGTTCTCCGGAGGCGATCGAGGCGGCCGTCGTGTTCACGAGCGCCTGCGGGGAGTTGCCGCCCATCGGGGTGACCGCCCGACGCGCGGGGGTGAGGCCAGCCCGCTCGGCGACGATGCGGGCCGGGTCGCCGTAACGCCAGGTGAGGGTGTTCACGACCGCGAGCAGGTCCACTCGTTCGGGGCGGCGCCCCCCGGTGTCGTTCATGGCCAGCTCGACGGCCTCCGCCATGAGCGAGGTGGCATCGATCGGGGTGTCGGTGGCCGACCGGGGTCCGGGTCGATGGGTGAACTGGCCGACGCCGACGACGATGGGGGTGCGCGGGTCGACGGCCATCGGCTCGACTCTACGGGTGGCTCGATTGTCGTTCGGCACTGGCGGTGTCGGGCGGTCGCCGTCCTACACTCGCCGGGTGGCAGTCATCGCGATCGGGTCGGATCACGCCGGCTTCGAACTGAAGTCCCATCTCGTGGCCCGTCTCGGCGCCGCCGGACACCGCGTGATCGACCACGGCACCGACTCGACCGAGAGCGTCGACTATCCGTCCTTCTGTGCGGCCGCCGCGCGTTCCGTCGTGACCGGTGAGGCGGAGTTCGGCATCGTGCTCGGAGGTAGCGGCCAGGGGGAACAGCTGGCCGCGAACAAGGTGCGCGGGGCCCGAGCGGCGCTGTGCAACTGCCTCTACACCGCGCGCATGGCGCGCGAGCACAACGACGCCAACGTGCTGTCGATCGGCGCGAGGGTCGTCGGCGTCGGCCTGGCCGAGGAGATCGTCGACCTGTTCCTGTCCACCCCATTCGAAGGCGGCCGCCACGCGCGTCGCGTCGCCCAGATCACCGAGCTCGAGGAGCAGTTCTGATGCCTTTCCCCACCGATACCGATCCCGACCTCGAGCTCGAGGCCCTTATCGCCGAGGAGCAACGACGTCAGGTCACCGGTCTGCAGCTCATCGCGAGCGAGAACTTCACCTCGCCCGCGGTCATGCGCGCCGTCGGCTCAGTGCTGACCAACAAGTACTCCGAGGGGTATCCCGGCAAGCGCTACTACGGGGGCAACGAGGTCATCGACTCGATCGAGGCGCTCGCGATCGAGCGGGTCAAGGAGCTCTTCGGCGCCGACCACGCCAATGTGCAGCCCCATTCGGGAGCCAACGCGAACATGTGCGTGTACCAGGCCCTGCTCTCGCCGGGTGACACGGTGCTCGGTCTCGGTCTCGACCACGGTGGTCACCTGACCCACGGGTCTCCGGTGAACGCGAGCGGGATCTTCTACCGCTTCGTGAACTACGGGGTCGGTGACGAGGAGCGCATCGACATGGATCAAGTACGCGACCTCGCTCTCGAGCACCGGCCGCGCATGATCGTGGCGGGCACCACCAGTTATCCGAGGCGTATCGATCCGGAGCCGTTCAAGGCGATCGCCGATGAGGTCGGTGCCCTACTCCTGTTCGACATCGCCCACCTGGCCGGGCTCGTCGCCGGCGGCGCGCATCCGAACCCGGTGCCCTACGCCGATGTCGTGACCTTCACCACCCACAAGACACTGCGCGGTCCCCGCGGCGGGTGCATCCTGTCCAAGGCCGAGCACGCCGCCGCGGTCGACAAGGCGGTGTTCCCGGGCTGGCAGGGCGGTCCGCTCGAGCACGTCATCGCCGGCAAGGCGGTCGCGTTCCGCGAGGCGATGAGCGACCACTTCCGTGACTACGCCCACCGGATCGTGGCCAACGCCTCAGCCCTGGCTGCCGCGCTCGCCGAGAACGGGTTCCGCATGGTCTCCGGGGGTACCGACACCCACATGATCGTCGTCGACCTCCGAACCTTCGACGCCGATCTGACCGGCAAGGAGGCCCAGGCGGTACTCGACTCAGCGGGGATCACGCTCAACAAGAACACCGTGCCCGACGATCCGCGGAGCCCGTTCGTGACCAGCGGTGTCCGAATCGGCACCCCGTCGGTCACGACCCAGGGGATGACCCCGGCGGAGATGCCGGAGATCGCCTCGCTGATCACCCGAGCCCTGCGCGACCGGGGTTCCGCCGATGCGATCTCGGCGGTGCGCTCCGAGGTCGCCGACCTCTGCGGCCGTTTCGCGGCCTACTGACGCGCCGATCGAGAGGACACCCGGGTGCAGCCATCCCTCGCCGCTCACATCGTGATCGGTCTCGTGGCGGCAGGGGTGACCTTCGTGGTGACCCCCGTCGTGGCGGCGGTGTCGGTGGCCCGTGGTTGGGTGGCCCCACCGAACGAGCGGAGCGTGCACACGGTGCCGATCCCGCACGCCGGTGGTCTCGCGATGCTCATCGGTCTGGTGGTGGCCCTCGGGGTGGCGGCGATGACCGACTCCTTCCGAGAGGTCTTCACCGACAGTCGCGAACCGATCGGGGTCCTGGTTGCGGCGATCGTCGTCTACGCGACCGGTTTCCTCGACGACTCCCGTGACCTGCCGCCACCGGCGAAGGTGACCGGGATCGTGATCGCCGCCCTCGTCCTCGTGTGGTTCGGGGCCACGATGTTCTACTTCCGTGTCCCCTTCCTCGACGTGTTCCTGCTGTCGGGCGACTGGCAGCCGGTGATCACGGTGTTGTGGCTGCTCGGCATGACCCAGGCCATCAACCTGATCGACGGCCTCGACGGCCTCGCTGCGGGCATCGTGGCCATCGCCGCCGCCGCGTTCTTCCTCTACGCCTTCCGCCTCGGCGACCTCGAGTTGCTCTCGCGGCCCAATCTCGGGCCCCTGCTCGCTGTGGTCACCGCCGGTGTCGCCGTCGGGTTCCTGCCGTTCAACTTCAACCCTGCGCGCATCTTCATGGGCGATGGGGGAGCGTTCCTGCTGGGTCTGCTGCTCGCGGTGTCGACGTCCATGGTGGGTGGTCGAGCGGACCCGGGCACCCAGGACTTCGTCGGCCAGACGTTCTTCTTCCTCGCCCCGCTGGTCATCCCGTTGCTCATCCTCGGGGTGCCCATCCTCGACACGCTCTTCGCGATCGTCCGCCGGGCGTCGAAGCGGCAGGCGATCGATGTCGCTGACAAGGGGCACCTGCACCACCGTCTGATGAACCTCGGTCACGGTCATCGACGCAGCGTGCTGATCCTGTGGACCTGGACGCTGCTGCTCTCGGCGTTCGTGCTCTATCCCGTGCTGTCGTCGAAGAACCCGACGTACCTGCCGTTCGGTATCGGCGCCCTCGGCATCGTGTTGTTCACGGTGCTGCACCCGAGTGTCCGACGACGCCGGGCGGACGAGATCGAGGAGGCGCTGTCCCGGCCGGCCTCCGAGCAGGTGCGTCAGGACGCCTGAGGTATCAGTTGCCCAGAAGGGTTGCGCCCGCGCACCCCACCGTCTAGTTTGTGCGGGCGTTCACAAGCCGATCATCCCTGTCGGCTCCCCCCTTTCGAACAACGGAGTTCGCTTCCACCGATGAAGATGCTGTTCACGAGTGCCCGGGCGTCGCGCGCCAGCGGCTCCGACGACAACCTCGGGCGCGGTATGGACACCGCTCTCACGGTGCTCGCCTTCCTCGGTATCGGACTCCTCATCGACATCTGGCTCGGGACGCGACCGATCTTCACGATCGGCCTCGTGGTCTTCGCCGCCGTCGGCAGTTTCGTCCGGATGAAGTTGGTCTACGACGCCACGATGGAGCGTCTCGAGGGAGAGCGTCGCGACGGCGCTCGACCGTCCGGGAGGGCCGCGTGAGCCCATCGGGCGTACCCGACGCCGCCGTCATGAGCGAACCGGTGGCCGGTGAGGCCGTCGAGGTCCGCATCAGCCTCGACATCGTCAAGCGTGGGCTCTGGGTCGCGCCCGTCCTCGTGATCCTCGCCGGCATGATCTGGGACGTCGAGGGTTCGCTCTCGGCGGCCTTCGCCATTGGACTGGTGCTCGTCAACTACCTGCTGGCCGCCGGCCTCATCGCCGGGGCATCCAAGGTGTCGCTCGGTCTCGTGATGGGCGCCACCCTCTTCGGCTATCTGATCCGTCTCGGACTGATCATGGTGGCCGTCCTGCTCGTCCGCGACGCGTCCTGGATTTCACTTCCGGCACTCGGAGCGACCATCATCGTGACGCACCTCGGTCTCCTCGTGTGGGAGCTCAAGTACGTCGCCATCTCGCTGGCCCACGCCGGCATCAAACCCGCCCGTCCGTAACGAATAGGAACGAAACGTGTTCGCACTCGAATTCCCGCCGATCAACGAGATCCTGCGCTGGACCGATGTCGTCCCGAGCGTCAACAAGATCGCGCTCATCGCCATCGCCGCTGTCGTGGTCGCCTCCGTCGTCTTCCTGCTCGCCGGCAATGCCGACGGCTCGACCGCCCCGCGTGGGGTGCGCAACCTCGCCGAGTCGATCGTCGAGTTCATCGAGGGCCAGATCATCATGCCGACCATGGGTCGCGACGGCCTCGGCTGGACCCCGTTCCTGATGAGCCTCTTCTCGTTCATCTACCTGTGCAACGTGCCCGGTGTCATCCCGATCATCCAGATGCCGGCCACCGCCCGCATGGCCATCCCGCTGTTCCTGTCGCTGCTTGTCTGGGTGATCTTCATCGGCGTCGGCTTCAAGCACCAGGGGATCGGCTACCTCAAGAACTCGCTCTTCCCCCCGGGCGTGCCCGCGGCGCTCTACCTGCTCGTCACCCCGATCGAGTTCATCTCGACCTTCCTGGTGCGCCCCTTCTCGCTCACCGTCCGACTCTTCGCCAACATGCTCGCCGGCCACATCCTGCTGGTGACCTTCGCCCTCCTCACCGAGGAGCTCGTCCAGGGCGGTTCGATCGCGCTGAAGCCGGTCGGGATCCTCCCGTTCTTCATGCTCGTGTTCCTCACGGCCTTCGAGGTGCTCGTCGCCTTCCTGCAGGCCTACATCTTCACCATCCTCGCCGCCGTGTACATCGGCGGTGCCGCCCATCCCGAGCACTGATCTCGGGCCGAATCTCCCTCAACCGAAACAACCAGGAGACAACCCCAACATGGAAGCATTCAGCATCCTCGCCCAGCTCACCGACGAAGGCGCCAAGGC
>Ga0181587_10005489_pt1 | contig 10378 bp, 10 predicted proteins | sample 071ome_27_FD_132463 | JGI IMG/M metagenome (GOLD analysis project Ga0181587, IMG submission 132463) | Coastal salt marsh microbial communities from the Groves Creek Marsh, Skidaway Island, Georgia - 071409AT metaG (megahit assembly) | ecosystem: Environmental > Aquatic > Marine > Intertidal...
CAATCCATATGCGGGCGCGGCGAGAGTCCGGTCCGGATGGCCTGGCCGGTATGAGTGCGATCCGGGAAACCGGATGGGGGCGTATTATCCGCCCCTGCCTGTCTTTCTCCCGCTCCGATCTGCGGGAATTGTTAATCGCACAGGCGATCCCCTGGGTCGAAGACCCGTCCAACCAGAATCCGGCCTTCGAACGCGTCCGTGTCCGCCGGGCCTTGTCGGGGGGAAGCCCCGAATTCGTTTCCGTCGACGGCGCGCCCGGGGCACGCGTCGCAACCGACCGGGCGGCGGCGCGGTTTCTCGCCGGCGCGGCAATGATTTCACCATTGGGATATGCGGAATTCGATCTGGAGGCGTTTCGCAGACTGTCCGACGAAACCGGTCGGCGCGTCATCGGCGCTCTGTGCGCCGCGATCGGGGGGCTGGAATATTCACCGCGTCGGGCGCGGATCGATACCGTGCGGGACGCGTTATGCGGCGGGGAATTCAGGGGGCGTACGCTCGGTGGGTGCCGCTTGTCCGAAGCGCGGGGCAATGTGTTGATCACCCGCGAGGCAGGGCGCTGCGCGATGGAAAAATTTGCGGTTAACGCAGAGATGTTCTGGGACAATCGGTTCAGATTGGGCCCGGCACCGGGTCCCCGCGGTGTATGCGTTGGCCCGCTCCTCCATGCCGGTCAGGAGGAACGCGGTAAAATTCGCAGGCTTTCACCCATCGCAAGTCGTATTCCCGCCGCTGCTTTTGCCGCGTTGCCCGCCTTTTTTCGCGGGGAAACTCTGCTCGCCGTGCCGCATTTGGGCTATGGGAGGTCTTTCCGCTATGATAGGCTTCTCGCGGTGAGGGTGCGTTTCAGGCCGAAAAGGTCTGTTTCCAATGCACCGTTTGCGGTTGTTTAATCGACTTTTGACACCATTTAATCATTGAGTTTGTTTCAGAGACGCGCCTTTCAGCGTGACTCCCGGCGGTAAAGGATTGAAGAGTGGGTAATTTGGGTAAAAACCTGGTCTTGTGGCTGATCATCGGCGCGCTGCTGATCGTTCTGTTCAACATGTTTCAGCAGCCCAGCGGGCGCAGCGGCCAGATCGGTATTCCGTTCTCCGATTTCGTAGCGGAGGTCGGTAACGGTCAGGTGCGCGAAGTCACCATCAAGGGCAATAACATTGAAGGCTATTACACCGATGGGCGCGGATTCCGGACCTATGCGCCGAACGACCCCAATCTGGTGCAACGCCTGACCGACAAAGGTGTCGTGATCAAGGCGCAACCCACCGATGACGGCTCGCCCAGCCTGCTGCAAATCCTGATTTCCTGGTTCCCGATGCTGCTGCTGATTGCGGTGTGGATATTCTTCATGCGGCAGATGCAGTCCGGCGGCGGCAAGGCGATGGGTTTCGGCAAATCCAAGGCGAAGCTGCTGACCGAGAAATCCGGCCGGGTGACGTTTGAAGACGTTGCCGGGATCGACGAGGCCAAGACCGAGCTGGAAGAAGTCGTTGAGTTCCTGCGCGATCCGCAGAAATTCCAGCGCCTTGGCGGCAAGATTCCGAAAGGCGTGTTGCTGGTTGGCCCGCCGGGCACCGGTAAAACGCTTCTCGCCCGCGCCATCGCGGGCGAGGCCAATGTGCCATTCTTTACAATCTCGGGTTCGGATTTCGTCGAAATGTTTGTCGGTGTCGGCGCCAGCCGCGTCCGCGACATGTTCGAACAGGGCAAGAAAAACGCGCCATGCCTGATTTTCATCGATGAAATCGACGCTGTCGGGCGTCATCGCGGCGCCGGTCTCGGTGGTGGCAATGACGAACGCGAACAGACATTGAACCAGCTGCTGGTCGAGATGGACGGGTTCGAGGCCAATGAGGGCGTGATTCTGATCGCCGCGACCAACCGGCCCGATGTTCTCGACCCGGCGCTGTTGCGACCGGGCCGGTTCGACCGCCAGGTCGTGGTGCCCAACCCCGATATCCTGGGCCGGGAGAAGATCCTCAAGGTCCATATGCGCAACGTGCCCACCGCGCCGAATGTCGATGCGCGGATCATCGCGCGCGGCACGCCGGGCTTTTCCGGCGCTGATCTCGCCAACCTGGTGAATGAGGCGGCATTGCTGGCGGCGCGGCGTAACAAGCGTCTGGTCACGATGGATGAATTCGAGGACGCCAAGGACAAGGTCATGATGGGCGCCGAACGCCGTTCCATGGTGATGAGCGAGGAAGAGAAGGAACTGACCGCTTATCATGAGGCCGGGCATGCCATCGTCGGGCTTCATGTGCCGAAACATGATCCGCTGCATAAGGTGACGATTATTCCGCGTGGCCGCGCGCTTGGCGTGACCATGAGCCTGCCAGAGAAAGATCAGCTGTCGATGTCCAGAACCCAGTTGACGTCGCGCATCGCGTCTATGTTCGGCGGCCGCGTCGCCGAGGAAATGATTTTTGGCGAGGAAAACGTCACCACCGGGGCCAGCAACGACATTATGCAGGCAACAGGTCTGGCGCGCCGCATGGTGACCGAGTTCGGATTCAGCGAAAAACTTGGGCCACTCCGCTACAGCGAAAATCAGGAAGAGGTTTTCCTGGGTCATTCAGTGACGCAGCAAAAAAACAACTCCGACGCGACCGCGGAAATCATCGATCAGGAAATCCGTCGCATCGTCGAGGAAGGCGAAGCGACCGCGGGTAAGGTCCTCGCCGAACACAGCGATGATCTGGAAACGCTGGCCAAGGCGCTGCTGGAGTATGAAACTCTCAGCGGCGATGAGGTCGATGCGCTGCTCAAGGGCGATCCGATCATCCGGCCGACGGCTGACGATCCGCCGCCCGATTCGCGCGGCCGTTCTTCCGTGCCGACGGCGGGCAAGCGCAAAAAGCGGGGCGATGACGGCGAACCGGATATGGAGCCGGAGCCCCAGGGCACCTGACGTCCCGACCGGGCGGTAACGCCCCCATGGAATTCCAGACCCTGCCGGAATTGCCGGATCAGATCACGCTTGACGAAGGTGATCCTTGTCCGGTGATCCTGCGGCCATGCGGGATCGTCTTCGGGGCTGATGCGTGCGCGGAAAACGTCCTGAACCTGGCTGGCGGTGCAGCCGGATTTTCAACTCTCGAAATTTTCCTGGTTGGCAAGAACAGGCTGTCGATCTGCCGCGCGGCACCCGACGCCGCCGCGGACTGGGCCGCACGTCATGGGCTGACCGAACAATTTGAGGCCGCGCTATCGCGCCTGACGGAACCTCGCGCGCCCTTTGCCGGTATTCCACTCGACCGGCCCTGTATCATGGGGATCGTCAACATAACGCCGGACAGTTTTTTTGCCGGGAGCCGCGTCGCGGTCGGGGCCGCCGCGGATGTCGCGCGGCGCATGGTCGAAGACGGGGCGGATATTATCGATATCGGTGGAGAATCCACCCGCCCCGGTAGCGAACCCACGCCCGTGCAAGAAGAACTAGACCGGGTCCTGCCCGTACTGGAAAAGCTCAAGGGATGCGGCGCGGCCATTTCGGTCGATACAAGGCGCGCGGCAGTCATGCGCGCGGCCATAGCCGCCGGAGTCTCTATTATCAATGATGTGACGGCGCTTTTGGATGACGGCGCCGTCGATGTTATCGCGCAAAATCCCGATGTTTCGGTCGTGCTGATGCATGCGCAAGGCGCGCCAAAAACAATGCAGGACAATCCGCATTACGATCACGCCCCCTATGAGATTTTCCGCTATCTGGCGGGTCGCGCCGCCCTGTGCGAAGCCGCTAAAATTTCGCGTGACCATATCGCCATCGATCCCGGTTTCGGGTTCGGCAAGACCGTCGATCACAATCTGCAGATTCTGGAAAGTCTCGCACTGTTTCACGGGGCGCGTTGTGCGGTGCTGGCCGGGTTGTCGCGCAAGGCCTTTCTGGGCGCGTTGTCTGATGGCGCGTCCGCGGAAGACCGGCTTCCGGCGACCATTGCCGCCTCCGTCGCTGCCCACCGGCAGGGCGTGCAAATTCACCGGGTTCATGACGTTAAATCGGTCAAACAGGCTCTTTTGCTCAATGACCGGTTGATGCGGGGGTAGGGTCCGTTTGATCTCGGCGCTTGCCTTGATCCGCCGCGACCGCGTAAAAACGTCGGGCCTTTAAAGGAAGTAAGGGATGGCACGCAAATATTTCGGAACCGACGGCGTTCGCGGCACGGCCAACCGATATCCGATGACTGCCGAAATGGCGTTGAAGATCGGCATGGCGGCGGGCAAGGTTTTTACCCGGGGTGAACATCGCCACACTGTGGTGATCGGCAAGGATACCAGGCTGTCCGGTTATATGTTCGAGCCGGCTCTGGCCGCCGGTTTTATCGGGATGGGCATGGATGTGATCATGGTCGGCCCGATGCCGACGCCCGCGGTAGCGATGATGACGCGCAGCCTGCGCGCCGATCTCGGGGTGATGATTTCGGCGTCGCACAACCCCTATCAGGATAACGGGATCAAACTGTTCGGTCCCGACGGGTACAAGCTGTCCGATGAAATGGAAGCCGAGATTGAGGCGTTGATTGAGCTTGGGGTCGATGACTCGCTGGCCGATCCGTCAAAACTCGGCCGCGCGAAGCGGCTGGATGACGCCGAGGGCCGCTATATCGAATTCGCCAAAAACACCTTTCCCAAGGGGTTGCGGCTTGATGGGCTCAAGGTGGTCGTGGATTGCGCCCATGGCGCGGCATACAAGGCGGCCCCCGCGGCGCTGTGGGAGCTCGGCGCGGATGTCGTGCGGATCGGCGATGCACCCGACGGGTTCAACATCAACAAGGATTGCGGCAGCACCGATACCCACCTGATGCAAAAAACGGTCGTCGAGAGCGGCGCCGATATCGGTATCGCGCTGGATGGCGACGCCGACCGGGTCCTGATCGCCAATGAAAAGGGCGATCTGGTCGATGGCGATCAGCTTATGGGGATGATCGCCAATTCCTGGATGCAGGCGGGCCGGCTTCGCGGCGGCGGGGTGGTGGCGACGGTGATGTCCAATCTCGGGCTGGAACGGTATCTCAGGGATGCGGGACTTGATCTGGTGCGGGCCCAGGTCGGTGACCGTTATGTGGTCGAATCGATGCTGCGAACCGGTATCAATGTCGGTGGCGAACAGTCGGGCCATATCATTCTGCATGATTATAATTCGACGGGAGACGGGCTTGTTGCCGCGCTCCAGGCGTTGGCTGTTCTGGTGCGCGCCGATCAGCCCGCCAGTGAGGTATGCGCCGTATTTGAGCCGCTGCCGCAATTGCTGCGCAATGTCCGTTTCAATGGCGGCGCGCCGCTGGAAGCGGAGGGGGTCAAGAAAGCCATTGTGGCGGGCGAGGAACGGCTGGGTGATACCGGCCGCCTGTTGATAAGGCCGTCGGGAACCGAACCGGTCATTCGCGTGATGGCCGAGGGCGAGGACGAGACCTTGATCGAAACAATCGTCGGTGAAATCTGCGACGCCGTCGAAAAGGCGGCGGCATAAATCATGGCTGGACGCGTTCTTATCATCGCCGGATCGGATTCGGGCGGCGGCGCCGGTATCCAGGCCGATATCAAGGCGGTCAGCGCGCTGGACGGATACGCCGCCACGGCAATCACCGCGCTGACGGCGCAAAACACGCAAGGTGTTCACGGGGTCCATCCGGTGCCGGTGGATTTTATCGATCAGCAGATCAATGTGGTGATGTCTGATATCGGGGCGGATTGCATCAAGACCGGTATGTTACATGACGCCGAGGTTATTGAGACTGTGACCCGGGCGCTGAAACGTGATGCCGCGGGAATTCCACTGGTTGCCGATCCGGTAATGGTGGCGAAAGGGGGCGCGCGGCTGCTGGTCGAAGACGCGGTCGCCGCGCTGATCGGGTGTCTTGTGCCGATGGCGACTGTTCTGACGCCCAACATTCCGGAGGCCGAGGCGTTGACCGGTATCGAGGCCTCGGATGAGGCCGCGCTTCAGGCGATCGGTGAAGATTTATTGGCCAAGGGCGCTAAAGCGGTGCTGCTGAAAGGCGGACATCTCGACGGGCCGATGATTCAGGACCGGCTTTTTACAGGCGATGGCGTCGAAATTTTCGAAAACCCGCGGATCGATACGGCGCATACGCACGGCACGGGATGCACGCTGGCCTCATCCATCGCGGCGGGGATAGCCGCCGGTCTGTCCCTCGCCGAAGCCATCGGCCGGGCTGAGACCTATCTGCATAAGGCGATTGCCGGCGCCCCCGGCTATGGCAGTGGGCACGGTCCGGTCGATCACATGCATACCGTCCGAAGGTAGGGGTTATTTATCTCCGCCTTCGCCCGGTTTCCCGTTGCGGCGGAGAAACTGGCGCTGATCGTCCTCATTGATCATTCCCAGCAATACCTTCCGGTAGCCTTCGACAGCGTCGGCGCCCGCCGCGCGAAAGGCCCGCGCGACGCGTTCGCGCTGGTTCTGGGTCAGCCGGCGTTCAAGCTCCTGTCCCTTGTCCGTCAGTTCCAGAAGACGTTGCCGGCGGTCGCGCGTGCCGGGCCGCTGGGTGACGAACCCTTCCCGTAACAGCTGGCTGAGAACGCGCGACAGGCTTTGCTTGGTAATCCGCAAAATGGCCAGAAGTTCGGAGACATTGATGCCCGGGTTGCGTCCGACGAAATAGATCACCCGGTGATGGGCGCGGCCAAACCCGTATTCGGCGAGGATCGCATCCGGCTCTGCTGTGAAGTCGCGATAGGCGTAAAAAATGAGCTCTATGCCCTGGCGCAATTCCTCGTCACGGAGAAAGAGCGGATTGGCGCCGCGTTTTATGTCAGTCATGTTGACATATTTGCAGGTCAATGGTAGGCAAGGCAACAAATTTTTCGGTTAGCGGCGCTGCGGTGCCGTCGTTTTTCGGGAGGCAAAACGCCGATGATGAATTTCGACGATCAGGATGGGCAAATCTGGTATGACGGCGCGCTGCGGCCGTGGCGCGATGTCGATCTTCATGTCCTGACCCACGGGCTGCATTACGGAAGTTGCGTGTTCGAGGGCGAGCGGGTTTATAACAACCGCGTCTTCAAGCTGCGCGAACATACCGAACGGCTGATCCGCTCCGCCGATGTTCTGGGATTCGAAATACCGTATTCCCTTGAACAGATCGAACAGGCGACGCTGGAGACCGTCCGCTCGCAGGGCTATGCCGACGCCTATGTGCGGCCGGTTGCCTGGCGCGGCAGTGAGATGATGGGCGTTTCGGCGCAGCAGGCAAAAATTCACCTGGCGATTGCCGTCTGGGAATGGCCGTCCTATTTCTCGCCCGAAGCGCGCATGAAGGGGATCAAGCTGAAATGGGCGCCGTGGAAGCGCCCGTCGCCGGAATGCGCCCCGGTGCATGCCAAGGCGGCGGGTCTTTATATGATCTGCACCCTGTCGAAACATGATGCCGAAGCGGACGGGTTCGACGATGCGTTGATGCTCGACTGGCGCGGCCAGCTGGCGGAAACCACCGGCGCCAATCTTTTCCTGGTGATGGACGGTGTGATCCATACGCCGACGCCGGATTGTTTCCTCGACGGCATCACCCGCCGGTCGGTGATGGCGCTGGCGCGCGCCCGCGGCTATGAAATCATCGAACGGGCGATAATGCCGGGAGAGCTTAAAAAGGCGGATGAGGTCTTCGTGACCGGTACGGCGGCGGAGGTGACGCCGGTCGGCCAGATCGGGGATATGAGCTTTACGGTCGGCCCGGTGACCCAGTCTCTGCTGGAAGATTACGACAAGCTGGTCCGCGCGCCGGACCCGGCCTCCAGCACGGCCGCCTAACTTCCCGGCGTTATTCGACCCAGCGCTCGGCGGCGCGGTCGTCTTCTTCTCTGGCATCGACCCAGCGCGCGCCGTCCGGGGTTTCCTCCTCTTTCCAGAAGGGCGCGCCGGTTTTCAGCCTGTCGATCAGGAACTGACAGCTTTGCAGCGCCGCCTCGCGATGGGCGGACGCCGTCACGACCAGCACGATCTGTTCGCCCGGCGTCATGCGGCCATAGCGGTGGACGACCAGAACATCGTCGAGCGGCCATCTCTCGCGGGCTTCGGTCTCCAATTGTCCGAGGATTTTCTCGGTCATGCCCGGGTAATGCTCCAGCGTCATGGCGGAAACTTCCTCGCCGCCCGCGATATCGCGTACCAGCCCGATAAAGCTGGCGACGCCGCCGATATTTGTGCGGCCTTCGGTCAGGGCGCGTATTTCCGCCCCCGCGTCAAAATCGTTCTCCTGGACCCGGATCATGGTCTCAGCCGCCCGTCATGGGCGGGAACAGGGCGACTTCGTCCGCCGCGTCGACGGGCGTGTCCATCTCCGCCATTTCCTGATCGACCGCGACACGGATGGCGGCGATATCCTGAAAAGCCGTTTCATAGGCGCCGCCCCGGGCGCGCAGATGCTCTATCAGACCGCGCACATCGCCGACATCGGCGGGCAATTCGATTTGCTCACCGCTGATACCGGTTTTGGCCCGGACCCAGCCAAAATACAGAAGCCGCATCAACTCACCTCGGAAAACGGAATGAAATCCAACATGGTGCCGGGCTCGATTTCCGTCAACTCCTCGGGCAGTTCGAGCAATCCGTCGGAGGCGACCATCGAAGACAGGATTCCCGCCCCGTCACGCGGAAATTTCTCAGCACCGGCCACGCCGTGCTCATCGGTTTTCAGAGACACCCGGATCCATTCCCGCCGACCGGCTTTCTTGCGGTAGGAAAATCGCGCCGGAACGCGGAAAGACAAGGGGTCGGTTTCCGTGGCGCCGCCAAGCAGCAGCAACGCCGGCCGAGCGAAGCGCATAAAAGTCACCATCACGGCGACGGGATTGCCGGGCAATCCGATAAACGGCGTCGATCCGATCTGGCCGAGCGCGAGGGGGCGTCCGGGCCGGATGGCCAGCCGCCAGAAATAGAGATTACCGAGAGATTCCACGGCAAGCCGTACATGGTCTTCTTCGCCGGCGGAGACGCCGGCCGAGCTGATGATGACGTCATGATCCGTGGCCGCGGCGCGCAACGCCGCTTCGATGTCCTCCCGCCGGTCCGGCAGGATGCCGAGATCATCGACCTCACACCCCAGACCCGAGAGCAGTGCCGCGACCGAATAGCGGTTGGAATCGAAGATACAGCCATCATCAAGCGTGTCCCCGACATCGCGGATCTCGTCGCCGGTAGAAAACAACCCGACGCGCAACCGCTTGAAAACGCGCAGTTCTGTTTGCGCTATCGAGGCCGCCTGGCCGATATGTTGCGGACGCAGCCTCTGGCCTGTCCGTAAAATGACTTCGCCTTTGCCGATATCCTCGCCGGCGCGGCGCCTGTTGATCCCGGGTTTCACTCCCGCCGGGACAGTAATCCGGTCGCCGTCGCGCCGGCAGTCCTCCTGCATGACCACCGTGTCGGGCCCCTCCGGCATCGGCGCGCCGGTAAAAATTTGCCAGGCCTCTCCCGGTTTTGCGGGACGCGCTGCGGGATGGCCGGCGGCAATGCGACCGGCGATGGGCAGCACGGTTTCGGCTTTCGCATTCAAGTCGTCATGGCGGACGGCGTAACCGTCCACTGCCGCGTTGTCGAAGGGGGGAACGGGGCTGGGGGCGTCTATATTTTCGGCGAGGATGCGTCCCGCCGCATCGGCCAACGATACCTGTTCGGTATCGGCGACGGGATGGAGCCGCTCCTTCAGCAGCGCAAGCGCATCGTGGGCCGTCATCAGGGGGCTACCGAAGGCGAAGCAATCATCGGAGAGCTGCGCCATATCAGGAAGCGCTCCGAACGGCGTCGGCCGCCGGCCCGGCCCGGTCCAGCACCAGATCGGCAATCGCCGTGATGTCGTCCAGCGCGACAAAATCGCATGTTAGATCGGGCAGGAAGGCGTCGCTCGCCACCGCGACGACGCTGGGGTCGTCGGGCCAGAGCGGCGGCTTGCCGACGGCGGGGCGGAATACTTCCAGTTTCGGATAGGGTGCGCGTTTCCACCCCTCCACAAGAACGATGTCGGCGGGCGAGAGCCTTTCGATCAATTCCGCGAGGGACGGTTCCTCCTCCGCCGCGTGTTCATGGATGACCACCCAACGGCGGGAAGACGAGATCAGAACCTCTTGCGCGCCGGCTTCGCGATGACGGTAGGAATCCTTGCCAGGTTGATCGATATCGAAGGAATGGTGGGCGTGCTTGATCGTTGCGACAGACAGATCGCGCCGCCGCAGCTCGGGTATCAGCCGCGTCATCATTGTGGTCTTGCCGCTGCCGCTCCACCCCGCGATGCCGAAAAGTCTCATTGCTCCCGGTTCGTGTTGTCGAGCCGGTCAATATGGCGTAGCCCGGCGCGCAGGTAGTCATAGCCGGTAATCAGGGTCAGTACGGCGGCGATCCAGAGACACCATTCGCCGATCA
>Ga0181587_10005512_pt1 | contig 10355 bp, 9 predicted proteins | sample 071ome_27_FD_132463 | JGI IMG/M metagenome (GOLD analysis project Ga0181587, IMG submission 132463) | Coastal salt marsh microbial communities from the Groves Creek Marsh, Skidaway Island, Georgia - 071409AT metaG (megahit assembly) | ecosystem: Environmental > Aquatic > Marine > Intertidal zone...
GATGATTGATAATGGCATGCCGATTGTCGTGCTTCGCGCCGCCGATATGGGGATCAGCGGCTATGAAACGCCCGCCGATCTGGACGAAGATGACGGGCTGAAGGCGCGGCTGGAGGCACTACGCCTGGCCTGCGGGAAGATGATGAATCTTGGCGATGTGACCGAGAAATCAGTGCCGAAGATGACCATGGTGGCGCCGGCGCGCCATGGCGGTGCCTTCATGACGCGAAGTTTCATCCCGCATCGCTGTCATGACACGATCGGCGTGTTCGCCGCCGTCAGTGCCGCCACCGCGGCGCTGCTGCCGGCAAGCCCGGTGGCCGGCATGGCATCCATCCCGCAGGGCGCGCGCAAGGTGATGGCGGTCGAACACCCGAACGGTGCCACAGCCTGTGTTCTGGAGTGCGACGAAGAAGACCGGGTTCTGAAGGCGGGGATGATGCGCACCGCGCGCAAACTGTTTGACGGTATGATTTTCTAGGGGAAGACGGACATGAACGATTCTGACAAGACCACCGGCGGCGAGGTTACCTGGCATCCCGATCCGAAGCGGCCCGATTTCACACCGCCTTCCGGTGCGGTCGACGCGCATTGCCATGTGTTCGGGCCGGCCGGTGAATTTCCCTTCGCGCCGGAGCGTAAATACACCCCCGGTGATGCCGGCAAGGACATGCTGTTCGCGCTGCGCGATCATCTTGGCCTGTCGCGCAATGTCATCGTGCAGGCAAGCTGTCATGGCAAGGACAACAGCGCGATGATCGACGCGCTGCGGACCTCCGGCGGGCTGGCGCGCGGCGTGGCGGTGGTCGCGCATGACATCGCCGATGACGAGCTCGACATGATGCATGAGGCCGGCGTGCGCGGCGTCAGGTTCAATTTTGTCAAACGTCTGGTCGATGCGACGCCGCGCGAGGTGTTCATGCGCACCGCCGAGCGGGTGCAGCGGCTTGGCTGGCATGTCGTTGTCTATTTCGAGGCACCCGACCTTGCCGATTTGTCGCCCTTCCTGAAGGAGCTTCCCGGCATCGTGGTGGTTGATCATATGGGCCGGCCGGATGTCAGCCAGCCGGTTGACGGGCCTGAGTTCGGCCGGTTCGTGACCCTGATGGAAGAGCTGCCGACCCTGTGGACCAAGGTCAGCTGTCCCGAGCGCCTGACGGTTGCCGGGCCGCCCTATGATGATGTGGTGCCGTTCCAGCGGCATCTTGTCGAACGGTTTTCCGGCCGCGTTCTGTGGGGCACCGACTGGCCGCATCCGAACATGAAATCACACCGGCCGGATGACGGGCTGCTGGTCGACACCATCGCCCGGATCGCCCCAACGCCAGCCTTGCAGCAGGCCTTGCTGATCGACAATCCGATGCGGCTTTACTGGCCTGACGCCTGATTTTCCTGCGCAGTCCGGCGGCTGGCAAGCCCCCGCCCGACAGCCACCACGGCAAGGGCACCGATGGCGGCGGCAGCCTTGCCGGACCAGTCGGGAAGGGTGGCCATATGGTCCTTCAACAGCGGATCGTTCGCGATCAGGTCGCCGGCAAGCCACCCAAGCAGCGCCGCGCCAAGTGTGATAATGATGGGGAAACGCTGCATCATCCGCAGGATGATGGCGCTGCCACCAATGATGATCGGCACGCTGAGCAACAGGCCAAAGACGACAAGCGCCATATTGCCCTTCGCCGCCGCGGCGATGGCCACCGAATTGTCGAGGCTCATAACGAAATCGGCAATGATGATGGTGCGGATCGCCTCCATCAGGCTGCCGGATTGCGTGACCGACCCTTCGTCGAGTTCCTCTTCCTCGGCCAGCAGCTTGACGCCGATCCACAGCAGCAGCACCCCGCCAATCAGCTTAAGCGACGGCACGGTCAGCAGGGTGCTGGCGAAAAACACCAGTATCACCCGCAGGATGATGGCGCCGGCCGTTCCCCACAGGATGCCGAGCCGTTTCTGCCGTTGCGGCAGGTTGCGACAGGCAAGCGCGATGATGATGGCGTTGTCGCCGCCGAGGATGATGTCAATCGCGATGATCTGCAGGATCGCGATGACAAGCGCGTCGTCAAACATGGCGGCGGGACACTCTCACGGGGGACAGAAACTTCGCCGGATATAGACGTGACGGCCTGTTCGCGCAACCGGTTTGGGTCTGAGGGCGCATCTGGCCGGGCAGTGCGACAATAATACCCAACCGTGTTTTTGCTGCGGTCTGGAGGTTGCTTGAAATTTAAGTTGTTGTATTTATTATATAAATTTAATAATAATGATTTTGATAATCATTCTCAATATTTCTCTTGCCAATTGCGATGAATTTGCATTTGATAATCATTCTCAGCCATTAGACACTGATGCCAGTCGGGGGAAACAGACCATGCATGTTGCAACGGCAACGCCAAAGGCAAAACCAAAGGCACAGGTGGCAGCGCGCCGCGCCACCGGCCGACTCATCACGTGGGCGGCCGCCTGTCTTACAGCGCTGTTTATCGGTGGCGGACCCGTCATGGCCGCCGCTGCCGAGATCAATATCTATTCACATCGTCAGCAATTCCTGTTGCAGCCCTTCCTTGACGCCTTTACCGCAGAGACCGGGATCAGGACCCGTGTTGTCTATGCCTCGAAGGGGTTGGCGCAGCGTCTTCTTGCCGAGGGTGAGGCGAGCCCGGCCGACGTCATTCTGACAGTCGATATTGCCCGGCTCAGCGAATATGCCGATCTTGATCTGCTGGCGCCGGTTGACTCGCCCGTTCTGGCGGCGAATGTACCGGCGCATCTGCGCGCGACGGACAATCGCTGGTTCGCCCTGTCGACGCGGGCCCGCCTCGTCGCGACCTCGGTTGACCGGGTCGCCGAAGGCGCCATAGCCGATATCGAGGATCTTGCCGACCCGCAATGGCTAGGGCGTATTTGCAGCCGCAAGGGAAGCCATGTTTATAACCGGGCGCTGATGGCGTCGGTCATTGCGGCGAACGGAGCCGAGGCCGCCGAGGCCTGGGCTGATGGTATGGTGGCGAATTTCGCTCGCAAGCCGCAGGGCAATGACCGCGCGCAGGCCAAGGCCATTTTTGAAGGCCAGTGCGATGTGGCGATCATGAACCATTATTATTATGGGAACATGCTGTATGGCGACAAGCCGGAGCAGAAGGACTGGGCCGGCGCGATCAGGCTTGTCTTCACCAACCAGAATGGCCGTGGCACCCATGTCAATATTTCCGGTGGCGGTATGGCGCGGCACAGCCCGAACCCCGAGGCGGCGCGCAGGTTCCTCGAATTCCTGACAACGCCGGTGGCGCAGCAACTCTATGGTGAGGTCAATTTCGAATATCCGGTCAATCCAGCCGTCGCACCCGGCGGCGTGTTGGCGTCATGGGGCGATTTCAAGCGTGATGAACTGGCGATTGAAAGTCTTGCCACACTGGCACCCGACGCGCAGATGATCATCGACCGGGTCGGATGGTAGCCACCTTCCTGTCATATTGGTCAGGCCGGCCGGCCCGCCGTTTCGACGGCTGGTCAGTCGCCGCCATTCTGATATGCCTGTTGATCCTGGGGCCGATCCTCGCCCTGTGGCTGACCGCCCTCGGCGACAGCCGGGGCCTGTGGGGGCATCTGGTCTCGACGGTGCTGCCGCGTTATGTGGTGAACACGCTGTTGCTGATGCTCGGTGTCGGGGTGCTGTCCGTCTTCTTTGGCGTCAGCACGGCATGGGTCATCACCCGCTACAGCTTCCCGGCAAAGCGGATTTTTGAATGGCTGCTGCTACTACCGGCCGCCATCCCGGCCTATATCATCGCCTATACCTATACCGACTTTCTGGAATATGCCGGGCCGGTGCAGTCGCTTCTTCGTGACCTGTTCGGCTGGCAGCGACCGGCGGATTACTGGTTCCCCGAGATCCGCTCGCTTGGCGGCGCTGTTCTTGTCATGGCCTCGGTGCTATATCCCTACATCTATATGGTGACACGGATCGCCTTTCGGCTGACCCCGGCCAGCCTGTTCGAGATCGCGCTTGTGCATGACAAGTCGCAATTCTGGTCGGTGGGACTGCCGCTCGCGCGGCCGGCCATCACCGCCGGCCTCGCCCTGGTCCTGATGGAGGTGGTGTCGGATTTCGGCACGGTCGAATATTTCGCCGTCGAGACGATCACACTCGGCATTTTCAATGTCTGGCTTGGCATGAACAATATCGTCGCCGCAGCCCAGATGTCGCTGCTCGGCTTTGTGTTCATCCTCAGCCTTCTTGGTCTGGAACTCTATGCCAGATCGCGCCAGCGGTTTGCCGGCAATGGCAAATCCACCCTCGAGCTGCAGCCTCTTGACCTTGGCCTGAAAGGTCGGGTTGCCTGTCAGGCCGTATGCGCGCTGCCGCTGCTTCTTGGCTTTGTGATCCCGGTCGGGGTGCTGCTGAAATTCGTCCTTGGCAATCCCGTCACCGACCAGCTTGGCCAGGTCATCGACACGGTCGGCGCCACCATTTTGATGGCGGGCGCGGCGGCGCTGCTGATTGTCGCGGTATCGATGCTGCTGGTTCTGGCGGCCACCTATCGCGGCGGCATTGTCGTGCGGCGCCTGACCATGGCGGCATCAAGCGGCTATGCCATCCCCGGCACGATGCTGGCCATCGGGGTGCTGATCTTTGCCGGTGTTGTCGACCGTGCCTGGGGCGGGCTTGTCGGAGACCCGCGCGCGACCCTGCTGCTTGGGGGCGGCGGCATCCTTCTGACCGCCTATCTTGTGCGTTTCCAGGCTGTCGGTTACGGGGCGCTGATGTCGGGGATCAGGCGTCTTCCGGACAATATGATGAATGCCAGCCGCTGTCTCGGGCACGGATTCGGGCCCAGCCTGAGGCTGGTGATCCTGCCGCTGTTGCGCGGCTCGATGCTGGCCGGCGGCCTTCTGTGCTTTGTCGACATCATGAAGGAACTGCCGATCACGCTGCTGCTGCGCCCGTTCGATTTCGAGACGCTCGCCACCTATACATACCAGTTCGCCAAGGACGAGATGCTCGAGACGGCGGCGCTGCCGGCGCTCATGATTGTCGTTGCCGGTCTGGTGCCGGTAATCCTGATGAATAACATGCTGCGGCGCGCGGGCTAGACTTCATCTACGCCCCCGTGGTTTATTTGTCGCCCCTTCTGTCGGGCAAGATTTCCGGATACGAGGTGTGCTCCATGGCCGTCATCGCCTGTGTTGATGATCTGCGCAAACAGATGCAGCGGCGCGTGCCGCGCATGTTCTATGACTATTGCGAGAGCGGGTCGTGGACGGAATCGACCTTTGCCGCGAATGAGGCCGATCTTCAGAACATCAAGTTCCGCCAGCGTGTCGCCATCGACGTCTCGGAACGCAGCACCGCGATGACGATGCTCGGGCAGGATGTGCCGATTCCGGTGGCGCTGGCGCCGACCGGGCTGACCGGCATGCAGCACGCAGATGGCGAAATTCTGGCGGCGAAGGCAGCCGAATCCTTTGGCGTGCCGTTCACCCTGTCGACCATGTCCATCTGCTCGATCGAGGATGTCGCCGAAAACACCACGCAGCCCTTCTGGTTCCAGCTCTATGTGATGCGTGACCGGAAATTCATCCGCAATCTTGTCGAACGCGCGCGGGCCGCCAATTGTTCGGCGCTGATGATCACGCTTGATCTGCAGATCATGGGGCAACGCCACAAGGATGTGCGCAACGGGCTGTCGGCACCGCCGAAACCGACATTGAGGAACATGATCAATCTGGCGACCAAGCCGTCCTGGTGCCTTGGTATGCTGGCAACGCGCCGCCGCGAATTCCGCAATATCGTCGGACATGTGGACGGGGTGAAGGATATGTCATCACTTGCCAACTGGACGGCCAGCCAGTTTGACCCCAGCCTGTCCTGGGATGACGTGCGCGACATCCGCAAACAATGGGGCGGCAAGATCATCATCAAGGGCATTCTTGATGTCGAGGATGCGCGCCAGGCGGTGAATGTCGGCGCCGATGCGGTGGTCGTCTCGAACCATGGCGGGCGCCAGCTTGACGGTGCGCCCTCCTCGATCGCCGCGCTGCCGGCGATTGTCGATGCCATCGGTGACAGATGCGAGGTCTGGATGGATGGCGGGATCAGGACCGGACAGGACATTCTGCGCGCTGTCGCCCTTGGCGCGAAAGGCACGCTGATCGGCCGTGCCTTTCTCTACGGGCTTGGCGCGGGAGGCCAGGCCGGTGTCACGAAGGTGCTGGAAATCCTGCACAAGGAACTCGACCTGACGATGGCGCTGTGCGGCCGCTCGAACCTGTCCGAGGTCGATGAATCGATCCTGATCAGATAGCCTGGACGGGTTCAGGCGATGCCGACCGTCCGGCGATAGAAATCAGGGTCCGTCGCGCCCTCGGTGCCGACAAGCAGCACGACCGAGTCCGGCGTCATTTCAAGTTGCTCCCACGCCGCCCCGTCCGCATGCATTGCCAGCAACGCGGCCAGCCCCGAGGTCGAGCATTCGCCGGCCTCGATCGCATCGGTGCGGTGATGGAACCAGCGCATCAGCGGCGCCACCGCCTCGTCACCGATGGTCACGCAATGGCTGACTGTCGGTTTCAGGATGTCCCAGGCAAGGTCGGACACCTCGCCGCATGACAGCCCGGCCATCAGCGTTTCCTCGGTGATATCGACAAGTGTCGGCGTGCCGGCGACAAGACTGTCGCGCATGCAGGCGCTCATATGTGATTCGACCGCGATCATATGGCCAAGCGATGATCCCGCCGTCTGCCACAGCGGCGCGATGATCCCGGCCGCCAGCCCGCCAACCCCGACCGGCAGCATGGCATGGCTCGGCACCCCGCCAAGCTGCGCCAGGATCTCGCGCGACATCACCGTATAGCCTGCCATCACCGTCAGCGGCACCTCGTGATAGCCCGGCCATGATGTGTCGGAGACGATCTGCCAGCCATGCGCTGCCGCGTCCTGCTTGCAGGCGGCGAGCGAGGCCTCGTAATTGCCATCGATCCGGATCACCTCGGCACCGAAGGCGGCCATGGCATCCTCGCGGGCCTGGCTGACATGCGCGTGGATATAGATTTTCGCCGCACAGCCGGCACGCGCCGCCCCCCAGGCCACCGACCGGCCATGATTGCCATCGGTGGCGGTGGCGACGGTCAACTCGGCGGTGCTGCCACCCTGTGCCTCGATCTGGCGGGCCAGCGCGGCGACGGCATAGGCACCGCCAAGCGCCTTGAACGACCCCAGCCCGAAACGCGCCGCTTCATCCTTGTAGACAACCTGCCCGACGCCAAGATGATCGGCGATCTCCGGCAGATCATGAAGCGGTGTCGGTACATAGCCGGACCAGCCGCTGATCACCGCCTGCGCGGCATCCATCGCTGCCACGTCGAGCGAGCCCGCCAGGTCGGGGAAGGTGGCGGCGGCGCGTCCGGGGTTGGCGTCAAGCGTGAACGGGGTGGCCAGCGCGGCGGCAAGATTGGCATCCATATGGGGTGTTCCTTTTATATGTGGGCCCTTTACATGTGGGCTTTTTCTGTTTGGGCCCTGTCTCCAGCGGACTTTTTCTGTATGGCCCGCCTGCGGTATCAATAGCGGCCCTTGCGGCTGGCACCGGCATAGAAGATGTCGGACAGGCGCTCATTCGCCTCGTCGCGGAACTGGATGTCGCGCGGCTGCATCGCCCCGTTCGGGCGCGGCGCGGTATCATGATGTCCGAACCGGTCGGTGCCGCGCGCCTGCTGCACCCAGATTCGGCCGATCACCTGTTCGACATTCGGCGCGATATAGCTCTGCATGGCGAATCCGATCCGCCGTTCGCCGGACATGTTCGGTCCCGACCCGTGGACAATGCGCGGGTGATGCAATGACAGCTGTCCCGGTTTCAGCGGTACCGCGACGGCGGCATCTTCATCGACATCCGGCACCGTCTGGCCGCGGGTCAGCAGATTGTCCTCGCCATAGGTGTCGACATGCTCGGCCAGCGGTGCCTTGTGCGATCCCGGGATCATCCGCATGCAGCCATTCTCCTCGGTCACGTTGCTGATCGCCAGCCAGCCGGTCACCCAGTCATGTGGCTCCAGCCCGATATAGCGGGCATCCTGGTGCCAGCTGATGAATCCCTTCGTCTCCGGTTCCTTGATGAACAGGGTGGTGCCGGCGACAAGGATATCCGGCCCGATCAGATCCTCGACAGCATCCAGAATCCGGCTGTCATGCGTGATCGCGTCCAGCGCCGGCAGCACATAATGCGCGTTGTTGCGGTTCGCGCCGGCCATCCCCTCGGGCCAGCGGCGCTCGGCCTCCTCCAGCGCGGCGCGGATGTCGGCGGCCTCCGCGGGGCTGAAAATATCGATTGGCGCGACGAATCCGTCACGCTCATAGGCCTCCTGCTGCGCCGCGGTCAGTCTGATCGGCATGGTTGTCACCCGGTATTGGCGTTACGGCTGTGTTGGCGTTACGTTCGGCGAAGCTTGCCTCACCTTCGCGCCGCGTGCAAAGGCTTTTGGCGCCGGGGCCTGGCGCATCATCGCCGTGCGCGGCCTCTTCTCGCGGTGCCGGTTTTCGACTAGCCTTGCATGATGACAGGACATGGCGGCCGCTTGAGGAGTGATGATGAGCAAACATGGATATGACAGCGGGCGGCTGAACCTGCCGTTCGTGGGGCTGTGCAGCTTTGGCAAATATCCCTACCAGCCCGACTGGGACGCCATCGACGCCGATTTCGCGATCCTTGGCGCGCCGTTCGATTTCGGCACGCAGTTCCGCGCCGGCGCGCGGTTCGGCCCGCGCGGCATCCGCGAGGCCTCGACCCTGTTCTCCTTCGGCCATGCCGGTGCCTATGACCATGAGGATGACGTCACCTATCTGGAGAATGACAGGGTGCGGATCGTCGATATCGGCGATGCCGACATCATTCATACCGACACCGTCAGCAGCCACGCCAATATCGAGGCCGGCGTGCGCGCGATCCTCGCCGCCGGCGCGGTGCCGGTGGTGCTTGGCGGCGACCATTCGGTGAACATCCCCTGCATCAACGCCTTTGCCGGCGAGGCCCCGTTCCATCTGGTGCAGATCGACGCGCATCTGGACTTTGTCGATGAACGGCACGGCGTGCGTCATGGCCATGGCAACCCGATGCGCCGCGCCGCCGAAAAACCCTATGTGACCGGCCTGTCGCAGATCGGCATCCGCAATGTGTCATCGACCGCCCGTGACGGCTATGAGGATGCCCGCGCCATGGGCTCGGACATCCAGTCGGTGCGCCAGTTCCGTGCCCTCGGGGTGGATGGCATGCTGGCCCGCATTCCGGCCGGCCAGCGCTATTACGTCACCATCGACATTGACGGGTTCGACCCGTCCATCGCCCCCGGCACCGGCACGCCGTCGCATGGCGGGTTTCTGTATTACGAGGTGCTGGAACTTCTCGACGGGCTGACGAAACGCGGCAGCATTGTCGGGGTGGACCTTGTCGAGGTGGCGCCGGACTATGACCCGACCGGCAGCACGACAACACTGGCCGCGCAACTGCTCCTCAACCTGATCGGCCGCATCGCCCATAACAGGTGAGGTGGGAGCCGAACTCATGCCCAAGACTTCAGACGCCCTTCATCCGGTGTTGCCGCGGGTGCCGCACAAGCCGGATCCGACCGGTGTGGGTGCTGCCGCGAACCTGCTGAAACCCGCTGGCGGAAAGCCGTGACGGGCATGACCGCCTGGCACCGGACCGGTTCCTGCAGAAATGACTTGCGCGCGATTGCATTTGTTGGAAAAACGATGCCGGGATTTTTGGAGAGGTAACCATGTCTACTATTGTCAACAGCTGGAATGAGTGGGACCCGCTGAAACATGTCATCGTGGGCCGTGCGGATGACTGCCATATCCCGCCCGAGGAGCCGGCGCTGGATGCCAAGGTGCCGGAGGATAGCGACATGCGCGGCCAGTGGGGCAGGCGTCCGCAGGAAACCATCGACCGGGCGAATGAGCTGCTCGACAATTTTGCCGACTTGCTGACAAAGCGCGGCGTGAAGGTGGACCGGCCGACCCCGATCGATTTCTCGGAACCGGTGACAACGCCCGACTTCCATACCGGCAGTCAGTTTGGCTGCATGCCGCCGCGTGATGTCTTGCTGACGGTGGGCAACGAAATTCTTGAGGCAACGATGTCCTATCGGTGCCGATGGTTCGAATATCTGTGCTACCGGCCGCTGATGCAGAAATATTGGGAAGAGGATCCAAATTTCAAACATGAGGCAGCGCCAAAACCGCGGCTGACCGACGCTGATTACCACAGCAATTATCTGTCCGAGAAGATTGGCGTGCAGCAACGTCTGGAATGGGCCGAGCAGAAACATTTCGTCACCACCGAGGAGGAGCCGCTTTTCGACGC
>Ga0181587_10005513_pt1 | contig 10351 bp, 10 predicted proteins | sample 071ome_27_FD_132463 | JGI IMG/M metagenome (GOLD analysis project Ga0181587, IMG submission 132463) | Coastal salt marsh microbial communities from the Groves Creek Marsh, Skidaway Island, Georgia - 071409AT metaG (megahit assembly) | ecosystem: Environmental > Aquatic > Marine > Intertidal...
CTATAAGATATACCAGTTATTTTACAAACTTCTGGTCCTGTGTAACCCTGTTGCATAGTTTTAATCTACTAGATTAAATCAGTTATTCAAGGATTTAGACAAAATCATCAGGTGAAATATCTTCAATAAATTCAATAAATTCCTTAATTTCCTGATTATTATCCTCAATTAATATGATTGAATTTTGATTAAATAAGTCAGGGTTAACAGTGATCTTAGAGCTTGATCTAATAGCTAATGCTATTGCATCGCTAGGTCTTGAGGACAGAGTAACACTACCTTCGATTGTGTTCAAAGTAATCTCTGCAAAATATGTTTTATCTTTAATGTCTGTAATGCAAACTTCTGATATAGATGCATTTAAAGATTCAATAATATCGATAAGCAAGTCATGTGTTTGGGGTCTTGAATGGACGTATCCTTCTTGTGCATAGGCAATCGAAACAGCCTCGATGGTTCCTATCCAGATAGGAAGAAATCTAGAGGTTTCTGGTTCATGTAATAGCATGATAGGTGTTTCAGAATCTTCTTCTAGTCGTATTCCTGACACTTCAACTATTAAATTATTGTTCATAAAAAAAAGATTAATATTTATATTATTTATTTCTAGTTAGAAGAGAGTAATTTAGATATTACATTTGACATTAAAAAATTATATTTAATACTATTTTCTGATTTAAATAAATTAATTTTTATAGACTCATCATCAAAATTATTTGCAAATGATAATTCTGATCTATTAATAGTTTTAAGATGTAATTTTGTTGAAATATTAATATTTCCAAATTTAACAATATCGTAATTATATGAATGGAATGTAAAGCCATAAGAATTTATATTCTTGTAAACATATTCAGATTTACTTAACAACAAATAATCTTGAAAATTTGCTAAGGATTCGTTATAAAGAAATAAAGTATCTTCAAAATGATTTTTTTTATTGTCATCAACTAATGACCTATTAACAATTGTTATAATATTTCTATTGTTCTCCTGGTTATAGCCAATAAATGTTAAACCAGCTTTAGATGTCCATCCTGTCTTTAACCCTTGAAAACCATTTTTTATTATTAAATTTGTATTTTCATATTTTTTGACTTCACTATTTTGCTCATAATAAAATTTAGATTTATTTGTAATATCAATAAGTTTTGTATTTCTTAAAATATATTCAGACAGAAGAAGTAGGTCGTTAATTGTTGTGTAATGATTTTCTTGATCAAGTCCATCAGGATTTTGAAAGTTAGTGTTAATCATATTTAATTTTTTTGCTCTTGTATTCATTAATTTAACAAATTCTTCAACGGAATTAGATACGTGCATTGCTGTTGCATATGCGGAATCATTAGCAGAATAAACTAGTAAGAATTCAAGTAATTGCTCAACAGATACTTTTTCTCCTGTGGTTAAATAAGCAACTTTACCTTCAAAATTGTATGAATCAGGATATTTTATAGATACTAATTCATTCAATTCATTATTCTCATATAGAATTAATGCTGTCATTAATTTAGTTATAGATGCTGGCGATATTGGCTCGTTTATATTTTTTTTATACAATATTGTTTTTTTGTCTAAATCATATGATAAATAAAACTCAGTAGTTAATACTTCTTCATCAAGTTCATATGCATATGAATTTGGAGTTGTAAGTATAAAAACAATAAAAATTAAGAGATATCTTTTAATAAATAACCCCTAATAAGATTGGTATAGTTTTCAATTATTAAAGAATGATCATCTTCTTTACCATCTGGCAATAAACTTTTAATAAATTCAATAAAATCTGTCGAACGTTCATTTATAGATTTCAATACAGAAAAATTTTTAGGTTCTAAGCCTAAAGAGTAAAAGTAGGACCAAGCTTTCATTCTAATTAAATCTTCATTGTTATAAATTTCTTTATGCAATTCAAATCCGAAAAATACTAATTCTTCAAACTGTGTGTTAGATAATCCTGATTGTTTAAGCATATCCCTAATGGAGTAGTTATCAATTTTTATACTTTTTGTTTTAGTATTTTTTAACAATGATGGATTATTTTTGATTGCTTTTAAACTATAGAATTCGTTCTCTTGTAAATCTATAATTTTTGAAATTTTTTCAATGTCTTTGCTTGTAAATTTTCTTGTACCCCCTGAAGACCTTTTAATATTAATTAAACCCTCTTTTTCTAAAAACCTTATTCTTGATATTGAAGCAGATGGATATTTTATTTGTAAAGCTTTAACAGCTTCACCAATATTCATTTCATTACCTCTGTAAGAAGTAGCAAATATTTGCCTATTTGTATTTTGTCACCAGATTTCAGTTTGGAATCACTTTTAATTACATTATTTATGTAAATACCATTAGTAGAGTTAAGATCTGTAATTTTTATAGTTTCATTACTAACTGAAAGCAAAGCATGATTTCTTGATACAGTAATGTCGTCTAATATAATATTGTTTTCTGACGATCTCCCAATTTTGTAATCTTTATTAATTAATTTCCAAGAAGTGGACATTAACTCGTTGTTCAATAAAGAAAGAATAAATAAAGGCTCCTCAGTTGAATTACTAGAAGAATCTAAAGGTATTGTTTCGTTATTCATTCTTATATATTAAGTTGAACAAATATTCAATTGCAACATAAAAGTAAAAAATAATAACAAAAATTGCTAATTGTTCTAAAAATGGTACCAATTTTACTGTATTTAAAACAAATAAACATAGTAGAACAAATAAAGCTACAGTTCCAAACTTACCTTTTTTAGATACTTTAATTTCTGACCCAGTAAATAAAACGTATATTGAACCAACAAGAACTAATATTTCTCTCGCTAATACAGCATAAATAAAGTTGAGTGGAATCAGGGGTGATAACCATACTAATAAAATTAAAAATACAATCCTATCGGTCAAAGGGTCAAGAATAATACCTAATTTGGATACTAGATTAAATTTTCGTGCAACTATACCATCTAAAGAGTCAGAAATGCCAATTAATGATATTATCAATATTAGTTCTAGTACAGAAAAATCACTAATATCATAAGTTAAAAATAAAAAAATTGAAGTAAAAAATCTAAAAAGCGTAATTAAGTTTGGGGCAAGAAAAATATCTTTAAATTTCAAATAAGCCCTTCTACTTTATGAGTAGCAACATAATGATTATTACCTGTATCAAATAATGTATCATTTTCATCTAGACTGTATATTTGTTCTAAATCTTTTTGAGTAACTTCATAAACTTTTCTTACGTATTTTGGGTCAGGTACAGGTATAGATGATATAAGCCTTTTAGTGTATGGATGTATTGGGTTTTTTAATAATTCTTCTGTTTCAGCAATTTCAACTATTTTTCCATTATACATAACTGCTATTCTCTCACACATGTATCTAGCAACTGCAAGGTCGTGTGTAATGTATAAATAAGATACATCTAAATCCTTCGCTAGATTAATCATTAAATCCATAATTGAAATACGTATTGACACGTCCAACATAGAAGTTGGTTCATCACATATTATAAACTTTGGTTTCATAACAAGAGCTCTAGCAATAGCAACTCTCTGTCGTTGACCACCGGATAGTTCATGTGGATATCTGTTTAAATAATTTTCTGGAGGAGTTAAACCTACTGTTTTAAGCATTTCATATACTGCTATATCACGATCTTCTTCAGTACCAATGTTATGAATAGACAATGGTTCTAATATAGTATCTTTAATCATCCACCTAGGATTCATTGCTTCGTATGGATCTTGAAATATCATTTGCACATTCCTACGAAAATTTTTTATTTCTCCTTCATCTAAACCGTCTAGGGAAATCATTTCGTTTGTAGATTCATTAAAATATCTTATATCCCCACTTGTTTTTTCCTCAAGCATGGTGATAGTTCGAGCAGTTGTAGTTTTACCGCATCCACTTTGACCAACAATACCCAAGCTTTTGCCAAACTCTAAATCAAAACTAATGCCATCAACTGCTTTTGTAATTATTTTATTTCTATTGAATAAACCAGAACTAGATTCAAAATAAGTTTTTAGATTTTCAATTTCAATTATGTTTTTATTCATTTAAACACCTGTAACAGCACTGATCGACTTTGTGGCCATCTTCTAATTCTATTAACTTCATTGAGATAGAGCCATCTTTACACTCTTTTGTTGGAGATGGACATCTGCTTGAAAATGAACATGCTTCTTGAAAATCTATTAAGCTTGGTGGTTCACCTTCTAATGATTTAAGAGTTTTTCTATCTCCTGTAATTGATGGTGTAGACTCAAGTAGCATTTTTGTATAAGTATGTTTAGGGTTACTAAAGAGATCTGTAGTTTTACCTATTTCAACTATTCTACCCGCATACATCACTGCCATAAGGTCAGTCATCTCTGCTATCACTGCAATATCATGAGAGATATAGAGCAAACTTAGACCTAATTTATTTTGAATTTTTCTAATTTCTTTCAATATTTGATCTTGAATAACAACATCTAAAGCTGTCGTAGGTTCATCAGCTATTATAAGTTTGGGTTGACATGATAGTGCCAATGCAATAACAGCTCTTTGCTTCATTCCACCAGATAATTCATGAGGATATCTTTCTATAACAGTTTGGTCTAACCCAACTAAATTAAATAAATCTAAAATAATTTCAGTATTTTGATCTTTAGAATTTTCCGGATAGTGCTCTCTTATTGCTTCTCTAATTTGTTCACCAATCTTAATTACAGGATTCCATGCGTTCATAGCTCCCTGAAATACAATACTTATTCCAAACCATCTAACTTTTCGTAAATCTTGTTCGGATAGCTGAACAATATCAGTTCCATCAAAAACAATACTACCAGATGTAATTTCAGCGTTATCAGATTGTAGTTGAAGTAACGACATTGCTACTGATGTTTTACCACATCCAGATTCTCCAACTAACCCAAAAGAAGCTTTTTCTGGAATATCAAATGATACATCTTGAATTGCTTTTACAAAACCTTCTGAAGTTTTATATTGCATGTTTAAATCTTTTACTTCTAGAATATTTGACATTAACGTTTCCTTAATCTTGGATTAAAAATATCATCTAAACCCCTGCCAATAAGATAGAATCCCCCTGCTAATAATGTAACAGATAACCCAGCAGGTACAACTAGCCACCAAAATTCGAAACCTGCGCTAATGTAACCATCTGCTTGTGAAAGAGCTATCATGAGACCCCAGCTCATATCAAGATTAATTAACCCTAGGAAAGAAAGAACAGATTCAGAAGCTATAGCGCCAGTAACACCGAACACCATGAATAAAATTGCTAAAGGTGCAACGTTAGGTAATATATGGCTAAACAAAATATTCATCCTGCTTCCTCCAGTAATTCTGGCTAAATCAACGAAAGGTTTTACTTTAACTTGGAGTGCTTGTGATTTAATAGTTATTACAGAACCTCCTAGTCCCCCTAATATCCCTATAACAAGTGCTAAATGCCATACTTTTAATTCTGTGAACGCCGATATTATAAATAATAATGGTAAGCTTGGCAGCATTAGAAGCAAATCTGACTGCCTCATTAAATAGGCATCAACAATTCCTCCAAAATATGCTGCAATAGAACCTAAAATTGTTGAAATAAATACACTTAAAGTTGCACTTAATAAACCTAAAAAGAATGCGACTTGGCTGCCTTCCATAATCTGTGAAAACACGTCTCTTCCTAGTGAATCAGTACCTAAGATATGAGATCTTGAAGGAGGAGCGGGTTGTCTAAATCTTTCTACTTTATCACCTATTTCGACCTCAGGCATGAAAGGTCTAAGGGTAATTATTGATATTTCGTTCAAACTAGGACAATCGGCTCTGGTGTTGTAATTTTCGGTTGGGTATTCCTTAGGACATTCAACTACTGTTGCCGTATAAGGAACAGCATCATAACCAAGAACAGGATGGTAGGTCGAATAATCCCACATTCCAGTAAAGAATAAAAAGGGTTGCAAAATAGCCAAAAAACCAAAAAATATAACAATTACTAAACCAACCATACCAATTTTGCTTTCTTTAAATCTATTAAAATTTTGCTTAAAAGTAGTCAATTTTGATTTTTTGATTATATTATTTTCCATATTATCCCTGATTTCTGATTCTTATTCTAGGGTCTAAAAATGCGTATGATACGTCAGCTACAAAATGAGCTATTAATGCAACAATACCTATAAATGAAAATGTTGCCATAGCGACAGGTATATCTTCTCTTAGTACACTGTCAAGAATTAATTGACCCATGCCTGGCCATGAGAAAATATTTTCTGTAATGACAGCACCATCTATTATTGTAACAATTGTAAATATAAATGATGTCACTACTGGTAGTAACGCTGTTCTTGCAGCGTGTCGATCACGAATTCTTTTTTGACTTATTCCTTTAGCTCTTGCAGTTAATATATAATCTTCTTTTAAAACTTCCATCATGGTTGTTCTCGTTAGTAGAGCTGTACCAGCAAATGCTACAATAGTAACTGTTAGAATAGGAAGAATCATATGATAAGCTATATCGCCTGCATAGGGTTTCATAATATACAAACCGCTAGAATTCCAATAAAAATATGAAAGAGCTAACAAAGAAAAGAAACCATATAATCTTATATTTTTTCTTGTTTTGAGAGATTCAATATTTCTAGTAAATATATTTATTAAGAAAAATAATAAAGAAAAATAAATAGTGTATTTTATCATTTCAACAAACACCACATCACTGTCGAAAGGAGCATCGTACCATTTTTCGGGATATAAAAATTTACCAATAGGTAACCAATTTAATTTTAATCCAAAATACCATAACATTAATAAAGCAAACCAAGGATAAAAGATAGTATATGAAAAAACAGAAGTTATGGTAATCCATGTTTCTGCTTTAGATCCCCTTTTCCAAGCTAATATCTTACCAACGAAAAAACCTGTATAAAACGCAACTATATTTACAACTGAAAAAAGCATCAAAGTTCGGGGTAATCTTTCTGCTATCAAATCTAAGGGTGTTTTAGGAAATTGTAGATAAGAATAACCAAAATCACCTTTAAAAAAATTAACAACATAATTTTGAACTCTGGTAAGTAATGGATCATTTAAACCATAAAGTTCTACAACTCGATCATAAGCATAGTCAGGCAAATCGGGATTTAATAATAAACTTTGAAATGCATTGCCAGGTATTGCATCGAAAAGTAAATATGATAAAACTAAAAATAGTAAAAATACGATTACCATCTGAATAAATCTGTTTATAACATATCTGGCCATTTTGCCCCAAATTAATTATTGCTAGGGTAATAAATTACCCTAGCAATAATTTTAATAAATTTTAATTCTTAACTTCAACCTCAGTAGGTAATCCACTTAAATCTTGGATTCCATCTAATGAATCAGTATAAGGGAAAACTACATTATCTCTGTATACCTCTGTAATTGGTGTTGTCACCAATACCAAATAAGGCATATCTTCATATAAAATAGCTTCCATTTCTTTACTTATTCTCTGAGCTTCAGCTACTGTTTTTGCAGCTTTTTGCTCTGAAATTAATTCTTCAAATCTAGCGTTTTCGTATCCGCCTTCAGTATTGTATCCAGTTGTATTAAAACCTTCTACAGTACATGAATCTTGCGCTGAATTAAAGAATGTAGCTGGGTGATCTGGGAATGTTCCTAGACCCCAACCTAACATGTAAAAATTCCAATCTTTACAAGTATCTGCACTAAAGACTAGGTCTACAATTGCTCCGAATCCAACGTTGTTAGAAACAACAGGAATACCTAATTGTCTCATGTAACCTGAGATTCTATTGGAGAATGTAGCTCTAATTGGGTCAATTGCAGCATTTGGTGCCCATAGCTTCATATTTCCTTCTGGAAATGATTCACCATTAGGACCTTTAAGGCCTTCAGGAGGAACAGCACTTTCTCTTCCACCTGCGTGTGAACCCCAATCATCTGCAGTCCAACCACCAGCTTTTAAAATCTCAACAGATTTATTAAATCTTGCTTGAGAGTCAAGACCGGCACAGTCAGCTAGTACACCAGAAACTGGTGCAACCCATGCAGTAAGAGCTGCAGGCATTTGGCCATCCATATTGATAGCTACACCTTGCAAAACGCTCTGAATAATAAATTGCTTATCAACAATACAGCCTACTGCTTGTCTGAAAGCTTTATCACTTGATGGGAATACACGAGTGTTAAATGCCATATATCTCATACCATTTGAATAGTTTGAAATAGCATTAACACCTGGAATCTTAACTAAATCATCAAGTAGTGCTTTACTTACACCGCTTGGATTAAGTACAAAGTCAACTTCGCCATTTTCAAATGCAAGATATGCAGATGCTTGATCACTGTAGATAGAAAATTCTACGGTACCAACAAATGGACCATTTGTATATGTAAATGATTCGCCAGATGTGTCACCGAATTCTGCATCAATAGCTGGAGCAACTCCATTATCTTGTTTTACAGCAGTACCTGCACCATAAATGGTTGTTTCACCACCGAAATACATTGTGTCTGCATCATATTTCCAAGTTGTAAAAGCACCTTGCTCTACTTTGTCATACAAGAATGCTCCTGCTGTAGGGGCATCAAGTCCATCAACTGCTAACAACTCTTCTCTTGTTGTAGCATATTGTGACCAGTAGTGTTCAGGCATAGCTGGAGCTAATGCAGCACCATATTGCCAACCTGACAAACCTGGATCATAGTTGAATGTAACTTTGACTGTATAATCATCAGCAGCTTCGATGCTTACTATACATTCTCTAGGATTACCTGTACTCTCATTTACTGAACAATCTGATGGGTATGAGCTTTGCCATGATCCAAGTAATGGTAATCCCGTTACTGTTTCCCATGTCCACTGCCAATCGTTAGCAGTAATAGCTACACCATCACTCCACTCATATCCTTCTGCAATTGGTACAGTATAACTATATGTACCATCACCATTATCAGTTGAGGCTTCTACAAGCTCTGTTGCCATACTAGGCACAAGAACAAAGTTAGGTGTTGAAACACCAAACAGTGAAACTGCTTGTGAGGTCATCTGATATAAGGAATATGTGTCAGTGTCAGTATCTAACCATTTAAAATAGTTTTGAGTAGCAGGCTCTTGAAAAATTGCCATCTTATAAACCCCATCAGGTCCTGATGAAGCTGGTTCTTCTGCTTGTGCTGCAGTTGTAGCTGGCGCAACTGTGGTTTCAGGTGTTTCATCAACAACTTCTTCCTCAGCTGTATCGCCTGCACAGGCAACAACTACTAAAGCAAAAACAGAAAGAATCAATATAAGGCGCCAACTTTTGGATCCTTCATATTTACTCAATTTATCTCCTTTTTGTATACAAAAAATCCACATAAATGTGGATGTACTTATATTAGAAAACATATGTATTAAATCAATGAATTTATGAATTTATTTACAATTTTATTTGAAATTTTTTTAGTAACTAAGGAAGTAAATTATAGTTTGAAAAATTCTTATGGCAATATAAAAACCAGCAGCAAATACTACTAATTTAAATCCGAAGCTATGCATTTATTTTTACTTTAAAACATATATTTTTCATATTGAAATATTGTCTTATATTGTTTTCTATAAACATTTGATAATTTTTTGGAATTCTAGAGCTAAGATTAAAAGAAAATTCAGGTGGATAAGATGAATATTGAGTCACATATTTAAGTTTTGCTCTTTTACCTCTAAAAGGATGAGGTGGGTTTTTAATCCACAATTCTCTAAATTTAATGTTTAACTCTGAAGTTCCAATTCTTGTGTGTAATTGATCTTCTACATCTTTAATACTCTTACTAATTTGTATAATATTTTTTTTATTTAAAGCAGAAATACGTAATACATTTACCCACTGGTATTGCTTTAACTCATTTTTAATATTTTTATTTATTTCTTCTTTTTCATAAGTATCTAATTTATCCCACTTGTTAAAAACAACTATAGGAGTTACATTTTGCTCTATTGCTTCTTTTAATATTCTTTTATCCTCAAAAGAAAGACCAACTTCGCTATCTATTACAATTAATGCTAAATTTGCATTCTCAAGAGATCTTATAGCTAAAGTTGATGAGTACATATCAATTTGATTCTTTTGTTTTTTTCTTGGAATCCCAGCTGTATCAGTAATTTGATATGACACAGTATTTAAATTAATATCTTCATTTATTTTATCCCTAGTTGTGCCTGGAACATCTGAAACGGTTGATCTGTTACTATTTAATAAAGCATTAAACAAAGTTGATTTTCCAGCATTAGGACGACCAACAATCACTATTGAAGATTTCTTTTCATTCACATTAGAACTTTTCTTCGAAAG
>Ga0181587_10005521_pt1 | contig 10347 bp, 8 predicted proteins | sample 071ome_27_FD_132463 | JGI IMG/M metagenome (GOLD analysis project Ga0181587, IMG submission 132463) | Coastal salt marsh microbial communities from the Groves Creek Marsh, Skidaway Island, Georgia - 071409AT metaG (megahit assembly) | ecosystem: Environmental > Aquatic > Marine > Intertidal zone...
ACTTCTAAGTCTTCTAGCAAATCATAGTCTGCAACATCAGATAATTCTTCAAATATTTCTAGAAACAAATCTTCCGTAAGAACTGATTTTATATTTTCATCGATGCCTTCTGTTAAATTTTCGAAATCTTTTCCATTTCCATCACCTTTCAGCACCCTTATTACTTCAAATGGCGTAGCTGATTTAGAAATATCATCAAACATCTTCTCTACATCTTCTTTTCTAGGACTATATTCAATTCTTGGTAAATTATCACATATACTCTTTCTTCTCTTTGCTACAGCTATTTCTATTTTTGGCACTATAATCTCTGCTGCAATGTCAGAGTTAAGATCTTTGGAAGCATCTAAGATATCATTGATATTTATTGTACCATATTCTTGCATGTCCAAGCCGCCCATATCACTATTCATTGCCTCTAGTAATCTATTTAACAAAGATTTAAAAGAGACGATCAAGGCTTCTTCAATTCCATTTCTTATACTGGTTTCTATAGAGTCGATAGAGTCTGCAAAAATATCATCTAGACTCTTAAATTCAAAATCAGAGAAGTCAAAGCTAGGATTGGTTTCTTCAGGGCTAGGAAATTCTATAGGAAAGTCAATCTTCTTCTTTTCAAAAGTAATGTTTATTCCTTCTTTATTTTTTAATAGCTTCTTCTTGGACGCTTTAAGTTTTTGAACACCACAATCAATTTTTGAAATTGAAAAAAACTTTCTAGTCAACTGAACAGGCGTTTCCTGATCTGGAACGCTTGTATTTAACCCATTATCACCAGCTAGTATTGTATTTTGTTGTGCTATTCTGGCATTTTCAAATCTATCTCCAACATATTTATCAACAATTTCTCTCATAAATGAAGGATTCAGTTTTCCAAAAAAATCAAATATATCAATCTTAAGCAGACTCAAATCAAACGACGGAAGAGAACTGACTTCTTGACAAGGATTATTAAGTTCATATGATGGGAATCCGTTCTTTAATATCTCGCACATTATTTCTCCAAACATTCTTTCTTGGAAAAAATCACTTGGCTTGAAATGCCCATTTTTGATTAATATTGCTAGTTTTGCACAATTGTATATTCCCAATTCTTGCAATTTTGAATTGATATCACCTTGATATCTTTCAGGTATCATCCCACCAAGGCTGCCATCTTCTTTGAAATGCATAAAATAAAAGCCTATTATTTCTTGTGGTATTACGTTAATTGATCCTAAAAAATCATCAATTTCTTTTTTGCCAAAATTATATATATCACACACTGTAAGGTTGAAGTCCACAAAAGATTCTAAGTCTAAAAATGAAAACAATATATCCAAAACCTCATTTGTGCCAAAAGTTTTTAAAACACCTCTAATTTTTATTTCATCTAGTTCTGAGATATCTAGATCATAGCCTGCCCTTTCCATCAGAATATCAACCAAGTCTTTTATTGATATTTTGTTCAAAACTAGCTCATATAACGATTCGATATCGTTAATATTTAAGATGATATCTGGCAATTCTAGCAAAAATCTATCTCCAATTCTATCCCTAGTACGTACCAGCATCTCTGTTGCCTTTTGGCGATAGACGGGATCTCTTTTGTCGCTAAGCAAAGCAGATTGCTCTTTATAAGTCCTTACTGAATATTCATCATGAGGTTCAGAAATTGCTTGTATATCTTTTTCGATAGACGAAATAGGCTTCTTGGTTATCGTATTAATATCTTTCTTCGACTTTATATCTATTACAAATTCTCCCGAATAATTATTTTTTGCAAAGTCCATCCAACTCATGTTAACAGAACCACAATGTAATATTTTTTTGTAATTCATGATTGTTTTTGATACATTGATATCAGCCAATTCGCATAAGTAAGTCATTCCTATTTTCAAAAATCTGCCATATGGATCAAAAAACAAGACATATTCAATAGCGCCCGTCTCTTTGTTGAAGCCTATTTCAATCTTATTATCAAGCGCACTATTCAAATACACCTCATTCTCTGCCAAAAATATTTTAAAATCTGAATAAAATTTTCTCAAGTTCTTTGACAATTTATTAAAATTTAATCCTTGCAGATTTCCACGAAATTTGGATGACATCTTATGATACTTGTCCATAATTTTACTAAGCTTTTTTATATTCTCTTCCAATTCATTGGCTCTAAAATTGGTTGATAAGAAATCTTTATGAATGTTTAGAATCTTATACTTTTCTAGGCTCATATCCTCAAATACCTTAAAGTACTTCTCTTCAATAGAAAACTTTACTTTAATACTTTTATTCGGGCGTGTAGAATATTCATATTCTCCAACTTCTATCAAGCCAAAAGGATTCATACAGAATTCTAAGATTTTTACATCAATATCTGGTAAATCCATATCTTTTCCGTAATACTTTAGAAGTTTACTAGCAGCGTCAAATTTTAAATTATTCGTATCTGTAAGATTAAGATTCGCATCTAATTCAGCAGAAACAAAATAACCTGTTTCTAAAACAATATGATATTTTCCGTTATTTTTGAACGGTTTTCCAACTTTCACATCATCAATTTTAATATCTGCGCCACCATATACAGACGAGTTCCCATCTTCATATTGCACCGAGAACTCTGCTTCTATTCCACGAAGAAAACAAGATCTTATAATGTATATCTGATCGCCATATTTTACTTCACAAAATTCATATAACTCGCCTAAGTTGATTCTCAATACCTCCATCTCTGAATCTTTGGGTAAGATCAGCATTGGGTTATCTAAAGAACTTATCGAGTCGTAGAGCTCTACTCCATCTATTATTGTTTTATAAAAATTATTTTCCATTTTCTTAGCCTTAATTAGTGTTATTATGCTTACTATTGATATATTTCTTGCCAGAAGATGCATAATATGTCTGCTTATGGAACTTCAAATTCGTTCGAAATTTAATAAGATCTTTAATAGTTTTTGTACCCAAATCTTTAGAAACTTGGATTCCTGCAGGAACTAAGGTTTCAGAAGGAGCGGTTGGGGTTCCAAAAAAAGCTGTTATGTGCGTATGAGCTGCAGTCTTTGCATTGAATTTCATCTGATATGTGATTGCGGTTGAAACTATCCCTGCTAATTTATCAACATAGTCAGTTAGTTTTTTCAATGATTCATTCGTATTATTACCTAAAAGTAAAGGCTGTAATCCTACATCATCATTTCCGGCTATCAAATCAATACCTGATATAGAGTATATGTTTTCACCTGTTGAATCTTTGACATCTGTTCCAGTCACAATCTTGACACCTTCTCTTCCAATTATTCTGACAGCATCTGATTTAATCCCTATACCAGCTTTTGCTTCAGATCTTCCAACTTTCCCATCTACCAAATCAAAATTGTCATCAATATCAGTTTTTTGACTAATATAAACCCTAGATGCATCTAGCTTGAAATCAGGATCTGCCTTTAGCTCTTCATTATTCGAATTCACTGCAGATGGATTATGGGACATTCTTCCACAAATCAAATCAACTGTTCCGGCTCCAGAGTCTCCTCTGCCACCATATCCAGAAAAAACAGAAGACGGACGATCTTTCCCGACTACTACATAAGCATTCGTTCCATTTTCCATTACCTTTTCCGCCCCTGCTTGCTCAAACAAAGGCATTGGTTCAGACACTCTAGAGCCTGCAATCCCTCTTCCATATTTATTGTTCAAATACGCAGGTGAAGATTCTAAATCTTTTTTCAATTCTTGCTTCAAGTTTTCTAAGCTTAGTGCTTTTTTGTATTTTGACATTACGATTCTCCATTGTATAATTAGTGCAAAATCACAATATTGTAATATGAACATGTTGCTGATAATATTCGACAGTTACACTACCGCCTTGTTCTTCTGCTGCCGCCACAACAGCAGCAACAAACCTAGTTTCTAGCATCTGTTTTTTTGACAGCTTTGAGGCAGTCTCATAGCCAAACTCAACTTTAAGATGACTTCTCGTATGTATATCGACAGCAGTACCATTACCATGTCCTCTGGCTCCCGGTTTAGAATACTTTTCCTGTACATGCTTTGAGTAAGCCGCAATAGCCAAATCTCTGGCATCGGCAGCTCCTGCTTTATGTCGCGCCCATTGATTAGCCACCTCGTTATTGTACCATGTATCCGCATAAAGATCTGTAATTCCGGAAGTTGATCCTTCCTTGTCGCACTTTTCCCACATTAAACGAACTTGTGTCTCTACTGTCCTAAAAGTACCCGAAACTTTTACCTTGCCATGATTCGAATCTGCAATTATTGGATCATTCATTGGTATTTTAGCATAAAGTGCTGCCGAAAAGCGATTCATAAAATCGATAATAACATTTGACATCATCATACTTGAGCCAGCAGTCCAAGGCAATTCTTTATAATTGGGCAACTCATCGAATCTCATGGTTGGAGGCTCAACCATCATTCCAGCACCATTTGGCATAGGCATACCTCCACCGGGAAATGGAGTACATTGTAGCCCGGGCTTTCCATTGTTTTGAACTGCTGTAGCGTCTGCCGGAGTCTGGGAATTTGAGACGCTTAATGATGGATTATCATTTATTCCTGCGGTTGGTGTTCCAGATCCATCCAAGCCAGTAGGTAATTTAGCATTTCTATTCGCTCGTCGAGTATATTCTGTTGGCGTATCGATACCATTGTTCGCAGCTATTACATTATCTGGGAATCGATAATTAGGATCCCCAATGCCTAGTGGATAGAATACAGCCATGTAAAGATCCATTGGAGTCGAATAGTTTGAATTCCTTCTTTTGTGAGGAAGCTCAAAATATCTTTGTACAAAATCCATCTGAGTTCTGGCATCAAGAGAACGTAAATAGCTAGTAGTTGTACCTAAATCTGTTGCTGCACCAGTACCAAATTGAATTAACCCAGTGTATCCCAATGAATTGGTGATACTTGGATCAAATGTACCGGCACTTTCAAAATTAATCAGATTCGCTAACCAATAAGGGTTTGTTCCAATATTTCTTGCAACCTGTACAATCTTATCAGCAAATCCAGCAGATTGTGGATAAGCAGTTGCTATTTCTTGTGCGTATTGTTGATCTGAAATATTCGAAGAACTTGTAGTGACAGATTGCTGGCTTGTGGTTGTTGAATTGTCAGAAGTTGGCTGTGCAGTAGAAGCTTCTGGTGCTGGAGTGGTTGTCTCTGTTGGAGTGGCTGCAGTAGTTACCGGATCTATAACGTTTGCTTTTTCTTCCTCTTCTACTGTCACTTTGCTATTTAGCAAGTTTTGCTTTTCTTCTTCAGTCAGCTCCATTTTTTCCCAAACTGTATGCATCATACTACCTTTGAGTCTAAAATAATTGTCGTACAGTACTTCACCAATACCAGTAACAACTTCCTCATCAATAATACTTGAAGTTCTTTCGCCATAAAGACATGGGTTTTGAGGAGATTTAAGAAAATTTACCCCATCTAGATAATAAGCTTGCCTTGTTATCGAAGGGCGATCAACAAGATCATAGATAGTTTCATCATCATAATTTCTAAAATCAAAATGATTATCCGAAGCGTATATAAAATCTATCTTCAAGCTTTCTTCATCTTCATTGGCAAAAAAATCATAATTTACTGTTCTCTCTGTTATATAGCCATAAAACTCTATCGATAATGAATTGGTATTATTATAGATCGTATCATTAATTGTCATTATTTGTTCAATTGTTTCATCAAAATATTGATACATGACGTAGTCCAAAGGAACTAGTTTTCCTATTTCTATTAGAAAAATAAAATTGTCAAAAAATTTATCATAACTTTGCTTTATCATGACTCCTATCTTAATGCCCAAACTAAAACATTCTTGCAAAACCGCAATTAAACGATCAGTGTCTTTAATGGTTCTATTTCCATCCGCTATTGTAATACATACATTAAAAACTTCTTTTCTAGTGAGAATCTCTTTTGTTTCTGCTGGGCTTTGAAACTCTTTTATACTGTTAAACTCATCAATCGAAACCAAATACAAGGCTCTTTGAGCTCTAGTGATCTTGTCTTGCCTCTCTTGCTCTTCTATAGATTCTTGTTCTTCCTTAGATATTGGCTCTTCAATTCCTTCTGTTACTCCTTCTATCGCCGGATCATTTGTTTTCTCGGCTTCTGTAGGGTTTGTTTGTTGAGAATCTCCTGTTGGCTGAGTCAAGTTAAGCGGAGGAGCTGCAGCTTTTAAAGCATCGGCAGTCTTACAAACTCCACCGCCAGCAGGAGGTGCCGAACTATTTACATTCGCAACAACTTGGGCTCCTGTAAAATTATTCTTATCTTGAAAATCAATTGTAACAATATCGCCAACCTCTGGTATTGCTTTATCTTTCATCAATATCGCCTTTGGATGTCGGTTGATCGCATCATAATCTTCAGAATCGACTGGCTCAGGTAAGTGTGCATGCAACTCTGGTATTCTAAATCTTATCTCTACATAATCCGGGATCACTCCCTTTTCTTTTTTAAGATAGGACATCATTGGATTTTTCCAAAGTATATTATCAATAGGCTTATCTTTGATGACTTCCAATACAACAGCATTCATCTGCCCTACCTGTTCAAAAGCATCTGCTGTGTGCTTATCTCTGATATTCTTTTTCAGTTCATGAAAAATAGATTGCCTAGAGCGATCAGAAAATGATCTTCTTGCATTCTTTGGTGATATTTGATTTAGTTCTCCAACCGGTGGTATAAACTTTGACGACATTCATTAATCCTCCTTATCTTTATCCTGGATCATATCGTAAATGTCATCTTTGTCATTTCCAGAAAAAGAAAACATTGAATCTTTCTTTTCGTTTTTTTGTACTAGTGCAGCTATCTTGACTAACTGCTCGTTTGATCTCTGAAGTGTTTCAACATATTTCGCCGCTGCCAGTGACACTTCTTTATGTGCATGTTCGCTTTGCCCTGCAATAACAATAAGATCGCTCAACAATTCTTGGGTTGTTTCACGATCTTTTCTAATGTTTTCAACAGCTTCTTCTAATAATTTATTTAATTTTTTGGACACTACTCTTCACCATTCTCATACCTTTTTTTGAAATCTTCGTATTTCTCTCTCATTTTTGAAAGTTGAGCAACGATCTGTTTTGTGTTTAATCCAGTTATTTCTCTAAGGTATAAGTAAATAGCCTTTTTATTAAATATTTCTATCTTGTCTGCATTGTCAATAAGAGTATTGATAGCGTCATATACTTTTCTTTCATTTGGGCGCATTGAGATAGACTCCCAAGAAGAAATTTCATCTTTAAGTAAATTCATGAATTCTTGTCTTTCCGAGTTTTCATGATATACATCTTCAGAGCCAGGCTCAAACCCTGCTTCTATTTGCCCTTCAAGCGAAGTTTCTCTTTGGTTTTTCTTTTTGTTTTTCTTTACTTGCGCTATAAACCAATTCTTTGTAATAACCGAGAAATAGGAAAAAGCTTTGTGTCCTTTTTCTGGCTTAAACTTATGCAAAATAGTCACCAACATAACCTTACAATCCTGTTGTAATTCAGTAATGTTTGGTAAAGTTGTGAACTTGTATGTATATACAATTTTATCCACCATCTCATTTAGGGCAGGGTGGATTAGTGTTTCATAAAGTTCAGATTTTCTTTTTGAATCTGTATTTGGATCATTGAATTCAATGATCGCATTTTCATGCACTTTAGTAAAGTACATTCTTTTTGTTCTAGGCTTCTTCTGGTTTGTCATCTATTTCTTCCTCCAATTCATCTTCAAATACAACCATCACTTGAGAATATTTTTCAATATCTCCTGCTAATCTTTTCATATGCTGAATAAGGGCGGTGATTGTTGGATCTCCATAGAAGGATTCGACTTTGTTTATAGCCCTTAAATGAGTAGCAAATTCGAGCAACTTATCTTTCAATTCATAGAATTGATCTTCCATAGATATTAAGTTCTTCAAAAGTTTATAAATATACCACCCCAAAAGAGCATTGATGAGGATTGAAAATCCTAATATAAAATATAAAATCATAATTTAAAATTCCTGTCAATATTCTTTTTGTATTCCTTTACTTCTCTTTTTGTTTCTTCGATTGTACGATTGACTACATCACCAACTCTTTCTGTTGGAGTATTGATCTTTGTTTCCCCAAGCAAAGCAGGAATACGAACGACAGAAGGAGCATCACAAACATTACAATTCGTGTGCTCCTCAGTCATTCCATGCCAAACTTCATATTCGCTCTCACAAGCGTTACAGCAGTATGAATACTTCGGCATTATTGTACACTCGTCTCAATTGTTCCACCTTCGGGTTGATTTTGAGTTCTCAAAATAGGTGGATTCATCACGATCACGCCTTCAGTTGGGTGTACAGTCAACTTCAAGCCCTTAAGGACGGGTACAATGTCAGTTTGATTAAGAAGGCTATTTTGTAAAGCCATCATAATTGCTGCTAATGCTTGATCAGATAAATGTGTAGTTTGAACTTCATTGCTCATATTATTTCTCCTTTTAATTATTATACGATTTAGGTGTTGGTTTTATTCACTTTTTCTTTACCAAATAAACAAATTAAATTATCTCTATCGCCTCTAATCGTTTTAATTTTTTTAGATATCTCATCATAAAAATTCCAAGCGAGTATCAAAATATCTAAATCTTCATCCCAATTAGCTAATCTTTCTAGCCCTACGATAGGTATATCTAGTTTAGGTATCGATTTACCAATTTTAAGTTTGTTTTCATCTACAACATACTCCGGAGTTATATTAAGTGAATGCAGAGCCACCACACCTTTTGCAGCCGCCCCAAATGCAACCAAAGGGTTAGACGTCAGATTATCATAAAAACTGTTCTCAAGGGCGAATATGCTGCTCTGAAATGTGTCATAAAGTTCTATCCCATATCTTCCAGACTCTATTTCTTGTTGTATACGTTTTTGGAGTCTGTCAGTTTTATAATCTTCCATGCTGATTATAAATACATAAGATTTTCCATGGATTTCCGGAAGTATTATATCATTGACAAACAATCCAACTCTAGAACAAACTGCTTGCATAGATCTAACACTAAAAAAGGATAGATGTTCATGATAGACTGTGTCAAACTGACGTTCTTCAACCATATCTCTTTGGCTAGTTTGGATAACTATTTTACCACCGACTGCAAGATTTTTCTTACATTCTAACAAGAACTGTTTAGGATTTGGGACATGAGCAAAAACATTTAATGCCGTGATGAAATCAAACTTACAGTCGAACCCAATATCATCCGATCCAAAGAAGCTTACATACGTATTAATTCCTTTCTTTTTTGCTAATGGTTCTAGATTTTCAGCCGGATCGACTCCATACAAATCCCATCCATATTTGTTAAACTTATCTAAAAACGTACCGTCGTTACTGGCAATGTCTAAGATTTTGGCACTTTTGTCGTCGAACATGTTATATAAAATGCCTGATAAGTATTCACAATAGTCGTGCATTGTCTTAGAAGTACCAGTAACATAGTAATAATCTTTAAACAACATTTCTGGCTCAACTGAAACAGATAACTGGGAATGCCAACAGTTTCCACACACATTTACGCTCAGTGGTGCTTGGTAGTATTCATCACTAAAATTTGATACAAGGTTGTTTGCTAATGGCTGTTCACCTAAATCTAAAAACTTTTTCATCTTATTGCTTCCACAGCAAAGACATTCGCTTAATTTTTTATGCATATTCTTTTCTCCCAATAGTCTGAAATGTTCCACCAAATTGTTGAACACGATAGACAGATCGATCATATGAAATTTTCATCCCACCTCTAGGATTTGGATGAAGCCAGTTTCCCTCTCCGTTCTGTTCAAAGACAGAATGTCTCACATTATCAGGCGCATAAGGATCAATTCCAGTTGTCTTAAATGATGTAAATCCTTCATCTAGAAGCCATGCAACCGCTGTCTCACCCGAACTGATCACAGAGTACATCCTAACATCCTCTGTTTCTGGATAAGGGTGGAAATTAAATGTGTAATTAAACACATTGATGTGTTTCGGAAGTGTATCTTTAATCAAGTCATACGCCAAAGTATCACCTTTATTTTCTAGGTTGAATCTTAGTGGTATGATAAGGTTTTCAATCTTATCAAAATAATTTGGTATTTTTAAAAACTGCTCATATATGTACAAATCTCCTAAAAATTGAAAATTAATTCGATCCGTCATTCTACCAGAAGTATTGAGACAACACGTATACATTGAATCATCCGCCTTTACATATCTGCATGTCGGCCCTTTGCCAATTAATACAATCTCTTTGTTTCTGTCATATTCACTAGGCAACTGCTTCTTTACATCTCTTTTTCCTTTTGGTGTTCTTAGCCAATTCATTGACACACCT
>Ga0181587_10005532_pt1 | contig 10337 bp, 9 predicted proteins | sample 071ome_27_FD_132463 | JGI IMG/M metagenome (GOLD analysis project Ga0181587, IMG submission 132463) | Coastal salt marsh microbial communities from the Groves Creek Marsh, Skidaway Island, Georgia - 071409AT metaG (megahit assembly) | ecosystem: Environmental > Aquatic > Marine > Intertidal zone...
GCTGGATAGAGTACTTGACTACGAATCAAGGGGTCGGGGGTTCGAATCCTCCTCGGTCCGCCACTTATTCTAATTTTAATTAATAAAATCAATATCCTACTGGTATTGATAAATATTCGCCCCCACATTCGCCCCCACAAATCTTGATTTTCATCTGTAAATTTGCAATGCGCGTGCGTACGCGCGCTCTTCGCGCCGAATACGCCTCTTCCCTTCAAACGTGCGCTCGCGCGCGACCGATGCAATCGTTTAGTTAAGTATGATCCCCCGCGCGCGCCCGCGACTGTGATCGTTACTGTGATCCGCCTTGCGCGCCCGCGCGCGACCTTGTCGCTTAATGTGATTCCTAAGATTCCCGCGCGCCCGTGCGCGACCTGTGTCTTTTTGTGTGAAAGGAGTCAAACTTTTAAAAGCTCAAGATTAAGCAGGTCACCAAAATTATCCACTTTAAAGTCGGCTTCATTACAGTCAGGGTCTGAATTGAATCGCACTGTAGTCATTCCGATTTTTTTAGCACCATCTATTTCTTTTTGTGCATGCCCAACGAAAACAGCATTTTCAGGATGAATTTTCAGTGGATTTAAAGCCGCCATGTAAATGCCGGGTTCTGGTTTTACTATTCCCAACTCGCATGAGTCTGCATAACTATCCCATACGGTATCGATACCTACAGTTTTAAACCATACCATCTTTTCCGAAGGTGGATTGAATGTATTCGTTACTATTCCAAGTTTTAAACCACGCCGTTTGAGTTCATGAAGTGTTTCAGAAACTCCATCGAAAAAAGACACGTCGCTTTGCTGAGCCCGAAGCAGTGTAATTCCATCAGAAATATCTTCTTTTTTAGTAACTCCGTAATGCCTTAAAAGCCATTCCATAAAATAATCGACATCGATTTTACCGGCATGCGCTTGGCTACGCATTTCCTTTTCTTTTGGGTCATTCGTCTCCGGTCGCGAATATCCCCGACTTGTCAAAAAGTTAGCGATCGCTGCTTTTCTTCTTGGTTTGCTGTAAAGTATGTCGCCAGCATCAAACAGTACTGCTAAAATTTTCACAACTAAATCCTTTAAATGTTGTATTATGAAGTTTGCCCCAACGTAAGGTACATGTCGGGGCAAATTTCCTTAACTTAATTCCAAGTATAAAGCTAGAAAACCATATTTAGTGTAGTAGATTTCAGTAGGATCTATCGGCCATAACTTCAAGTCGTCAAACTTTGGAAGATTGAACTTTTCTAGTTGTTTGGCCTCTATACTTGACCGAGCAGCGAAATCCCCAGGTTCATTCCAAGGAGAAAACCCTTCTTCCTCCATCATGTAACGGATAAGAAGCTTTGCAGCATTTGGGTTAGGAGCCATGTCTGCCATTACTAAAGCGGTTGGGTATGAAACCCCAAAGACTGGATCAAGATCAAATATTGGACCAGCAGCATACACACCCTCTTTGTTCTTCCTCATTTTTGAAAATGTTGTGATACCTAAAGGAGCTTTTTCCTGCTGAACATCACCTACATTATTGAAAATTTTAGTAGTTGAACTCTGAAAAACTGGCTCATTTTTTAAAAATCTATAAAGCCACTCCATAGAGGCATCAGGCTCGTCTATAGTTGTACTTTCAGCTACTACTTCTAAAACATCTTCAGAGAAGCTGATGGGTTCGCCAAACTCACGTTCATATGCTGCTGCCATTTCTGCGGAATTATGCAACACAGTCTGAATGAAATTAGCTGAAAGGCCATCTTCTAGTGGGCTCGGTAATTGTGTTCGTCCTTTCCATTCTTCTCTAGTCAAATCCCAAATTGAGTCGATCGGGGCGCCTGAAGGATTGAGGGCTGTATTATAATAAACCACCCTACTGCTATGACGTTGAACTAGAAATGGTTCCATTTCATGTGCGTCCAAATCAGGCTCCAGACCCGATGGTATAAAGTTCCAAACTAGATTATTTGGTAAGGCCTCGTTCAATAAAAGTGGCGCCTCTGCGTTGAAAAGAACATCTACAGCATGGATCCCAGCTTTATGTTCACGTCGCAATTTTTCTATTTGCAGATCTGATGGCATATCAAAACCAACAATTTCAATTCCATATTTTTCTTTAAAACCATCTACAAGTTTAGCTATACGTGAAGAGACAGAATATATTACCACCTGTCCTTCTTTTTTTGCAGCTGCCTCAATCGCAGCCCAGTCTTGAGTTGAGCTAGCAAATTTACCAACTTGAGCTATTTTTTGCCAAGTTTCATCGGCAAAGGTTTTGCCTGACAAAACTATAAAGCCTATTGCTAAAGACGTAAGCAGCTTTTTATTCATTCTTTTTAACATTTTTATTTTCCTCCCTTTAAGAAATGTTAGTCGCCTAAATTTTATGGCTATTTTGGCCCGCGATACGGAACCAGTGAGTTAGTTTGAGTATCGTAAATATTGATTGACTTGGGATTATAACCAACGTGCACAATATCTGATGTTTTAAATTTTGTATCATTATCTGCTCGAGCTAGAACTGCTGTATTCCCACGAGCAAGTTGCACAAATGTTTCAGGCCCATTAGGCATTACAGCAGTTATTTCATATTCCTCCCCCATTGCTTCATCGCCCTGCGAAAGGATCAGATCTTCCGGTCTGGCGCCAATCACTATTTCTCGGATGCCAGGTGACCACCCTAAATCTATACTAACTTCACCATTGCCATAACGAGTACCGTTGGAACTGTCTTCCTTCAGCTTGATCAGATTTATTCGAGGCATGCCCACAAAATCAGCAACAAAAGTTGTTTCTGGATAACGATAAAGATCTTGAGGAGCCGATACCTGTTCAATTTTTCCATTATTCATAACTACGACTTGAGTAGACATTGTCATGGCTTCAGTTTGGTCATGTGTTACATAAACTGTAGTAGCATTAGTCTCCGCCTGGAACCGCTTTAACTCGACTCGCATATCCATTCTTAGTCGAGCGTCAAGGTTTGAAAGGGGTTCATCCATCAAAAAAATGTTTGGCTCAGTTGCCAATAGTCTTGCTAATGCCACACGTTGTTGTTGGCCACCGGAAAGTTCAGAAGGATAGCGGTCGGCAAATTTAGAAAGGCCCACATCGGAAAGTACTTTGTCAAGACGTGCATTAGCTTTTTTTATTGGAATATTTAGCACATCCAAACCAAATTTGAGATTGTCTCTTACAGTTAAATGAGGCCAGAGTGCATAAGATTGGAATACCATACCAACTTCGCGTTTTCCTGGAGCAATATTAATTTTGGATTCACCATCAAATACTTTTTTTTCGCCCAAAAAAATTTGTCCTGTATCAGGGGTCTCGAGGCCAGCTAAACATCTCAATAGTGTGGTCTTTCCACAGCCAGACGGGCCCAATAGTACAAGAAATTCACCAGAGCCTATTTCTAAAGAAATATTATCCAACGCTACGGCATCACCATAACGTTTAGTGAGGTTGCGAACGATTATCTTTGCCAAGCTATGATCTCCCTAGGAATGTTTTTCACGCAATCGAGTGATTTTACCTTTACCAAACCATAAAAGGACCAATTCACCGATGATTGTCAGAACGGCCACAATTAGGACTAAAGCATTTGAAAGTTGAGTAAGCCCTTCTTCAACATATGAAAAACCTACAGTCATAAGCACTCGTGTAGAGGGAGTGATTAATAGTATGATAAGTGATAATTCCCGCATAACTCCAACGAAGCTGACCATCATTCCTGAAATCACTCCGGGACTTGCCAAGGGTATAATTATCCGACGAAACCTTTTACCCCAACTTGCACCGGTAAGCTCAGCAGCTTCTTCTAACTCTTTGCCAATCTGAGTTACCGCCATGACACCAGTTTTAACTGAGTATGGGAGCCTACTTACAACTGAAATTAATACTAATAATGAAAATGTTCCATAAAGAGCTGGTATTGGTCCGACTGGTTCAGCAAATAGAGTTAGGTACATAGCACCAAAAGCAATCGTAGGAAAAAGAAACGGAATAAATGCTACTTGGTCCAAAATTTTTGCAAGTGGATTATCCCCTCGACGAACCACTATGTAAGCGATGATTAGACCTACTATTGAAGCAATAATTGCAGAGATAAAAGCAAGCTTCAGTGTGTTCCAGGTGGCTCCTAGAATGATATTATTGTGTAAAACTCCGGGTGTTCCAAAAGCTATTTCTGGGTTCGATTTTCCAAGCCAAAAATGCGAGGTCATGTTGCTCAAGTCATAAAACCCGTCGATTAGCATAATTGACTGATAACCCAATAGAATTAAGGGCAGTATTCCAGTTATAAAGCCAAAAGTTGCGACTAATAAGAAAATAGGCCATCGCCAGGTTCCTAAAGCAATCACACGACTACGAAACCCTTTGCCACTTATTGTTTCGAACCGGCTAGAGTTTTTCCCAACAAACCTATTTGATAGCCAAATCGATACTAATGAAATTGCAATTAATATAATAGCCAAAACAAATGCCATGGATTCTAGCCCAAGAGCTAGATTTGCATAAACCATGGTAGCCACTGTATGAAATTGAGTTGGTGCACCAAGCAAAAACGGCAGAGCAAACTGCCCAATTGTTTTGCCAAAAGTTAAAATAAAAGCAGCAACAAAGGCTGGAGCGACCACAGGGAAAGTAATGCGGCGAAGGATCATTAAACGACCAGCTCCGGCGATCAAAGCACCTTCTTCCATTTGGCTATCGATAGTGGCCAACGCTCCTGCTACTAATAAATAAGCGAAAGGGAAATAGTGAATAGCTAAAGTCACCGAAATTGGAAAAGTGCCATACGAAATCCACTCGGGAGGGCTGGCACCTAGAACTGCTTCATAAAGTCCAGGTTGTCCACCAACTTTTGGACTACGGAAAACGGCCTCCCAAGATAAAGCTACCGCAAATGAGGGAACGATATATGGTAGAGTAAGTATTGGCTGCAACCAACTCTTGCCAGGCATATCGGATCGAACTACACACCAGGCCAAAATGCCACCAACTAATAGTGCCAATGTCGTGGCAATAATGCCTGTTTTCAAAGTATTGGCTAGCGGGCCATAAAGCATTTTACCTGATATCGGTCCAGTAGTAGCTTGGAGCCAATGAAACCAAGTAAATTCGCCTGGAATAGCTTCTCTTGAAATCCTCCTATCGCCTTCGCCCCATGTTAAGCTTTCAATTATCAACTGTAAAAATGGCCACAGAATTAAATAGGCTAAAACAAAAAGTAGGATCAACAGTAAGAAATTAACAGGATCTTTTACCCAATCAGAAGTCCGCCGTTTGGTCAGAAATAAAGCGGAGGTTCGACTACTCATCACTTTTTTCCTCCAATTGGCGCTTTTGGCGTAATTTTTCAAGATCTCCGAGGCCTCCCAGTGCTCGATCCAGATTTATGTTTGCAAGGGCCATTGCTATAGCTTCAGTAACTAAAAGAGGACCTGTTCTTAATTGTAGGCTTCCCTCATCAGGACGGCTAACGCATAAAAGTTGATCAGGGGGCGGCCGTAAAGTTGGACCAGTTGCATCTGAAATAACTATTGATTTTGCTCCTGTACGGTTGGCGTGACGAATTAAAGCCTCATAACCTGATGGAAGGGAAACAGGAGCTTGGAAGGCAAAAATTATAATGGCATCATTATGGCGAAGTCCTATGGCATGCTCTGCCAAATCGCGCCATTGAAGATTAAGTGCTACTTCCGTTCTAATCGCATTTCGGCGTAATCTTCTCTCTAAATGTACGACCAGTGGCGCAGCACTGCCTCTGCCGACAATGAACACAGTTCCAGCGTTTGCAAGAACCTTGGCTGCCAAGTCAATTTGATTTTGTGTTACAGAGTTAATTACAGACGAGAGAGCGAGGATTTCTGCCTCAATTAACGTACTTAAATTAGAGCTGGTTTTGATCTGATCGAGTTTTCGCTGCTGGGTAGGAAAAGATGTGGGTCTGGATTGGACATTCTCTCGAATGTGATTCCGCATTGCTGGGAATCCCTCGTATCCAATTTTATGGGCTAGTCGAACAACAGTTGAAGCATGTACCTCTGCCTTGTTAGCTAATTCTGCACTTGAAATATAAACAGCTTCTTCTGGATTATTTAATACCCAAGCAACCAGAGCGCGATCAGACTCGGTTAACCTACCATTGAACTCTTTAACTCTATCTCCAAATGTTTTCACTTTGCCTGATCTTTTATGGTCATTAAACAAAACCAATTATTGCAATAAAAATTTCATAGTCAACGATTCTTGCAATAAATTTTGCAAAGACTTTCTCTTGTCGCAAGATTGCTTGGTTATGGGAGGTGGTCGGAAAATTAGAAAGACAGCTTGGTATGATACTGCTCTCACATTTAGCGAAATTTCCGCATCCTAGCGTTATCCAATGACAGAAATGACAAAGTCCCTTTTATCAGACGTATGGGGGGGAGGTCGTTAAAAAACTAGAAGGACAGAGTGGTAAGATACTGCTCAATTCTTTTTAGTTCTGCCAAAACTCTGCGACCAACCTCAGCAGCGTGGCGCTGGGCTTCGAGCTTATCTTTAGTGTACTTACCGTGTTTAAGATTAGCGCCTAAAATTTTCTTCAGACCATCGGTTGTCTTAGCGCCGGTAGACAGACCTCCATGCAAGCTGCACCTGCCATTGTGTTTGAAAGCCGGGCGCTGGCATGGGGTTCCTTTTCGGGTTTTGGCCAAGCATCGCTTACCCGGCCAATTAGGCCCGAAGCGCGTGGCTTCACCAAGTTCAGAGATACGTTTTGCTACTGTCAAAAATACGCCTTTCACAGGGTGTCTTTTAGTAGCAATTTTTTGATCTCCCTGTAAGCGGTGCAGTTGAGTGCAAATGGAGTTACTATTGTGAGATTGTTTTAGCCAGTAAACTTCCAAGCGCTGGGTCGGCTGTCTGATAGGGAGGGCGCAGGTTTAGCCAGCGTCTATCGCCGGACTGGTATGCTTTAAGGCTTTTCAAACCACTGATCAGCCCTGCATTCTGCACTGAAACTCTATGTGTTTCCAATCTTGGTTGCAGTTTTTTTGCCTCGTCCCAATCCCCAACCCGAAGGGCCTCATATAGTCTTCGGACCGCCATGATATTTGAATTGCAGCTTGCCGAGATACAACCGCCGGCGCCCAGTGCCATCGCCCTACTCAATAAAGTTTCAGACGCTGGAAATACCGATATGCCTGGCGCCCCGCCGATCACGGCAGCAGTATTATCCCAATCGCCTGAGCTGTCTTTATAAGCGATAACGACGTTCGGAAATGCTTCGTTTAGGCGTGCTGCCAGAGCGGGTGAAATCGGAACGCCTGTGTTTTGTGGAATATTGTAGAGTATGATTTTTGGTACCTTGGTTCCCAGGGTTTCGATCAATAGGCTATAGTAGCGATACAGCCCCTCGTCATTCGGGGGATAGAAGAATGGCGGCAATACCATCGCAGCTGCACAGCCAATCTCAGCGGCGTGATGAGTGAGTGTGATTGTATCCTCTAAATTACACAGCCCGGTGCCGGGCATAAGCTGTTTTGGTGCTACCGTGCCCGAAGCGACGAGGCGTTCGAGCATTGCCATCCGCTCGCCTATGGTGTTCGAGACCGCCTCACCCGTGGTTCCGAAGGGGGACAGGTAGTGCGCGCCGCCGTCCAGGCAATATGCGGCATGCTCGAGGTAAAGGCTCTCTGCGATTGAATAGTTGTTTTCGTAGGGTGTGAGCAGCGGCGTTACGACCCCAGTCAGGCGTTCAGTCATGGCAATACCTTCAATATCCACGTGCTGGGTCTACGATGTTCATAAGCCTATCGCCTCGTATCCATCGGTCCAAATTGTCCAGGAAATGCCGGAACGAGGCTTCCTCCCATTCCGCGTAGACCGACGAGCAATGCGGAGAGATGATGACGTTATCGAGCTCCCAGATCGGGCTGTCCTGCGGCAGGGGTTCGGTCTCGAAAACATCCAGTGCCGCGCCCGCAACATGCCTGGCCTTAAGCGCATTATAAAGGTCAGACTGATCTACCACACCACCACGGGAGACATCAGCGAGGATTACACCGGGCTTCATCCGTGCGATTTCATCAGTGCTGATCAGGCCGCGTGTCACGGGGATGAGCGGCGTAGAGACCGCAATGAAATCCGCGCGCGGCAGCAGTTCGGGCAGGTCACTGGCCGCATGCACCTCGTCAACATAATCCATCGGTTGAGGTCGAGCCCGTGTTCCCAGTACAGTCATATCAAAAGCCTTAGCTCGTTTCGCCACCGCCCTTCCGGTATGACCAAGACCGACGATCAGGAGCGTCTTTCCGGCAAGCGGGTTGAGAAGCCGAGAGTTCCAGACCCGCGCACCTTTGTCCCGTTGCAGTCCAGGGATATCAAGCGTGAAATGTAAAAAGCCGCCGAAGATGTATTCCGCCATCATACCAGCGGCTACGCCTGCGGCATTGGTCACCGTCGTTTTTGCCTTATCCCATTGCCCGTAGTGGTCAGTTCCCGCTCCGCCATTGGCAATCCAGCGCGGGCCATGGGAGCCAAAAAGCGCGTCGCGTGGAAAGCCCGGAGTGCCTGCAAATCGCACAGAATAGACCACTTCGGGGCGGTAGCTTTCGATCTGTACGGGAAGGGCGTCGTAGCTGTCGCATTCACGAAAATCCGCATGCGGATAGCGGGTCTGCAACAACTGAGCAAGGTGCACAGTATCACTGTTGTGCAAGATAATGCGCGGGGTGTCAGTCATGGGTTTCCTCCATTGGCACGCGTACAAGTCGCGCTAGTTCCTCGAATTTCGCTTCCGGTTGCATAAGCTGTCCGCGCATTTCCCAGATGGCCTGTCGTCGCGCCCTGGAGAGTGCCGCGGCCATGATGTGAAACTTTGCTTCGACCTCGTGCATATCCATCGGCGCCTCGGGTCCACCGCGTGCGTTCATGTCTCCCGATGCCAGCCTCCTGCCGTCTTTCAACTCTACGGTCACGTCCGACCAGCGGCCCTTGGGGAAGCGCTCGGAATGCTTAGCGGCTTCGTGCACTGAAATGCGAGGAAGCAAAGCTGAAACTTGCGGCTCGGTTAGCCCCGCACCAGTAATCTCATTGGGTCCAATCCGGCCGTGCACGAGCATCACGGCAAGGGCGAATGGCAAGGAATACTGCGCCTGAGACGTGGTCGCTGGCATTCCCGGAAAAAGCGCAGCAGACTCGGCGAATGTGTTCACAGTGATACTAGTAACTTCGTCTGCGTGAAACCTGTGCGCGCGCATCAAATCGGACAAAGCATCAAGCGCTGCATGCGCCCAGCGGCAGATCGGATAAGGCTTGATATAGTTCTGTTCGATCGTCCAGACCTCGCCCAGATCGTGCCAGAACTGCGCCGCATCCCCGTTCTCCACGGTTATGGCAGGGGCGCCGGTGAACCCGTCCATCGCCATGAGCGCTGCCATTGATCCCATCAGAGCTCCCATGCCTGAGCCGTCGTGCAGCATAGTCGGGTTTGCAATCTCGCGCATCATCTGGCTGCGGGGGCCGTGATATTCGGCAATACCAAAAGCCTGACGAAGCTGATCGGGATTTGCGCTCCTAAGGCGGCACCCGATTGCTGCAACGCCTAAGGCATTCCATGCCCCTGAGGTATGGTAGTCGCTGACAGAAGCGTGCAGCGCGAAGGCAGCCCGTGCCGCGATCTCGTAGGCCACGACCAGCGCCCTTAGGGCGTCGCGCGCCATAAGTTCCGGCCGATTTTCGGCAAAGGCGAACAATGCGGGCACCACAGCACAGCCGATATGGCCCTTGGTTTGGTTGAGCCCGTCGTGGGCGTCAAGGTTATCAATTTGAGTGGCCGCGGCAAAGGCTGCACCCGGGACCGAAGCGCGTCTGCCATCGAACATCATGGAGGCTGCGTGTTCGGGCGCACCGGCGCCGTGAAAGACAAAAGCGTGATCACGCGCAATACGACCGGCTGCAAGGCCAGTGGCTCCCGCTGCCACACCTACCGTATCGATTAGAAGCGTCGCGGCCATATCTAGCGCACTTTGCGGAATATCCCGCCCAGACAGAGTGAATTCGGCAATCCGGTCAAATCTCATAGCCGAGCCCTTTCCAGAAGCTGTCCGAACCCTGTCATGGGTTCCCCGATACCGGCCAGTTGCATAGCCTGAAACATCATAGCCTGATTTGAGCTGATAACTGGCTTGCCTACTGCCTGCTCAAGCCGCGCAATGGTCTCGATGCTGCGCATGTCTGTGCAGGACAGGACAAGCGCCTCAGCTTCAGTATGATCGGCGGCAAGGCCCAGATCATACACGGCCTGCGGGTTCAGTTCGCCCTGTCCGTAATTATCCAGCGCTTCGCCCACCTCGGAGCGAGCCA
>Ga0181587_10005533_pt1 | contig 10337 bp, 10 predicted proteins | sample 071ome_27_FD_132463 | JGI IMG/M metagenome (GOLD analysis project Ga0181587, IMG submission 132463) | Coastal salt marsh microbial communities from the Groves Creek Marsh, Skidaway Island, Georgia - 071409AT metaG (megahit assembly) | ecosystem: Environmental > Aquatic > Marine > Intertidal...
CACCGCGGCCTGGGAGATCCGCTGGTTGATGATCAGCTGCTCAGACGATGAGGTCGTGCCGGCGTTGGCGCCGGAGGCGAGCATGATCGCTGCACCTCCAACTGCGGCCACTGCACCGATGGCGAGAGGGTGGATTTTCACAGGGGCTCCCTTCGAGTTTTTCGACCCGTCAATAGGCTTAACCTACGGCGCGGCTCGGCTGCGCAGGGCGCCTCCAGCCGCGCTATCCATCGACCGGGGGGTTCCGCCCATCCGAACCCCACGGGACCGGCACACGCCTCAGGTGGTGGTGATCAGAAGTGCGAGAGGGCGCGTAGCGCGTCGGCCACGGCGTCCTCGTCCGATTGTTGCTCGCCGCGCACAGCTGACGCTCCGCCACGGAGCCCGACCAGTATCGGCTCGCCAGTGACCTCGAGAAGACTGACGAACGATTGCCAGCCATCCGGGGAACCGCCGGCGATCCCCAGCTCGGCCGCGCCCTCCGGCCAGAAGACGTCGTCGAAATGCAGAACGACCTTGTCGAGGGTGCCGACGCCAAGGCGTTCGATTGACCTGCGCACCGAGCCTGGCAGGGGCGGAGTGAAGCGGACCGCATCACTCTTCAGCACCCCGAGGGGCAGCGTGCAGATGGCGTAGTCGGCCTGGATATCTCCGCCTGACGTCCGGACCATGATTTCGCGACTGCCCCAGTCGACCTCCCGGACGACATGGCGGCGGCGGATCATCAGGCCGGTCGCAAGGGGCGTAAGGAGTGCTGCCATCCCGGTTGAGGGCAGCGCTTCACCACCGAGGAGGTCCGCTCCCTCGCCGATTGCCTGCGAGGAGAGGGTTTGCGCTGCCCGCCCGAACTCCTGATCGACTTCTCGATCAATTACCCACTGCCCGAGAGGATCCTGCAGATCGACGCCGGCAGTCCGCTCGCCACGTTCAATGACGCGCTGCAGGGACCAACCGGGAGACGATTGACCGAGGCCGGCGGTGACCGCCCGCTGGAAATCGTCTTCGGCCCGATCCACCGATGCAGGAGCAACCCGGGCGCCTGAGCGTGCATCGACCACTACCCGCGTGTCCCAGCGCGTTGGCACAAGTCGTGCACCCGAACGGCGGGCGAGCGCAACCAGCGGATTGCTCCGCCGACCGGTCACCCATGCCGCTCCAAGATCGACAGGTGCGGCGATGTCATCGGCCGTCCAGACGCGGCCCCCGATCCGGTCGCGTGCCTCCAGGATGGTGACCTCAAAGGCAGACCGGAGATCCCTGGCTGCGGCAAGCCCCGCGGCACCTGCCCCAATGATCACGACACGCGCGGGGCCACCGCCCGAGAGTTGGCGCACGACTTGTGCCGCCCGCTGGCCGGAGAGAAGCGCGCCCTGCACGAGCGCCGGGTAATCAGAGGAGGTGGCCTCGCCTGCGAGCAGCAGACGACCGCCGATCGGTGCGGCCAGTAGGGCACGATCATCAGGCCGCGCACCCGGTACGAGCGCGGAATACGCGCCGCGTGCGAATTCATCGCCGGCCCACCGGGTGATGCGCGTGTTGCGCAGCGCCGGGAGGGCACGCACGCGGGACGATCGTGTGGCGGTCATGCCGCCCGCGCATCCCGCGACCGCGATTCCGGCGACGGCCGATCCGGCGACACCCATGAAGGCACGACGGGTCAGCACCCGTCCGGCGCCCTCAAAGATTGACCTGCCGACTCAACGTGCGCCCATCGCCCATCGGGCGGTAGATCTCGCGGAAGTCGAACTCATAGTCGAAATCGTCCCGCTCGACCTTCAGAGCAGACTCCAGCTCGAGCCCGTGGACGATGAGAAGTTCCTCTTCGTGCCGCGAGGCCTGGATGAGGCACATGCCCGAGGGGGCCCAGATCCCGGAGCCTCCCCAGAACTCTGCGCCTGAGATGGGATGCCGGCCAACTGCATTGCATGCAACCGTCCACAGCTGGTTCGTCGCCGAGAACGCCGGGATCACCGTGTCCCAGAGCAGCCCGTAGTACTCATCGGTCCGCCTGTTGAGGCCCGGGTAGTCGCGCACCGACGCCGCCCGCCACGATGCCAACTGCACGATGAGGTTGACCTCGTCGAAGTACTTGTATTCGCGCAGCAGATCCTGGAAGAGGTAGTCGTAACAGGTGGTGAAACCGGCGACGATTCCGCTCACGGGCGAGCGGACCACCAGGCGGTCGTCACGCCCGCTCTCGGTGAAGCGCTTCTCGATGCCGGGCAGGAAGACCTTGTCGTAGGTCGTCGCGTCGTCGAGTAGATCATGCGACGCAGCATCGGCGACGAAGAACGTCGTGTTGCGAAAGAGCCCACCGGTGCCGCGCGTGATGTTGTTCATCACCACAAGGCGGAGAGGGCCCCCGAGTCGTCCCCGGACCTCCTGCTCCAGCCACCCAAGGTGGTTCTCGGTGACGGCTTCCTCCATATAGGGCAGGCAGTCCGGGCCATCCCAGAAGTACCCGGACAGGCAGAACTCGGGGAAGACCGCGATGTTGACGCCGTGCTCGATGAAGACATCGAGGGCCGCGAGGATCTTCTCCTTGTTGGCCTCGATTCCCGGTACATCCGCTGCGATGTTCGCGAGACCGAGCGTGCGGCCGTCCGGCGCCCCGGCGTCCCTCTCGACAATCCGGAGGCCAGCGCGCCTGACCGTCCCTTCCGCCACTCCGGGCTTCCATGGCATATCCGTTCCTCCTCGTCGACGCGAGCCTGAGGTCGTGGAACGACAGACCCGCGTTGAGCCACGTGCCTGACAGCGTAGGTGTGGCGTGTACGGAATTCCCCGGGCGTTCGCCGTCCGGTTCCTCGGCGTGTGGGTTGGCGTCGTACGGCATGCCAGGAACGGGCCGACCTGATGCAGCGGCGAACACGAGGGGTCGCGTACGTGCTCGGCTGGATGGCGCTCGGCTCCACCGCAGGCGCTGCAGGTGCCCACACCTACGACCCCTCGACATAGGTGAGAGCGCCGGGCCGGGCCACGTGAATGGGCCGCAGGCCACCGCAGCCACCGGCGGGGGCGGCCAGGGCGGTCCGCCGCCACGCCTGTAGGGCCTCGCCGCGGCTGGGCTATCGTGCACCCATGATCGCCGCTCGACGAATTCGCGTCTGCCTTGCTATCGCGGCATTGGCCGCCACCCCACTGGGGATCGCCGCATGCGGCAGCAGCGACTCCTCCTCCGCGGGCAGTGGCGCTGCCGGCACACAGGCAACCGCGCCAGGAGCCATCAGGTCGGTCAGCGTGCAACAGGCACACGATCAACTGGAGGCCGGCACCGCCGTGATGGTGGACGTGCGCGAGCCCGACGAGATCACCGAGCAGGCTGTAAGCGGCACTATCAACATCCCGCTGGGCCAGTTGGAGGCCCGTGCGGAAGAGGTGCCCACCGGGAAGCCCGTTCTCGTGTTCTGCAGGTCTGGCAACCGCTCGCAGGAGGGCGCGGCCATCCTGGCCGCCAACGGCTACGACGCCTCAAGCGTGGAGGGCGGCATCGTGGCGTGGCAGGACGCCGGGCTGCCCACCACCTGACCGGGCCCGGCCCTGGGGCCGGGCTAGTAGCACCCTCCCCCAGCGCTCCATGCCGCCAGGAAGTAGTTGCAGCGCGACGCCGTGTAGTAGGTGACCCAACCCGGCGAGACCCCATACCAGGTGCCCCAGCCGAAGGTGGCGGGGCCACCGAAGCCGCTGAGCGGGCTCATGCCGCAGAACGGCACGCCCGCGGGCGTGGCGATGCCGCCGGGGCCGAATGAGTTGGCGTAGCTCACGATGCCCACCACGCTGTAGATGAAGATCGGGCTGTTCGCGGAGAGGCCCGCCGGCAACTCGCAGTACGTGTTGTTCGGGGCGACCAGCCTCCACGAGGCCGGGGGGCCAGTGGGCGTGCTGCAGGCGAGCAGTTGGTCGGAGTACACCCCGTTGCAGGTCATCCACCCGTTCTCGCGGGCGCCCGGACGCCGCGAGGCGCTCTGGCGTAGGCGATCGGGCATGTCGATATGCACCTGAACACCCCGGCCGGAGGCGAAGGCCGACCCGCGTGCCATGCGGGTGGTGAGCGCACGGGCCTTGGCCCGCTCGGCCGGGCCCACGCGGAATCGCATGACCCCGGGGGCGCCCTCCCATCGCCCGCCGCGGAGGGCAAACACGTCGGGCGCCGCGGCCCCGTTCGCGCGCCGGCGGATGGCACCGATGGGCGGGTCGGTGCGGAACTGGCCGCTCACGTCGCCGTACGCCGTCCAGTAGCGCATGACGTGCTCGATGGGGATGCGGTACTGATGCCGGGGCCGGACCACGTAGGTCACCGTGGCCCGGGGTGCCACACCGCGCAGCAGCACCTCGGTTGCGCCGGCTGATCCAGGCACCTCCCGGAGCACCGCGTTGCCGGCGTCGATGCGGATGGTGAAGTCGCGCTCCGGCGACACGCGGGCGTCGGCGGGTGCGGCCATGACGGCCGGCCCGCCGACGACGGCGAGGAGGGCGATGGCAAGGAGGGCCCGCACGGAGGCGAGCCTAGCGGGCTACCTGCGCCGCGCCACCTTCATGGCCCTGGCGTAGCGCACCCGGGCGGTGCTTCGGCACGTGGCCTTGGCACGGGCCCCGGGCTTCACCGTGCAGGCGCGCAGTGCGTAGGAGCGCTGAGCCCTGGCGCGGCAGATGGCCTTGGCGCGGCCCTTGCGCGTGGAGCACACCCGAATGGCGTAGGTGCGCTGGGCCCTGGCGCGGCAGAGGGCCTTGGCATGACGCGGCTTGCCGGTGCAGGACCGGAGCGTCGCCGCACGCGACACCCGGGCGCGGCAGAGCACCCGGGCGCGGCCCTTGGTGCCCGCGCATGCCGTGGCCACGGTGGGCACCGAGGCGGCCGGTGCAGGAGCAGGGGCGGGCGCCGGAGCGGGAGCGGGTGCCGGAGCAGGTGCAGGTGCAGGTGCAGGTGCGGGAGCGGGCGCAGGTGCGGGAGCGGGCGCAGGGTCAGGTGCGGGCTGCGGGGTGGCATCGGGCGCCTGGGCCGGCGGCTCGGGGGCAGGCTCCGGGGCCGGCTCCGGAGCGGGCGTGGCAGGTGCGTTCTCGCGCACGATGCGGCCGGTCCACTTGTTGGCGTCGGTCAGCATGCGCTCACTCCAGCCCAGCGTCACGCGGCCGTCGCCGCCCACGGTGACCGCGGGATCCCTCACGGCGTCGGGATTCGGCTGGCTGCGGGTGAACGCGAACCGCTCGCCCCACTCCCCATCACGGAGCACAGTGGTGACCACGTCGATCCCCTGCTGCCAGGCGACGGCTGCCACCGGCGCGCCGTCGATGACGCGGGCGTCCACGGCGGGAACCGTGGACGAGAGGGTGCCCAGATGGGCACCGTCAGGATCCGACAGGCGCGTGCGGGAGCTCACGTGGCCGTCGGTGATGCTGCCCACCCACAGGCTGCGGGCGGGCACGTCGGCCTGCAGCCAGGAGATCATGAACGTGCTGGGCCCCGTAGCGACGATTGCGGGGTCACCCGACCCCACCGATGGATCGCTCACCGGCTGAGCGGTTCCCCACCCGACACCGCTCGGCAGGATGAACCGCGACTCCACCACCGGGATGGGCGATGAGATGGAGCGCCATGTCACGGCCACGGCGCCATCGGGGGCCACCGCCACGGCGGGGTTCACCACGTCGGCGCCGGCCCCGGACAACTGCTGTGGAGCCGACCACGCGCCCGGCACGCCGCGGACCGCCAGCAGGTCGTATCGCGATGCAGCATCGGCGGGGTCGATGTCGCAGCGTGCCGCCACGGTGACGATGCCCGCGTCGCTGATGGCGGCATCGGCCCCCACGCACGACATGCCGGCGGGCGTCACCGTCTGTGCCGCGCCCCACCCCGCTTCCGCGGACCAGCGCGCCGCGTGCATGCGGTAGGTGGACGACCCGGCCACGTACTGGGCCCACGTGGCCACCGCGTGATCGCCGGACGTGCTCATGTCGAGAGCGAGCGAGTAGGCGTTCTCCCCGGCCGTCGACAGGCGCGTGGCCGAACCCCATTCAGAGCCGGACTGGCGTACGCGAGCCCGTATCTCCCACGCGGTGCCGACGCGCAGGCGCACCGCCGATGCCGCGGCTCCGGACTCACCCGCATCCACGTACGCGGAGTTGACCGTGAGCCCCAGGGGCGAGAACTCGAAGGAGGGCTGCTGCCAGCCCGCATCCGGCAGGAATGAGGTCATCTCCTGCTCGTTCACCAGATCGCCGTCGGTGTTGGACGTGGTGGACAGCAGCACCTCGCCCTCGGTTCCCGGCGCGGTGAGGACGACCTTCCCCGACGGCCGCTCGGGGCCCGACAGGCCGGACGGGGTGCCGAAGTCCGCAAGGGCGGCCGTCGGCGCCGTGGCGGCCAGCACGGCCGAGGCGGCGATGGCGGCACGGCGGATGCCGCGGGCGCGGCGTGAGATGCGGGCGGGGCGACTGAGGGGTGGCATCGGGTTGGCTCCTTCGTTGATTCGGGAAGGAGCATCCCGCGGCGAAGGCCGCCCGCCATCACCCGGGGGGGTGGAGTGGCGTACCCCCTGCGCCCGCCGGCATGCGGGCGCAGGGGGCGGTGCCGTTACTCGTGGCCGCCGGACATCATGGCGGCGTAGTCGGCCTCCAGCTGGTCGCGCTGCAGGCTCTTCACCTCGCGGTCCATCTTCTTGATGGCGCGCGAGAAGGCGCGGTCGATGGCCTTGTCCAGCTGCCAGTCGCCCACCACCAGCAGGGCCGTCTCGCCGGGCTCCAGGTACTCGCCCAGCTCCTTGACGTCCTTGCGGGACATCCCCTTGAGGAAGTGACCGCCCAGGCCGCCGGCCAGCGCGCCCACTCCGGCGCTGGCGAGCAGCGACGGCGGGAACAGGATGCCCACCACCGCACCCACGGCGGCACCGCCCCATGCGCCCTTGCGGGTGGCGGTCTCGTCCTTGTTCATGTGGATCTTGCCGTCGTCGGCGCGGCGGATGACCGCGGCGTCGAAGCTGCCGATGGCTTTGGCGGCGTGGAGCTCCTTCACCACGTCGTAGTCGGCCTGTGCATCGGCCTCGTCGCCGTAGACGGCGAGGAAGATGAATGTCGAGTCGTCATCGGCCATGTGGAACTCCTCTGTTTCGCGTGATTGTGAATGCGCGGTACGTGAGGGGATTGCTATCAATCGTGGGCCGGTCCCGCATGGGGCCCCGGATGCCATGCTGCCGATCGTGAAACTTCTCTTCGCATCCGCCATGTGCGTGCTGGCGGGGGCGGGCGGCATCGCAACGACCGCCACCACAGCCGCGGCCATGCCCTCATCCCCCATCGCGGCCTATTCCCTGGCGGCGCCGGTGTCGGTGACGCCCTCTGGCCTGGTGGCGCGTGCCGTGGTGCCAGCCGGATCGGCCTGCCCGTCGCTGGTGGCCGACGGCAAGGTACTGCCCATGCAGTGGCGCAGGGCGGCCCCCAATACCGGGGCGGCGTTCTCACCGGTGCTCGTGTGCAACCGGGCAATCCCGGTGGGCACCACATCGGCATCTGTCGGCGGACTGCGCATACCCGCGTCCATGCCCGCGCGCGTGACGCGCCTGGGGATCTTCGACGACACGGGGTGTCGCATACGCAGCGGCGACGAGACCCAGGACTGCGCCAACGACCGCGCCTGGCCCCTGGCGCGAATCGCACGACGCGTCGCGGCGTCGCGTCCGCAGGTGGTGTTGATGCCGGGCGACTTCTTCTACCGCGAGAGCGCCTGCCCACCATCCGAGCAGGCGCTGTGCGCAGGAAGCCCACCGCCAGTTGCCGGCATGCCCTTCACCGACCAGGCATACGGCTGGATCGCCGACGCGCTGCTGCCGCTGCAGCCGGTGCTGCGCACGGCCCCCCTCATCGTGGCCCGGGGCAACCACGAGGCCTGCTGGCGGGCTGGCAACGGCTTCATGCTGTTCATGGACCCGCGCCCGAAAACATGGGACGACTGTGCGCCGGTTCGGGGCCCGGGCGGCGCCTTGACGGCGCCAGAGGTCGTTACCGCGCCGTACCCCATCGATCTCCCGGTCGGGAAGGGTCGCACCCTGCGCCTGGTCATCGCCGATACTTCCGAGGGCAGCGACACCCATGTGACCACGGCGGCAGCCCTGATGGCACCGCGATTCGCTGCGGCAGCGCGCATGGCGGCGCCCGTGCGCGGGAGGGAGTCATGGCTGGTCACCCACCGTCCGCTGTTCGGGTTCTGGTCGTTGCTTCGGGTGCAGCCCGGCGCGTCACCCTGGGTCAGCGCGGATGCCGTTGCTGCTGCGCGCGGGACGCTTGGCAACTACCGGCTCATCGCATCGGGGCACGTCCACGTGGCACAAGCCGTGCAAGTGCCCGGCCAGCCCGGGCAACTGGTGCTGGGAAACGGCAGCACCGAACTGGAGCCTCCGACAGGGTATGCGACCCCGGACTTCGGGCCGGGTAGCCCGCCGTACCCTGCACCGACATGGTCATGGACCCTCGCGGAGTTCGGATACGCGATTGGCACGCCAGGCGCGCGCCCCGGCCGATGGACCCTGCGCCTGCGCGACATGGATGGCCGCCGGCAGGCGACCTGCGCGGTTGCCGGGCGCACCATCCGCTGCGCGCCCGTCCGCGGGGCCGCGTAGGCCCCGACCACCCGGGCACCCCCGCCGGCACCCCCCGGGCGGGGCCCACGGCAGACGATGCCGACACGACCACGGGGTCGGTGGGGTGGGTGACGTCGGGCTTACGCCCAGCCAACACCATCACAGAGTCCGCACGCTTTTCTTCGGTTGCTCTTATTCCCCGTGGATAGCGTCCTTCACCGCTACGGAAAGGGTGTGGCCATGACCCCGAGCACATGGAGGACCACGCACATGAAACTGCGAAGCCGACGACTCACGAGCCTTGCGCTCGCGGGGAGCATGATCGCCGGAGGCGGGCTGGCCCTGGGGGCTGCTGATGCCATGGCCCACGACCGCCAGGGCGCAACGCCCGCGGCGGCGAAGCAGCGCGCGGCGAAGGCCGGCAACGGCCCCGTTGCCACGGCCGTGCGCGACGCCCTTGGGGTGACGAAGGACGAATTGCGCGCCGCAAAGCGCGCCGGTACCTCGCTGGCAGCACTTGCGAAGGAGAAGGGCGTCGAGCGCGACACGCTGGTGAATGCCATCGCCACGGCGATCGGGAAGACCACCAAGGGCGCATCGCTCACCAGCGCACAGCGCACAACCGTCGCCGAGCGGATGGTGGACCGCGTGCCCGGACAGCGCGCGGGCAGGGCCAACCGGGGCGCTGCCGTGAAGGCCGCGGTGCAGAAGGCCATCACCTCCACGCTCGATGTCACGGCGTCCGAACTGCGCGCCGCACGCCGGGCGGGCACCACGCCCGCCGAGCTGGCTCAGCAGAAGGGCGTGTCGCGCGACAGCCTGGTGAAGGCGGTGGCAGCGGCCATCACGTCGGCGAAGCCGGCGAATGCGCCCGACCTCACCGAGGCCCAGGTCACGGCGCGTGCGGAGAAGATCGTGGACAACTCAGGACGCGGTCACGGCGGGCCCGGCGTCCGGGGCGGTCGCCGCTAGGGCACCATCGGGCCCCCGGGGGCCGGTAGCCTCAGCACCGTCAGCGATCGCAGGAGATGGCGAGATGGGCGATGCAGAGCGCAAGCCGGTTCCGGGGGGCCTGAGCACCGGGCTCGGCCGCGCCGCAGTGGCCGACCCGGCCGCGAACCCATGGGGCGCCCTGGTGGTGGGGCTTCCCGGCACCCGCAGCGAGGGGGTGGAGGCCCTGTGCTGGTTCGCCGATGCCAACGCGCTGGTGAGCGCGCTTGCCGCCGAGATTCCGCTGTGGAACGTGGATCCGGCCAACGAGGACGACACCCACCGGGCCCAGCAGCTGGCCAGCCTGGGCCAGCGGATCGTCGCCGGGGGCGGCGCCGGCGAAGAGACCTTCGCCTACTCGGCCCCCGCGGTGAAGCACCTTCTGCAGCAGGACGCCGAGATCCGCTGGCTGGGGAAGGTGGACGACCTGCTGTCATCGGACGATCCTGCCGCCGCAGACCTGCGCACGGCCTTCGGCTCGGACGGCGGCGCCCCGGTGCCGGACGCCGACCGCGAGGCCTTCGTCACCTTCCTGCGCGAACGGTACGCCTAACGCGCGAGGGGACAGTCCCTCCCCCCGGGGACAGTCCCCGGGGGGAGGGACTGTCCCCCGGGTGGCTACATCAGCGGGTTCGGGGTGCCCACCGTCGTCACGCTCACGAGGGCCGCGCTGGGGGTGGCGCCGCGACGCGCCGAGAGGCCCGCCAGCATCACCACGTCACCCATCCCCCCGGGGGCTGCGGAGAACACGTCGCTGAATTCCGCGGTGCCCGCACG
>Ga0181587_10005536_pt1 | contig 10331 bp, 11 predicted proteins | sample 071ome_27_FD_132463 | JGI IMG/M metagenome (GOLD analysis project Ga0181587, IMG submission 132463) | Coastal salt marsh microbial communities from the Groves Creek Marsh, Skidaway Island, Georgia - 071409AT metaG (megahit assembly) | ecosystem: Environmental > Aquatic > Marine > Intertidal...
ACGGTAAGTGCTGGTAGTACAATTACAGCAACACAGTGGAATACACTTTTAAACCAACTAGAAGCAGCAGGTTCACATACTGCTACATCAGGTGTATCATTTAGTACAATTTCTACTGGTGATTCTATCACTGCATTAACTGATATATCTACGGATATTACAAATATCACGACTAATCGTGGTAATCTACATGCACATGGAGCAAACATTACTGGCTCTGCAAACCACACAGGTTCGTGGTCTACAACATTGACATTTACCGCAACAACAACATTTGCTAGTGATGCAAATGCACACGAGTTTTTTAATGCTGGTGGACAACTTGGTATCAGTTTCACAACTGCTAATACGAGTGGTTCTAAAAATACTGGTTGGGCAAATCTTTGTTCAGCAGTAGGAACTATTTGGTTAAGTTCAGCAGGTCCTTCTGGCCCAGCAACATCAGTAACTTTGGCAGGTACATCTTACCAAGGCACTGACAAAAAAGGTGGATCTGGATCGGTTACAACAGAATCAAATATAGGATTTTTTGATCTGACATCATCAAATCAAGAAACTTTTAAACAGTTTGATGCAACTTATTTGTATACATCAAACTATATTGCGATTCAATACAAATATGCAAGTAATGTTGTTACTGCTACTGTAATTTGTCGAGATAATGCAAACACTTCAGGTAACCCTGGTGCGACACAGGATGAGGTAGTAAACCTTGATATTAACTGTCAATTGACAGTTAGACAACCAAGTACTACATATATCTCAAACAGTTGGGGAACACCAAGTGCTTCGGTATCAAGTAGTGCATCTTAATATTAGATAAACATTAAAGAGGGGAGCATATGCTCCCTTTTTTATTGCCCGATACAAATATCAAATAAGTAGTGCTATGGACACAGAAAATCTAGTAAAAACTATCAAAGAGAGATTCGAATACGATGCTTCTAAGCAAGTAATAAAAGAAAAATACGAATCTAAACTTTTATTTGCCGAATTTGGTGGTATGTGGAAAGCAGATCCAAATTTAATTGTTTTATTATCATCGTTAACTGACGAAGAAGTGGTTGTAACAGACAGTTATGGAAACCCGTGTAAAGCAAACAGAGAAAAATTGCTCGAAACTGCCAAACAAAGATATCAAGAACAAATGAATGCTTGGTTTCATGAATTTAATGAAATAAATCGTCAAAGATGAATCGTGGTGTTTTAATTTTTGCGTTTAATAACGACAAAATTGATTACCTAAAACAAGCAAACTGGGTAGCAGACAGAGTTAACAGGTATATGAACACACCTGTAACTATTGTCACTGACGAGAAAAGTATCAATGGAAGAAGTTTTGAACATAATTTAGTCTTAACAGATGCTATTTCCGGTGGGTTGAGAAACTTTAATCATAAAACAAAGGACAAAGTTGACCAATGGTACAACGTAAATAGATTTCAAGCATATGAATTATCGCCATATGATGAAACAATTGTCATTGACAGCGATTATGTAGTATCAAGTGATCAGTTATTAAATTTATTTGAAAATCCACACGATGTTCTATGTCACAGAGATGTTTATGATGTAACTGGACTAGGTAAATTTAGATGGTACAAACACTTTGGCAGATATGAAATGCCTCATTATTGGGCAACTGTTTTATTTTTTAGAAAAGGAGACTTTGCCAAGATGTTTTTTGATGTAATGTCAATGGTCAAAGAAAATTATCGTCATTACGGTTTTATACACAAGTTTTCAACTGGAATGTATCGCAACGATTTTGCTGTGAGTATTGCGTTGTCAATTGTTTATGGACATAATTTAAACTCTATTCCTACTATACCATGGAATTTGCCAAGTTTATACGACGATGTAGATGTTGAAGAATTAGAACATGACAAATTTATGTTGAGATATGCATCTCGCGATTCCAAAGGAAACGCAAAACTACATAGATCTTTACTTCAAGGGTCTGATTTTCATTGTATTAATAAGTTTACATTGGAGAAATTAGTTAATGCTTAAAGAAAGAGGTTACTTAATTGTTGCTGATAATACTAAATCTGTAGATTACATAGATTGTGCTATAGCACTGGCTCGTAGTATAAAACTTCATACCCCACAGGCATCGATTGCCTTAATGACAAGTAGCAAAGTTGAAAATGACATATTTGATTATGTAGTTGATTTACCGTACGGAGATCAAGCACCTGATAGTGATTGGAAATTAAAAAATGATTGGCAAATATATTATGCTTCACCGTTTACGCAAACTATAAAACTAGAAGCAGACATGATTATACCTCACAGTATTGAACATTGGTGGGATATATTACAGCAGAAAGATCTTGTTGTATCAGTAGGTGCAAGAAATTACAAAAACGAGTACACAACCGATAGAACATATAGAAAGATATTTGATTTGAATAAATTACCGGATGTATACAACGCAATCACATATTGGAGAAGAAGTAGAATTGCAAAAGATTTCTTTGTCCTAACAAAAACCTTGTTTGATAATTGGGATGAAGTTAAAAAGACATTAAAGGGTGGAGATGCAGACCCAGGAACAACAGATGTTGTTTACGCACTAGCAACAAAAATTATGGGTGCTGAAAATGTTACTCTTCCAAATACATCATATCCTTCCATGATACATATGAAACCAGCAATAAATTATTTGTACGGCGAAGAATGGACAAAGGAAATGGTTTGGGAATTTGATAGATCTAAAATAAGGATTAACACAATTAATCAAATGTACCCGTTCCATTATCAAATAAAAGAATTTAGTAAGACATTAAACGAGTATTATGAGCAATTTTTTTGAAGCACTTGCAAACAGAACGCCAGTAAAACAAGTACAGCACGAATATCGGTTATACTACGATAAAGAATCTGGCAAACCTTTGTTCTATAGTATGGAAGACAAGGAAGGCGACTATGTTGTTATTGATAAACAGACATATGCAGAATCTCCATCAAGTATTCGTGTCATAAATGGAAGAATTGAAAAATTTGTTTTTAGAGATATTAGTAAGTTAGTACCAAAGGAAGGTACAATTAATTGTCATCCAGACGACATCACTGTAATTGTGAGTGAAAATGGAACAAATTGGAGTAGAAAACAATATGAATATTGATATTGCTGATTTAGATGTAGTATATCTTTCTTATGATGAACCTCAAAAAGAAGAGTTTTGGGTTAAAATTAAAAACATGGTTCCATGGGCTGTACGTGTTGATGGTGTGACAGGTTCGGATGCCGCTCACAAGGCGGCCGCTGATGCATCACAAACAGAAAGATTTATACTCATCGATGGCGACAACTTACCTGACCCAGACTTTTTTAATTTAGAATTAGAAATGAAAGATAGACATTACAGTCAAGCAGTGTTTCGTTGGAGAGCAAAGAACCACATCAATGGATTAATGTATGGCAACGGTGGATTAAGTTGTTGGACTAAAGATTTTATTTACAATATGAAAACACACGAACACTCCGATGGTGCTGACGAGACAAACGTAGAGTTTTGTTTCGATCCTTATTATTGGCCAATGCATGACTGTTACTCTACAACTTATCCAAATGGATCGGCATTTCATGCCTGGAGAGCAGGCTTTCGTGAAGGTGTTAAGATGTGTTTAGACAGAGGCGTAAAACCATCAACAGTTGAATTCAAAGATGCAGTACACAAACGTAATATGGATCATTTATCTATATGGCAAAATATAGGATCGGATGTAGAATTTGGAAATTACGCAATACTAGGTGCTCGTATGGGTACTTTTAGAACTATGTTACAAGATTGGGATCATACAGAAGTACAATGGTTTCCTAATTTAAAAGAAATATGGGAAAACGAAGTTGCTATCATCCCAGAAGATCAAATCATTAATGCTTCGATACAAATAGGCGAAGCACTACAGTCGCAACTAGACTTGCCTATTATGTATATGGAGCCGCAACAGAGTGCTTTCTTCAAACAACACTATATGAGTAATTGGAGAAACTTAGGCCCTACAGTCAAAGAGATTGATGTAATAAGAAAAGCAGAAGGTTGGTAATGAATAAAGGCGACGAACACGACAATAATTTCAAGTCTAAGTTTTTAACAGATGCTGAAGTGGCTAAGGAAAACCTAAGTCAGATAAGTCAAACTTTTTGTTTAGCAAAATGGAAACAAGTCAGTTTACATTTGCCAACAGGACTCAACAACAGTTGCTATCATCCACCTTTACATCAAATACCATTAGATAATTTAGAAACCAATCCAAGTTCTCTACATAATACCCCATACAAAAAAGAACAAAGACAAAAAATGATGTCAAGTGTTCGTCCAGACGAATGTAGTTATTGTTGGAAAATGGAAGACTTGGGTAACTTGAGCGATAGACATTATCGCAGTGGCGAACCATGGGCTAAAAAAGACTTTCATAAAGTTGCTCAAAACCCAATGGATGATATTAATCCAAGTTATGTGGAAGTAAACTTTAACAATGCTTGTAACTTAAAGTGTAGTTATTGTAGTCCACAGTTTTCAAGTAGTTGGGTAGCAGAAATGAAAAAAGATGGTGCTTATCCCACATCAACTCCACACAATGCTCCTGAACATTTTGTTGGTAACAGACTTCCGATTCCGCACTCGCAACCCAATCCATATGTAGATGCTTTTTGGAAATGGTGGCCAGACTTGTATAAAGACTTAGATCACTTCCGTATGACTGGCGGTGAACCCATGATGGATAAGAATACATACAGAGTATTTGATTATGTGTTAGAGAATCCCAAAGCAGACTTACATCTAAATACCACGTCAAATTTTAGTGTAGAACAAAAACTATGGGACAAGTACTTGGATTATGTAAAACGTTTGTGTACGGGTAAAATTGAACACTTTATGCAGTATGTATCGGTAGATACGTGGGGCCGTCAAGCAGAGTATATCAGAGAAGGTTTAGACTTTGATTTGATGTGGTCACGTGTAGAACAGTTTTTAGAAGAAGTCCCAAGTTATTCAAGTTTGACTTTTATTATTACTATGAACAACTTGAGTGTCAGTAACTTAGATAAGTTGATCGAAGGTATATTAACATTACGTAAAAAGTACAGCAAAGATTTTCAACGTGTGTGGTTTGATACACCTGTATTAAATACTCCAACCTGGCAATCTCTACAAATACTTCCAGAACCGTATGTAATGAAATTAGAGAAAGTCAAACAGTTTATGGAACAAAATTTAGAAACAGAAGATGATTTATATCATGGGTTTAAAGACTACGAAGTCAAACGTATGCAACGTGATATTGATTGGATGAAAACACAGTTAGACGATGATTATGTCAAGCAACAACAAGCAGACTTTTATAGATTCTTTGCAGAATCAGATCGTAGACACAACAAAAACTTCTTGGAGTATTTTCCTGAAATGTCTGAGTGGTGGAATAGATGTCATCATTTTGCTAAACAGTAAAGTTTATTCTATATTAAAAAAATATTCTTTGACTTCGTTTAATACTTTGTAAGTTGAATCTTGTCCACTAATCTGTTTTACTGTTTTTCCTAGTCTTTTTTGAATGTCTAATAATATGGGATTTTCAAACTCCCAAAGAATATAACCGTTGTGTCCCAAATACATATTTCCTTTTACTTCTGACTCTACATTATCTTCCCAAGGTGCTAACAGTCTATGTTGTACACTATCCCAAAGTATTTTGTCTAAGTCAATGTTGTTAACGTATATTTTGTTGACCTGGAAAAACTTCATATCTTTATAATAGTTTTTTCCGTAATGCTCCACTATTAATTTGTTTGTTTTGAGATTAATGTCTTGGACAACTGTAAACTCGATGTTTGCGTCAACGTCTGATTCAGCCTCAAAATTAGCAACAACTTTATCATTGAATAGAACTCTAACTAAAGGCCAACCAAATTCCTGGAATTCGCTGGACGAGTAATTGATCTTAATCGTTAACGGTATTTCCCATAATTTCTTCATATGATTCCTTTAATCTCATTAATTGATGATCTCCATTCCAAACAGTATATCCTAAGTCCATTAATAATTCTTGTAATAACACTCTACGTTTACAACGTGTAAGTAAATCTAGTTCAGGATTTTTTTTGTTTACCCAATCTAGTCCTATGACTTGAGCACCGTCAACTGATTGAGGTTCGAAGTCTAAATCTAAATTGTGAGAATTAATATGTAGTGGTGTGCCGGAGTCTATACTTAATGTTCCTCCTAAGTTAACACCAAAAATAGTTCCATCGATTGCATACCCTTGATACTTGGTAAACATTTCTAAAGTTTCGTTGAAGTCTTCTTCTGTTTCGGTTGGATAACCAGCAATAATCAAGAAGTAACAGTTGATATTATTCTTTCTTAATTGTTCAATAGTATAGTCTAAATCTTTGTTAGTGAAGCCTTTTTTCATATGTTCTCTGACATTTTCACTGAGACTTTCTATTCCCATTGCTAATCCGTTGAGTCCACTTTTAGATGCTATCTCAAACAAATAAGGAGGAAACTTCTCTTCGCTTCTCACAATAAATTGTCCACCCCACGTAAAAAATCTGTCTGGCAAATCATTTTCTTTATAGTATTTTAAAAGTGTGTTTGATAGTTCTTCGAAACTCTTTTTACTGCCATTAATTAAACTATCGGTAAAGAAAAAATTTGTTACACCGTACTTGTTGTAATGATGTATCATTTCTTCTGCTACATTGTCGCCACTTCTGTATCTGTATTTTTTCCAAAAAGCATGAATATCGCAAAATGTACATTTTCTTACACAGCCTCTACTTGTTGTTATAGGCAATTGTATTTGGTCAACAGCATAATCGTATTTTAAGTCTATCACATCATCGTAGTTAGGAAAAGGTATACTTTCTAGTTCATCTAACTGTTCGTATTCATCATTATTGATCCCCATTACATTTTCTGTGTTATCTCTGAGAATATCTAATAGTGGACCTTCGCCCTCGCCTCTTACAAAAAAGTCTACCAAGTCAGCCTCTTTCAGTTTATTGCCGAAGTCATTGCTGTCTGCGGCAATTCCAGTTGTACTTAATCCTGCACCACCTATTAATACTTTCCCTTTGTACAATGGTCTCAATTTAATTAGTAATTCCTCAGTCGCTCGTTGGCACTCAAATGTAAAGACACTTATTCCCAGAAAACTAGGATTTACATCAAGTATGTCTTGAATACAGTAGTCATAAAAATTTTCAATGATGTCTTGTGCTGTTTGATTTAATTGTGTACTTTTGATAGTAAAGTAATTACTGACTTGTGTAAATAAGTCGATGTCATCTTTTATAGGGCTAAATAGATGTAAATTGTAGTCCCTTACCGTTGCTGTGTAACCGGCTTTTTCTGCCACACCTTTTAACAAACTTGTTGCCGCTGGTGGGTATACTAAACTAATGCTTGGTACATTTATTAATAATAAGTCCATGAACAATATTTATTAGGGCTAATATTTTGAGTAATTTAAATTGATAGGATACATAGAAAATTTTTTCACTGCAGATGAAGTAGAGTGGCTTAAATGGTACTGGTCTGTGTTACCTAACAAACTTGATACTGGTCAACGTTTGAGAAGTATGGCATATTATGATCAGCCGTTTTTCAATAAAATGTTACAAAGACTAAATGATAAAATTCTACCCAACGAAGAAATAACAACTGTTAATCTATATAGCGATTATTCACCCGGTGGAGTACACAGTGATGGTTATATTGACTTTGATAAAAAAGATATCATGGGCCATACGTATCTTATTCCTTTTAACATTGACGGCAATTTTGCAACAGTTATATTCGATAAAACTAGCGAAGAAGCAGTAACACTGAATGCTGAACTAGGAATGGGAAACAGCGGAATTGTTACGTATAAACAAGTTGACAGAGACTTCTTTGAACTCAACAACACACCGTTTGACAAAGAACTTTACAATCAGTACCTTACGCATTTAGACTACAACACAATTGCTGGACTCAAAGTAGAACAAGTACAACATTGGAAACTAGGTAGAGCGGCAGTATGGCCTAGAAAAAACTTACACTGTAGTGCTAACTTTAATGGACCTGCTGTACGTGAAACAGTTTTAATTGCTACAAGAAAATGTTAAACGTTTTAGAATTACAATTAGAAAAACACGGCGACTGGCATATTGGTGTTGTTGTTAATAATGATTTTTTATTTTATACCACAGAGGAACTTATAACTGTACCTTTAGCAAACTATCCTGCAGAAGTACAGTTAATATTTACAGGAAAAAAATATAATGTTGTAGAACACTCGGATAATTACTGTAAGTTTAAACATTTGTTTCTTAATCAATTGGAATTTCCTTATTTGATACAACAAGCAAAATTTAACAGCGACAACCTCGAATATAAAGTTATTGATGCGTGTGATTATATAAACCTAAATGGAGTTTGGCAAATAGATATCCACCAGGACACAGCAGAACAACAATTAAGGAAAATAATATAATGTCAAAATATTCCGATCAAAACAAAAGAGAAGACGAAAGTTTTCATGAATATAAATCCAGAGTATTAGATACCAAAAGTGAAAGTTTCTGCGGTGCAAAATGGTATTACAGTACTATTTGGTTAGGAAGCGGACAAACCACAAGTTGTCATCATCCTTTGCCTCATCAAGTAACCGAAGAAGAAGTTGAAGAAAACTACAAAGCACTTGCAAACACACCTATTCGTAAACGTGAACGCCGAGAAATGCAACAAGGCATTAGATGTAACGGTTGCGATTATTGTTGGAGAGTTGAAGATTTAAAAACAGATGCTATTCCAGATAGAGTTTACAAAAGTATTTTGTATAGTGAAGACTTATTAACAGAAGCATTTGAATCAGATCCGGAAGAAGACTTTGATTTGAGATACTTAGAAATAAGTTTTGATAGAACTTGCAATCTTGCTTGTAGTTACTGTAATCCAGCATTTAGTACCACGTGGGTCAAAGACATAGAAAAGAATGGACCTTACGAAAATTTAATCACAGACGCTCGTGATCATTACGGACACGCTCATTACAACGCCGGCAAGTACGACAAGGATGACAACAATCCATATGTAAAAGCATTTTTTGATTGGTGGGAAGACAGTCTCAACCGAACACTTACACATCTTAGACTTACAGGTGGCGAACCTCTAATGAGCAAACACACTTGGAAACTGTTTGAATGGTTTGAGAACAACGAGCGTAAAGATTTATATTTTGCTGTCAACAGTAATTTGATTGCAAAACAAGAAATAGTTGAGAAGTTAATCAAAGCAAGTAAAAATATCGGCGACTTTAATGTATACACAAGTTGCGAAAGTGTAGGCAAGAAAGCAGAATATATAAGAGATGGCTTTAATTGGGAAACATGGTCCGGTAACTTTGATAGATTAGCAAAAGAAGAAAATATCAAATTACACAGTATGTGTACTATAGGTGCATTATCTTTGGAAGGAATAATTGAATACTTGGATTGGTGTATAAAACAAAAAGAAAATTACGATAGAGACACTCCAACATTTACATTAAACATACAAAGATTTCCGAAGTTTCAAAATCCTTTAGTCTTACCATTTGATTTTCGTTTAGAAGTTGCTGACAACTTAAACAAATGGTTGACAGCGAATAAAGAAAAATTACATCAAATGGAATCAGAACACGTTGTGAGATTGATTGATTATTTACAAAGCGAAAGCAATCAATTGGGCGACGAAAATTATATCAGTAAATTACATAAAGATTTTAAAAACTATTACACACAATTTGATCAAAGACGAAATAAAAGTTTTGTAGATACATTTGATAAATTGGGACAGTGGTATAAAACTCTATGAGTTACGACTACAACAGTTGGGAACCAGTAAAGATAAACAAAGACGATCTAACTGATCGCGAAACTTTTCTGTTGAGAGACAGCAAACGTTTTTGTATCTATCCATGGATACATTTACACGCATATCCCACGGGTGAAACATATCCTTGTTGTCATGCCGAAATGCAATACCCTGTTGGCAATAATAAACAAGACAGTTTGGAAGTAATTTGGAACGACAAAAAACAAAGTGAACTGCGTGACGATATGTTAAATGAACGTTCAAATCCCATATGCGGTAGATGTTACGAACAAGAAGAACACGGATTTTTTAGTGGACGTAAGTCGGCAAACAAACATCATGGACATCATATCAAACGTGTAGAACAAACCACAGACACAGGTACCACCGGTAACTTTAGTATGACTTATTGGGATATACGTTTTTCAAACTTATGTAATTTAAGTTGCAGAAGTTGTGGACATATATTTTCAAGTA
>Ga0181587_10005540_pt1 | contig 10322 bp, 9 predicted proteins | sample 071ome_27_FD_132463 | JGI IMG/M metagenome (GOLD analysis project Ga0181587, IMG submission 132463) | Coastal salt marsh microbial communities from the Groves Creek Marsh, Skidaway Island, Georgia - 071409AT metaG (megahit assembly) | ecosystem: Environmental > Aquatic > Marine > Intertidal zone...
GCCACGCCGTCGATCTTCGCCGCGGCATCACCGGCCGCCGACGCCGACGCGCCTGCGCAAAGCACCGTGACCTCACCCAGTGCTGCCGCCGCCGTCACCGCCTTGGCGGTCGCGTCCATGTTCAGTTCGCCGTTCGTGACCTCGGCCAGAAGAAGAACCGCCATCAGATCACCCCCGCTTCGTTCTGCAGCTTGTCGACCAGTTCCGCCACGTCGGCGACCTTGCCGCCGCCCTGGCGCGCGGGCGGTTCGTCCACCCGCAGCGTTTTGAGTCTTGGCGTAACATCGACGCCGAGATCTGCGGGCGAAAGCTCGTCAATCTGTTTTTTCTTGGCCTTCATGATATTGGGCAGAGACGCGTAGCGCGGCTCGTTGAGGCGCAAATCGGTTGTGACCACCGCCGGCAGGGTAAGCGCGACCGTTTCCAGCCCGCCATCGACCTCACGCGTGACATTCGCCTTGCCGTCGGCGATTTCTACCTTGGAGGCGAAAGTGCCCTGCGGCCAGCCGAGCAGGGCGGAAAGCATCTGGCCGGTCTGGCTGCTGTCATCGTCGATCGCCTGCTTGCCGAGTATGACGAGTTCCGGGCCTTCTTTTTCCACGATCGCCTTGAGCAGCTTGGCGACAGCCAGCGGCTGAAGCTCGTCGTCCGTCTTGACGTGGATGCCGCGCTCGGCGCCCATCGCCAGCGCGGTGCGGATTGTTTCGGCGCATTTGGCTTCGCCCATCGAGACCGCAATGACCTCGTCGGCGATTCCCGCCTCCTGCAGCCGGATCGCCTCTTCCACGGCGATCTCGTCGAACGGATTCATCGACATTTTGACGTTGGCGAGCTCGACGCCCGTATTATCCGCTTTCACGCGGACCTTGACGTTGTAGTCAATCACCCTCTTTGCGGCGACCAGGACTTTCATGATCTCATCGTGCCCTTATGTTCGGGGCGGTGTGCGCCGCCCGCTTCCCTTCCGGTTTTCTTCGGAATTCATATGTGTGCGAACAAAATCGACGGCGGCACGCTATCAAGCCCCCGACCCTGCGCGCAAGCCCTCTTTTCGCAACGCAAAAAGATTTTCTCCCGCAATCAACGGTTCATCAGGAAAGCTGTCGCGATCAGAATGACGGCGGCTGCCTGAAAGAACAGGCGAAATCGCATAAGACGCTGGGCACGGCGGGGCGTGTTCGGGCCCGGTTTCAGCATCGTGATTATACCGGCAATCAGAACAGCGATGGTCGCCACGACGGCAACGATGACGGCCCATGAAAACTCCTGTGAAAACTCCTGCTGCATGACCGAACTATAGGGTTCTGGAACGGCTCGGAACAGGGCCAAGGGTGGCGGCAATCCGGTGTGGATGTCATGCTCCGACTGTGCAGCAGCAGGAAAGGAATGGATGGTCCTATGGCAAACAGCATCGGCATTCGATTCGACGGGTTCGCCAACACCCGCGATTCGCTGGCTGTGGTACGCGAAGCGGAAAAATTCGGCGCGTCCCAGGTCTGGATGGCGGAACATATGGGCTATCGCGAGGCGGTCGTATCGTCGATGGCCTATGCGACAGCCACGGAAAGGGCGACGATCGTGCCAACGGCGGTGTCGCCCTACATGTTTCACCCGACGCCCACTGCCATGGCGCTTGCCACCATAGCCGATGTTGCTCCGGGCCGTATCGCCGTCGCGGTCGGGGTCGGCAATCCGCTTTTTCTGAAGGAATCGGGCATCGAGCCGGTAAAGCCGATCCGCGCCATACGCGAATTCATCGAGGCGCTGAGGGCGCTCTGGACGGGCGAGGCGGTGCAGTACGATGGCGAGTTCGTTCAACTGGATGGCGCGAGGATGGCCTGGGCGCCGGAACAGGATATCCCGATCTATGTCGCAGCGACCCGCGAGCAGATGCTGCGTCTCACGGGGCGAATTGCGGACGGTGTGGTGCTGTCGGGCGGGCTGACGGTCGAACACGCAAAATACAGCCTGGGCCAGATGGCGGAAGGCGCTCGTATGGCCGGGCGCGATCCGTCCAGCTTGCGGGGTGCCGGGTTCCTTTATTTTTCCGCCTCTGAAGACGGGCGCGCGGCGGTCGATTACCTGCGTGGGCGTCTTGCCTTCCTGTTCCGCAACCGCACCATGGCCGACAACATAAAATCGTCCGGCCTGCCGATCGATCACGAGGCGATCATGGCGGCGGTCGCGAAGCGCGATATGGATACGGCGAAATCGCTGGTGCCGGACGAGGCCGTCGACGCCTTCGCGGTCGGCGGCACGCCGGCCAATTGCCGCGACAGGCTGCAAGCCTATCTGGCGGCGGGCATTACCGAACCCGTTATCGAGATCAGCGGCGATGAGGAAAGCCGCCGGCTGGCACTTGAGATTTTACGGGACTTCTCGGCCGCGTAATGAGCGCTTCCTGGCTTCGGGATGAAGACCCGAGACTGCTGACCGGCGGCGGTCGATTTCTCGACGATATCGATGTTCCTGGCGGCGTGTGGGCCGCGTTCGTGCGTTCGCCGCACGCCCATGCGGAGATTGGTAAGATCGATGCGGCGGGTGCCCGGAACACGCCTGGCGTTATCGCCGTTCTGACCGGTGCCGATTATCGCGCTGACGGGATGGGTTTCCTTCCCTGTCAGGATTCGTGCACGCGTCGCGACGGGACCGCCATGAGGGCGCCGGAACATCCGGCGCTGCCGCATGACCGGGCGCGCTTCGTCGGCGAACCGGTCGCGATGGTTGTTGCCGAAACGCAGCAGGCCGCCCGAGATGCGGCCGAGGCGATATCGATCGACTGGTCCGTCCTTCCGTCGGTCGTTGCCGTCGGCGAAGGACCCGGGCTGCATAGCGGTTTCGATGACAACGAGGCTTTTTACGCCATGGTCGGCGATCCTGAGAACCTGCAGGCGGCGTTTGACGGCGCCGCCCATGTCGTCGAGCAGACCCTTTGCGATCAGCGCGTTACGGCCAACACGATGGAACCGCGCGGTTATGTCGGCGACTACGATAAAGGGACGGGACGGTTCACGCTCCGCGGCGGGGTCCACAGCCCGCACACCCTGTGTCGTCAGCTCGCGGAGCATGTGTTTCGCCTGCCCTCGGACCGGTTTCGCGTTGTTACCGGCGACGTCGGCGGCAGTTTCGGGATGCGGGGCGCGGTCTATCCGGAAATCGCGCTGGTTCTATGGGCGGCGCGGCGGCTCGGCCGTCCGGTCAAATGGGTGGCGACACGCTCGGAGGCGTTGCTTGCCGACGACCAGGGACGCGATATTTTCAGCGAAGCGGCGCTCGCGCTCGATCGGGAGGGGAGCTTTCTCGGTTTGCGGGTCGATCTGACCGCCAATCTCGGCGCCTGGCTCGGCGTGAAGGGGCCGCGCTCGCCGCTCAACGCGCTCAACCTGATGTCGGGGGTCTACCGGTTTCCCGCGAAACAGGTATCCGTGAGAGGCTGTTTCACCAATACCAATCCGGTTTCGCCCTATCGCGGCGCGGGCGGACCGGAAGCAGGGCTGATCGTCGAACGGCTGATCGATAAGGCGGCGCGGCAAACAGGACTCGACCCGGTCGAATTGCGCCGCCGCAATCTGATCCGGCCGCAGGATATGCCCTACGATACCGGGCTCGGCCTGACCTATGATTCCGGCGATTTCGCCGTCGTCATGGACAAGGCGGCAGAGCTGGCCGATGTAGCCGGGTTCACGGAGCGGCGCGCGCAATCGGCAGCAAACGGGTGTCTCCGCGGTCTCGGCATCTGCAACGCCATCGAGCAGACCGCGCGGCCGGGGATCGAATGCGCCGTCCTGGAAATCGACAAGGACGGCAACGCAGTCGTTCGCGTCGGTACGGCATCCCAGGGGCAGGGACACGAAACGATCTGGCGGCGGATGGTCTGCGACCGGCTGGGCCTGTCGCCCGAATCGGTCCGGATTGTCGACGGCGACTCCGATGCGCTCCCCGGTGGCGGCGGCACCTTCAACTCCCGTTCCGCCGTCAGCGGGGGGATGGCTCTCATGGGCGCCGTCGAGAAGATTGTCGAACGGGGGCGCGATGTCGCGGCCGATATGCTGGAAGCCGCTGCGACCGATATTGTCTTTGAGGACAGCGTCTTCGCGGTCGCGGGCACCGACAGGTCCGTGGCGCTGTTGCAGGTCGCTGCGGAAGCGGGCGGACTCGCCGAAAGTGCGGATTATTCCCCCGATTCGCCCACCTTACCCAACGGGACCCATATATGCGAGGTCGAGATCGATCCGGAGACCGGGCGGGTCGATATCGTGTCCTATGTCGCCGTCGACGATGTCGGAACTCCGTTGAACCCCGTCCTGCTTGACGGCCAGATTCATGGCGGGGTCGCGCAGGGGATCGGTCAGGCGCTGATGGAGGCGGTCGTGTTCGATCCCGACAGCGGCCAGAACCTGACAGGATCTTTCATGGATTACGCCATGCCGCGGGCCGACGATCTTTGTTCCATCCGTACCGACAGCCATCCCGTTCCCACAACTCTCAACCCGCTCGGCGTCAAAGGTGCGGGAGAGGCGGGGACAGTGGGCGCGTTGCCTGCCGCGATCTGCGCGGTCTGCGACGCGCTGGGAACCGACGAGATCGCCATGCCCGCGACTCCCGAAACGGTCTGGAAGGTGTTGACGCGCATGAGCGAACATGGCGGAAAGAGCGCATGAGCCTGCTTGACCGCGTACTCGCCTGTAATAACGGCAATGACACCAACGCCTATTTCCCGTTTCGCGTGGGCGACATACGGGTCGGCTGGATCCATCGCGATTTTGCGCCATCGCTTGCACCGCTGGGCGAAGTCTTCGTGCAGGGCGACTCCGATATCGCGCTTGTCGATACGCTGGCCGATTACGAGACAAGGACGCAGGGCGTCGATGCCGCGCTCCGAATCCTCGACAAGGCCGGCTGGTTTTCGGGGTGGCGCGATGAACCCTACCCGGTCGGGACCGGTTTCTACCGCCCGGCCCTGTTCGAGATGGAGCGCGCCGCCGTGCCGCGCTTCGGTGTGCCCGCCTACGGGGTCCATATCAACGGGTTCGTGCGCGACGGCAACGATATTCATATGTGGATCGGTCGGCGCGCAGATGACAAACCCACCTATCCCGGCATGCTCGATAACATGATCGCGGGCGGGCAACCTGTCGGTATCGGCCTGAAGGAGAACGTCATCAAGGAAGCGGGCGAGGAAGCCGGTGTGCCGGAAGAAATCGCGGCAACCGCGAAACCGGTCGGCGCGCTGTCTTACCGGCACGAGGATCAGGGTACGCTCAAGCCCGACGTGATGTTCGTCTACGATCTCGAACTGCCGGCCGACTTTACCCCGCAGAACACGGATGGCGAGATTGCCGAATTTCGTCTGCTGCCCGCCGAAGAGGTTATGCAGATCACCGCCGATACCGGCGAATTCAAGTTCAACTGTTCGGTGGTGAATATCGATTTCTTCATACGGCACGGTCTGCTGACGCCGGACGATCCGGATTACGTCGACATTCTGCGCGGCATGCACCGGTGAAGATTCTGACGAAGAAGACCCTGGCCGAGGGGCTGAAGGAGGTCTGCGCTCTTGACCCCGACCTCGCCGGCGTGGTGCGCGAACTCGGTCCCCCGCCGCTATGGCGACGTAGGCAGGGTTTCGAGACGCTGATCTGTCTGATCCTCGAACAGCAGGTTTCGCTCGCGTCAGCGCGTGCGGCCTTCAACCGGCTGATAGAGGCTCTCGGCGGACGACCTGAAGCCGAACCGTTTCTCGCGCTCGACGACGATACGCTGAAAGCGATCGGGTTCTCCCGACAGAAGATGCGCTACGGGCGGATCCTGGCGCAGGAACTCGTCAACGGTACGCTCAATCTGGGCCGGCTCCGGCGGCTGCCGGACGAAGGCGTGCGCGCCGAATTGACGCGCCTCACCGGAATCGGAAACTGGACGGCGGACATCTACCTGCTGGAGGCTTTGGGTCGCCCCGATGTCATTCCGGTCGGCGATCTAGCTCTGCAGGAAGCAGCGGGCCGCGTCAAGAACCTGCCGTCTCGTCCCGACGCCGCGACGCTCAATGAAATCGGCGAGGGCTGGAGACCGTGGCGCGCCGTTGCGACCCGGATTCTGTGGCACTATTACTTGAACGTCGTGCGTAAGAGTACGCAGACGAGTTTTCCCTGATTTCGACCGAAAGGCGATGACGATGGCCGATCTTCCCATTCTCTCAGGACCGAGCTACGGCCCGGCCTCCCACGGCGCGGCCAAACAGCTCGTCGTCATGCTGCACGGTTACGGCGCGAACGGGGACGACCTGATCGGACTCGCGCCGCCTCTGGCGCAGGTCCTGCCGGACGCCATTTTCGTCTCTCCCAACGCGCCCTACCCGTGCCAGTCGAACCCGTTCGGCGGGTTCCAGTGGTTCGATGTCTGGCAGGGCGAGGGCGCCGATCGGCTGACCCAGGTGCGCGGCGCGGCGGAGATCGTCAACGCCTACATCGATTCCGAACTGGCGCGGCTGGGTCTGTCGGACGACAGGCTCGCGCTGCTCGGGTTTTCGCAGGGCACCATGCTGTCGCTTCATGTCGGGCTGCGACGGGCGCAGGCGCCGGCCGGAATACTGGGCTATTCGGGCCGCCTGGAATCGCCCGAACTGCTGGAAGACGAAATCGCTGTTCGGCCGCCGGTCATGCTGATCCACGGCGATCAGGATCCGATGCTGCCGGTCGAACTGATGGATCAGGCAGCGGCGCGGCTCGTGGAATGCGGTGTTTCTGTCGATGCGCACAAATGCCCTGGGGTCGGGCATGGCATCGACGAAAACGGCGTTCGGCTTGGCAGCGCGTTTCTGAGCGGCATTTTCAGTCGGACCTGATGCCGGACGATGTTTGACAACATCATTGACCCGCTGTCATGAACCTGTAACCTCTGAAGGGTAATGTCGCCGCAATAACAAGATAAACGGTAGTCATCCTGAATTAACGACTACATATAGGGTTATCGTGTCGCCGCCATCCGACTCCCCGGCTCTGGTTCTTAACGCCGATTTCCGTCCTTTGAGCTATTTTCCGCTGTCGCTCTGGTCGTGGCAGGACGCGGTCAAGGCGGTGTTTCTTGACCGTGTCAACATCATATCCGAGTACGAAAACGAGGTTCGTTCGCCCAGTTTCCGCATGCGCCTGCCGAGCGTTATCTCGCTCAAGGAATACATCCCGCTGGCGCGCCGACCGGCCTTTACTCGGTTTAACGTGTTCCTGCGCGACCGGTTCGATTGCCAGTATTGCGGCGAAAACTTTCCGACGCACGAGCTTACCTTCGACCATGTCGTGCCGCGTTCGAAAGGCGGACGCACGAGCTGGGACAACGTGGTGACGGCGTGTTCGAGCTGCAATCTGCGCAAGGCCAATATGATGCCGCGCGATGCGGGCATGTTTCCGCGCATGACGCCGCGTCAGCCCTCGACCTGGCAGTTACAGGAGAACGGTCGGGCGTTTCCGCCAAACCACCTGCATGAAAGCTGGCGGGACTTCCTTTACTGGGATACCGAACTGGACGATTGCTGACATAACGTCGCCGGGGTAAGAGGCAATTCCTTAATGTTGAGCCCGGTCGCATCGGCGACGGCATTGGCTATGGCCGCCGCCACGGCGACGATCCCGCCTTCACCGGCGCCCTTGAAGCCCATCGGATTCATCTTCGACGGCGAATCCTGAAGCGCGATGGCCGTGACCGGAGGCGCTTCCGCCGATGTCGGCAGCAGATAGTCGGCGAAGCTTGCTGTCAGGAACTGGCCGTCCTCGTCGTAGAGCATCTGTTCCAGCAGCGCGCCGCCGATCCCTTGGATGACGCCTCCGACCGCCTGGCCCTGCACCATCGCAGGGTTGAGGGCGCGACCGATCTCTTCGGTCAGCAGGTAGCGTTCGATTTCGACGCCGCCGGTTGCAGTATCGACGCGGACCAGCGCGACATGGGCGCCGTAGGAATAGGAGACCCGGCCTTCATTGGCGTAGGTCGCGTCGGCGGAAAGCGGTCCGGCGAAGTCGGCGATCTCCGTCAGGGAGAGAGCTCTGTCGTCATGGCGGACTCCGCCGTCTTCATACGCGACTGCATCGGCCGCGACGTTCCAGCGGAGCGCTGCCTGTTCGACGCATTTCTCGCGCAGCGCTTCGGCGGCCATCCGGATGGCGTTGCCCGCCATCACCGTGTTGCGGCTGTTGAAGGTGCCGCCGCCCAATTCCAGCAGGGTCGTGCTGCCGTGCAGGACGGTCATATCGTCAGGCGGGACACCGAGCGTGTCCGCACAGATCTGGGCCATGCCGGTCTCGACTCCCTGGCCGACCGATGACGCGCCGATCCTGATTTCAATATTGCCGTCCCGGGACAGGCTCACGCGGGCGCTCTCCGGCGGGCCGGCTGCGCTGCTTTCAACGAAGCAGGCGAAACCGATGCCGAACGCCTTGCCGTCGTCGACCGTGCCGCTGCGCTTCTTGAGTGCCGGGTAGTCGATTTCCGCGAGGAGCCGTCGGAAGGCCGCCGGATAATCGCCGTCGTCGAGCGTCGCGTCGGGATCGTTCAGCACCAGCTCGCCCATCCGGTAGGGCAGCTCGTCCGGCGTCATCAGATTCTTCATCCGGACATCGACGGGATCGAGCCCGAGGTCCTGCGCCATCATGTCGATCATCCGTTCGCGGCAGAAATTGGCCTCGACCCGGCCCGGCCCGCGATAGGTGCCGACCGGCGTCTTGTTGGTGACGAGCGCCTGCATGTCTGCGGCGAAGGCGGGAACGCGGTACGGGCCCGGCAGGAACTGGATCGTCTTCGACGGCACCACGCCGCCATTGGTCCGGATATAGGCGCCCATGTCGCCCTGCACGGTCGCTCGCATGCCGAGGATCGTTCCGTCCCGACGGGCTGCGATCTCCAGGTCGCACACGACTTCCCGCGAATGGTTGCAGGCCATCAGGTTCTCGCGCCGGTCTTCTATCCATTTGACCGGCCGGCCCGCGCGTCTGCTGGCGACTGGAACGAGATAGTCCTCGGGATAAAGCTCGCCGCGCGCGCCGAACCCGCCGCCGACATCCTGCTCGATCAGTTCGATATCGCTTTCCGCGAGACCGAATGCCGGCGCCAGATGCCGCCGGTTGAAATAGGTCACTTTTCCCGCGCCGATCAGGCGCAGGCGCTTGCCGTCGAAATCCGCGATCAGCCCGCGGGTCTCCATCGGGCAGGCGGCGTGTCGGTTCGTGACGAACCGTTCGCGCCGATTGTAGTCGGCCTCGGCGAACGCGGCGTCGATATCGCCCCGTCCGACCTGATAGCGCGCACCCATGTTCTCGCCCGCGTCTTCGAACAGGAGGACCTCGCCGGAGGCCGATCGGGCGATGTCTGTGACGGCGGGCAGGATTTCGTACTCGACCGCTATTTCCTCCAGCGCGTCTTCCGCGATGTAGCGGTTTTCGGCGACCACGACGGCGACCGGCTCGCCGACATAGCGGACCCTGTCGGATGCAATGGGCGCCTGCAGCATGCGCTCGAACCCCGGAAAGGGCGCAAGGCGGAGTGGAATTCTCGGTAGTGCGCCGCCGAATGCTGCCGCGACCTCGGTCCTGGCAAAAGCGTCGATGACGCCCGGCAGTCCGTGGACACCGGCAAAATCGATGCCCAGGATTCGTGCGTGGGCATGTGGGCTGCGAAGGATCGCCATCACGGCCTGTCCGGGCAGAGTGACATCGTCGACAAAGGCGCCGTTGCCGGTCAGGAAGCGAAAATCCTCCAGCCGGTTTACGGATTTTCCGATATATCGGTTTTCCTGTGTCTTGTGCATTTTGCCACATTAATGCGCTATCATCCGTCGCACCATACGGACGAATAACCTGGGGAAAAATATGGAATTGCAGCTAGTCGGCAAATGCGCGGCGGTGACCGGCGGCAGCGCCGGAATAGGCAAAGCGATTGCCAGGTCTCTTGCGCAGGAAGGCGTCGATGTCGCCATCTGCGCACGCAGCGCGGAACCGCTGGAAGCGGCGGCGAAGGAGATTGCTGACGAGACCGGCCGGAAGATCGTTCCCATCACCGCCGATCTGACAAAGACCGAAGAGGCCAACGAATTTATCGAGCGTGCCGCGAAGGAACTCGGACGGATCGATATTCTCGTCAACAATGCCGGATCCGCTGCTGGCGGCGTTCTGGAGACGCTGTCGGACGAAGCCTGGGAGGCGGCGCTGCAGCTTAAATTCTTCGGTTACGTGCGCTGCACCCGCGCCGTCATACCGCACATGAAAGCCCAGGGCGGCGGACGCATCGTCAATTTGATCGGCAATGACGGGATCAAGCATTCCTACTGGGAGATTGCGCCC
>Ga0181587_10005543_pt1 | contig 10321 bp, 12 predicted proteins | sample 071ome_27_FD_132463 | JGI IMG/M metagenome (GOLD analysis project Ga0181587, IMG submission 132463) | Coastal salt marsh microbial communities from the Groves Creek Marsh, Skidaway Island, Georgia - 071409AT metaG (megahit assembly) | ecosystem: Environmental > Aquatic > Marine > Intertidal...
GATCATTTTCGACAATAACTCTGCCGGTTTTCAGTTCGCAGCCGTCTGGCGGGTCGTTTATGACAATGAATTGAAGTCTGGTCTCGGGATGCATCTCCCGATGGATTGGTTCCATCAGGATATCCGGAACTGACCGCGCCGACGGAGAATGTAATGGAAAATCATGACGATGACTCGGTTCTGATCGAGATGATCCGGATGGGAAACGCGGTGAAGGTCGTTGCGGTCGATCCCAAGACGGGAATCGAAGCCAGTATTGTCGGGCCGCCCTCGGCGGGCGAGGAGACTTTGAAACGAAACGCCATCCGCAAGCTGGAATATGTCTTGGCGAAAGGATCGCGTTAGGTTTCCGCCGCCGCTGCCCGGGTATTGATGGAATATTTTCTTCAGCAACTGATAAACGGGCTAACGCTTGGTGCGATATACGGGCTGATCGCCATCGGCTACACGATGGTCTACGGGATCATCGGCATGATCAATTTCGCTCATGGCGAGATTTTTATGATCGGTGCGTTTATCGCGCTGATTTCCTTTCTTATTGTCGCGCCCGTTGGTGGCGGCATCGTCGCGGTGCTGCTGATCGTTCTTCTGATGTCCATGGTGCTGACCGCGGTGTATGGATGGGCGCTGGAACGGATTGCCTATCGTCCGTTGCGTGGATCGCAACGCTTGGCGGCGCTGATCTCCGCGATCGGCATGTCGATCTTTCTTCAGAATTTCGTACAGCTCAGCCAGGGCGCGCGGGTGAAAGCGCTACCGCCGATTATCAGCGGTAATTTCGAGCTCATGAGCAGCGGGAATTTCACCGTGACCCTCAGCTATATGCAGATCGTCATTGTGGTGACGACGGTTCTGTTGATGGCGGTTTTCTGGTCGGTGATTCATCACACGGCGTTGGGACGATCACAGCGCGCCTGCGAACAGGACCGTGTCATGGCGGGGCTGCTTGGGGTGAATGTCGACCGGACGATATCGATCACGTTTGTGCTCGGCGCGTCGCTCGCCGCGGTCGCCGGTATGATGATGACGCTCTATTACGGCGTGATTGATTTTTTTATCGGCTTCCTGGCAGGTATCAAGGCGTTTACCGCTGCCGTGCTGGGAGGGATCGGCTCACTGCCGGGCGCCATGTTGGGCGGTTTGCTGATCGGGTTGATAGAGGCGTTCTGGTCCGGCTATGCGTCCGTTGAGTACAAGGATGTGGCGGCCTTTTCCATCCTTGTTCTGGTCCTGATTTTCCGCCCCACCGGGCTTCTCGGAAAACCCGAGGTGGAGAAGGTCTGACGTGAACCGGGCTGCTTCCCAGAGCACATTTTCCTATCCGGATGCCGTGAAGGATTCCCTGATCGCGGCCGCTATCGCGGCGGCGCTCATGGTGCCCCTGATCGGAATTTACACGGTGCAGGAATCGGGCGGCCTTGCGATCCGGACACGGTTTGCAGATGTCGGGTTCGGGATCCTTTATGTCTTTGCCGGGCGTCTTTCGCTGGCCTTGGCGGCGGGCGGGAAAAAATTGTGGGGTCTTCTGGGTGGGGTGATCATGATCCTGACAGGCGTTTTTCTTGTAGACCCTGTCAGTTTGTTGGGAGTGGCCGGGATAGGCGGGGGCGGGGTGGTGACGTTCCGTACGTTATGGCTGTCGCGTGGGGAAGCCGTCCGCGAAGCCTGTTCGTCGGTGGAACAAAACGCCTCCGCAATCCAGGATCGATACGGTTTTTATATTGGTCTCGGGCTGATCGCCCTGGCTGCGCTTTTTCCATTCTCACCGGTCGCGGATCGCTGGATTCTCGATCTCGCCATTCTGGTGATGACCTACATTCTGTTGGGGTGGGGGCTGAATATCGTTGTCGGCTTGGCCGGGTTGCTGGATCTCGGCTATGTCGCGTTTTACGCGGTCGGCGCCTACAGCTTTGCCCTTCTGGCGCATTATTATCAGCTGGGTTTCTGGGTTTGTCTGCCGGCAGGCGCGGCTATGGCGGCGCTGTTCGGTATCATTCTGGGGTTCCCCGTGTTGCGGCTGCGGGGTGATTATCTCGCCATCGTCACGCTGGGCTTTGGTGAGATGATCAGGATTGTCCTGATCAATTGGGTCAGCTTGACCCGGGGACCCGACGGCATTTCCGGTATCCCGAAGCCGACATTTTTCGGGCTCGAATTCAAACGGCGGGCATCGGAAGGGGTGGAAACTTTTCATCAGTTTTTTGATCTGCCTTACCGGTCGATAGACCGGGTTATTTTTCTGTTTTACATCGCGCTGTTTCTCGTCATTGCGACAAACTGGTTTATCCGGCGAATTAGAAAACTGCCGATCGGCCGGGCCTGGGAGGCATTGCGCGAGGATGAAATCGCGAGCCGGGCGCTGGGGCTAAATCCGACGAATGTCAAACTATCCGCGTTTGCGCTGGGCGCCATGTTCGGCGGCATTGCCGGGACGCTTTTTGCCGCGCGTCAGGGATTTATCAGCCCCGAGAGTTTCACTTTTATCGAATCCGCCATCATCCTTTCCGTTGTTGTGTTGGGCGGGATGGGTAGCCAGCTCGGTGTTGCCATTGCGGCGGTCGTACTGATCGGCTTGCCGGAATGGTTCCGCGATCTGGAACATTACCGGATGCTGACATTCGGCGCCCTGATGGTCCTGATCATGGCCTGGCGGCCACGTGGGTTGCTCTCGCACCGGTCGCCTACGGTGACCCTTTCGCCGGATCGTTTGCGGGCTGCTGGCGGAGAACGTCATGGCGCTGCTTGAGGTCAGAAACCTGACAATGCGTTTTGGCGGGCTGACCGCCGTGGATGATTTGTCCTTTGATGCAGATGCGGGACGGATTACCTCCGTTATCGGCCCCAATGGCGCCGGAAAGACGACGGTGTTCAATTGCCTGACGGGGTTTTATCCGGCGACGAGCGGCCGGATGACGGTGAATGATGGCAAAAGTCAATTCCACCTGGAACGGATGCCTGGTTACCGGATCGCGCGGGAGGCGGGGATTGCCCGGACGTTTCAGAATATCCGGCTATTTCCGCAGATGACGGTTCTGGAGAATCTTCTGGTGGCGCAACACACCACTCTGATGCGGGCTTCGGCCTGGTCGATCGCGGGGTTGTTGGGGCTTGCATCCTGGAAACGGGCGGAGGCGGCGGCAATAGATGAGGCGCGCGGGTGGCTTGAAAAGGTCGGTCTGGTCGACCGCGCGGATCTGACGGCGGACAGTTTGCCTTACGGCGATCAGAGACGGCTTGAAGTCGCCCGCGCCATGTGTAGCGGGCCTCGACTTCTTTGTCTTGATGAGCCGGCGGCCGGACTGAACCCGCGGGAATCAGCGGGGCTCAATACGCTCTTGACCGATATTCCGCGGGAAACGGGCGTCGGTATCGTGTTGATCGAACATGACATGAATGTGGTCATGGAGATTTCCGATCATGTGATCGTCCTTGATTACGGTTGCAAAATCGCGGCAGGCCCGCCGCAGGCAGTGAAAGATGACCCGGCCGTCATTCGCGCATATCTGGGCGAACCGGAATCCCTGGATGAGGCTGGTTGAGGAATGACCGAATCGCTTCTGTCGCTCGACGATGTCGATAGTTTTTATGGCCGTATTCAGGCGTTGCGCGGGGTATCCCTTTCGGTCGGCGCCGGAGAAATCGTAACCTTGATCGGTGCGAACGGTGCCGGAAAAACGACGACGTTGATGTCGATTTGCGGCCAGCCGGCGCCGTCATCGGGCAAGGTGTTTTTCAAGGGGAACGACATCACCGGATTGCCGTCCGACCGGATCGCGCATCTCGGCATCGCGCACGCACCTGAGGGACGCCGGATCTTTCCGGGCCTTACGGTTCGGGAAAATCTTCAGATGGGGTCTATCGCCGCGCGGAATAGCGATGGCGGAAAGAGGATGACGGAGATTTTCGATCTGTTTCCCCGGCTCTCCGACCGGCAAGGGCAAAGAGGCGGCACCTTGTCTGGTGGCGAGCAGCAAATGCTTGCGATCGGCCGGGCGCTGATGGCTGAACCGGACCTGCTCTTGCTGGACGAACCGTCATTGGGCCTTGCGCCGCTGATCGTCCGCCAGATTTTTGATGTCATCGGCAGGCTGCGTGACGAAAAGGGTATGACGATTTTGCTGGTTGAGCAGAATGCACATCATGCGCTGCGTCTGGCTGATCGTGGGTATGTCCTGATCAACGGTCGGGTATCGCTTTCCGGTTCGGGAAAAGAGCTGCTGGAAAATAAAGAGGTGCGGGGTGCCTATCTGGAAGGAACCCTCTGATCTCTCCCGTTTGTGCGGGATTCGTGATACCAATAGCGATAGAAATTCATTCAATAAGGGACAGGCGTCATGAAGAAATTTTCAGCTTTTATCGCTGCGGCCGCGATTGCGGGGGTCGGCTCCATCGACCAGGCGGCCGCGGATATCAATATCGCTGTTGCCGGACCGGTAACCGGACAATACGCCTCTTTCGGTGATCAGATGCTTAAAGGCGTTCAGGCCGCGGTCCGGGACATCAATGCGGCGGGCGGCGTGCTGGGACAGAAATTAAAGCTTCATATCGGTGACGATGCGTGTGACCCGAAACAGGCTGTCGCGGTCGCGAACCAGCTCGCCAGTAAAGGCGTCAAATTCGTTGTCGGCCATTTTTGTTCGGGGTCTTCGATCCCGGCCTCCAATGTCTATGCGGAAGAAGACGTGCTGCAGATTTCACCTGCCTCGACCAACCCAAAGCTGACGGAACGCAAGCTCGACAACGTATTTCGGACTTGCGGCCGCGATGACCAGCAGGGCCTCGTTGCGGGGAATTTTTTGTCGGACAGATTTGCCGGGAAAAAAATCTCGGTCATTCATGACAAGACGGCCTATGGCAAGGGGCTGGCCGATGAGACCCACGGCACGCTAAGGAAGCGCGGCGTGAAGCCGGTGCTTTATGAAGCCTATACGGCGGGAGAAAAGGATTACACGGCGCTGATTTCGAAGCTGAAAGTCAACGGCGTACAGGTGCTCTATGTCGGTGGTTATCATACCGAGGCCGGGTTGATGGTTCGTCAAATGCGTCAACAGAGAATGGATACGGTTCTTGTCTCCGGAGATGCGTTGGTGACCGAGGAATATTGGAGCATTACCGGCAAGGCCGGGCAGGGCACGTTGATGACGTTCAGCCCCGATCCGAGGAAGAACCCGGCCGCGAAGGCCATCGTCGATCAGTTTCGCAAGGGTGGCTATGAGCCCGAAGGCTATACGCTTTATTCCTATGGCGCGGTGCAGGCTTGGGTAGAGGCCGTCACCAAAGCCAAGTCGCTCGATACCGGAAAGGTAATTTCAGCCCTGAAGGGTGGATCCTTTGAAACGGTGCTTGGCAAGATCGGCTTCAATTCCAAAGGGGATGTTACGGCGCCGGGTTATGTCGTCTATGAATGGCGGGACGGCAAATACGACTATGTGAAGTAGTTTCGTTCCGAAAAAACAAAAAAAAACCCGCCGTTTTCGGCGGGTTTTTTATTTGGATGATCAGGTGTTTATTTACGCCGGGCGACCCGGGTGCCCTTTTTGCGGCCAAGTCCGATCTTCTTGGCGAAGTTCGAGCGTTGTTCGGCATAGTTGGGAGCGACCATCGGATAGTCGGCCGGCAGACTCCATTTCGTCCGGTATTCTTCGGGCGTCATGTCATAGGCCGCGCGAAGATGGCGTTTCAGCATTTTGAGCTTCTTGCCGTCTTCGAGACAGATGATGTAATCCGGCGTAACAGAGCGCCGGACGCTGACCGCGGGTTTGGGCGGTTCTGCATCTGTCTGGATTTCAGTGGTGTTCAGTGAATTCAGCGAACCGAACACCGTATTGATCACGCCGGGAACCTGGTCGGCCGATATCGCATTGTTGCTGACATATGCGGAAACGATTTCAGCCGACATTTTGAGTAATTCGGCCTGCGAAAGCTTGTCTTGAGTTTCTTCTGCCATTTTTCTCATGAGGTTATAAGTAAAAACACCCTCTTTTTCCCTCCAATTATAAGGATTGTCAATATCAATATTTATAATTTTTATTTGAGAAGTTTCGAAACAAGGAAATAAAAAGCATGCAAACGGAATTTCTGTTGTTCCATAAGAGGCGTTTTGGGTGAGGCAAATCGAGTTTTCCACAGGAAATATCAAACTGCGCCCAATCAAGACAAATTAGGTTAATTGGAGAGGCGCAAGTCTTGCGGAGGGTGGCAACCGGTTCCCAACATATGGTATGAGTGCGATGGATTTTGGGGAACTTGCTGTCATGTCGATTAGCCGTATTGCGTTCGGGTGCGATCACGCCGGAGTTGCGCTCAAGAACGCTCTTATTGACGCCGCGCGTCAACGATCCATTGATGTTGAGGATTTCGGGACCAATCAGGATGAATCCGTGGATTATCCGGATTTTGCCCAGGCGGTAGCGCGTGCGGTGTCAGATGGTGAGGCGGATCGCGGTGTGCTGGTCTGCGGCAGCGGGATCGGCATGTCGATCGCCGCGAACAGGTTTACAGGTATCAGGGCGGCATTGTGCTGCGATACCGAAATGGCGGCGCTGTGTCGTCAGCATAATGACGCAAATATTCTCGTGTTGGGCGCCAGGCTCACCGATGCCGGAGTTGCGAAAGAATGTTTCGACGCGTTTCTCGATACGGAATTCGAAGGCGGACGCCATGCCCGCCGGGTCGGAAAAATGGGCTGAGGCCCGACACTATCTTTGAATGGAGTTACCTCAATGAACAAGGCGGTGGGCGAATCTGCGGCAATAGCGGAAGGGCATTTTACCGAAAGCGTGGCGACACGAGATCCGGAATTGGCAAAGGCGTTGGGACTGGAGCTTGGTCGTCTGCGCGATACGATCGAGTTGATTGCCTCTGAGAATGTTACCTCTCTCGCGGTACTGGAGGCGACGGGTTCCGTTCTTACCAATAAATACGCCGAAGGTTATCCCGCGCGGCGCTATTATGGCGGATGCGAATATGTCGATGTTGCCGAAGAGCTTGCAATTGAACGCGCCAAGGAATTGTTCGGGTGCGATTTTGCCAATGTTCAGCCCCATGCGGGCGCGCAAGCCAATCTGGGGGTCTACGCGGCGCTCTGCAAACCGAATGACACGATTTTGGGTATGTCGCTTGCCGCCGGAGGACATCTGACCCATGGCGCCGCGCCAAATTTTTCCGGCAAATGGCTTAATGCGTTGCAATATGGTGTGCGACGCGATGATCACCTGATCGATATGGATGAAGTCGCGGCGCTGGCCGAAGAACATAAGCCCACCGTTATTGTTGCGGGTGGCTCCGCCTATCCCCGGATTATCGATTTCGCGGCATTCAGGGAGATCGCCGATAGTGTCGGCGCTTATCTGATGGTCGATATGGCGCATTTCGCGGGTCTGGTCGCCGCCGGGGTTCATCCTAGTCCTTTGCCGCATGCGCACGTGGTGACGACGACGACCCACAAGACATTGCGGGGGCCTCGGGGCGGTATGATCCTCACCAATGACGCGGATGTGGCGAAGAAGATCAACTCGGCGATCTTTCCGGGGACCCAGGGCGGCCCGCTGATGCATGTCATTGCCGCCAAGGCGGTCGCGTTCGGCGAAGCGCTGCGGCCCGAGTTCAAGGCCTATGCCGCGCAAGTGGTGGATAACGCCAGGACGTTGGCGGCGACTTTGCAGGAGGGCGGGCTCGATATCGTTTCGGGCGGGACCGATACCCATCTGATGCTGGTCGATTTGCGGCCAAAAGGCTTGACCGGACGCGATGCAGAGGCAAGCCTCGAGCGCGCCGGGATCACCTGTAACAAAAACGGGATTCCCTTTGATCCCGAAAAGCCGATGGTCACGTCGGGTATCCGCCTCGGCACGCCGGCGGCGACGACGCGTGGGTTCGGCAAGCAAGAATTCGGTCAGGTCGGCGAGATGATTGTCGAGGTTCTCGACGGGCTTGCATCCGGTAACGGCGATAATTCGAGCGTTGAGGCGGCCGTACGGAAAAGGGTAGGCGATCTTACCGGCAGGTTTCCTGTCTATCCGGCCCTGTAAGGAAGGAAATTTGATATGCGTTGTCCCTTTTGCGGTGCCGAAGACACACAGGTAAAGGATTCTCGCCCGACCGAGGAAGGAGCGGCGATCCGCCGCCGGCGGGCCTGTCTGAATTGCGGCGCCCGCTTTACGACGTTTGAACGGGTCCAGCTTCGCGAACTGACGGTCGTGAAGAGCGGTGGCAAGAGAGAACCTCTGGACCGGGACAAGCTCGCCCGGTCGATGAATATCGCGCTGCGCAAACGGCCCGTCGATCCGGACCGGGTGGAGCGAGTCATCAACAGCATCGTTCGCCGACTGGAAAGCAGCGGCGAAAGTGAGGTCAAATCAGACGTCATCGGTGAGCTGGTGATGGATGCGCTGAACAGCCTCGATCCGGTGGCTTATGTGCGCTACGCCTCTGTTTACAAGAATTTCCGCGAGGCAAGCGATTTCGAGGACTTCCTGGGGACGCTGAGTGAACCCGAGTGACGATCGCCGTCATATCCGGTTTATGCGCGTCGCGCTGTCGCTGGCGCGGCGCGGGTTGGGCCGGGTCGCGCCCAATCCCGCGGTAGGCTGTGTTCTCGTAAATGACGGCAGGATCGTCGGGCGTGGTTGGACGTGCGATGGCGGCCGGCCCCACGCGGAAACCGAGGCTCTGCGCCGCGCGGGTGCCAGGGCGCGGGGTGCCACGGCCTATGTAACGCTTGAGCCTTGCGCTCATCATGGCGAAACCCCGCCTTGCGCACAGGCATTGATTGATGCCGGCATTGCAAAGGTGGTCGTTGGGGCGGGCGATCCCGATCCGCGTGTTGATGGTGGCGGTATCAGGATGTTGGCCGAGGCCGGGATAGAGGTCGTTTCGGGTATATGCGAGGCCGAGGCATGCGAGATCAATGCCGGGTTTCTCTCCAAAGTCCGCATTGGACGGCCGTTGGTTACGTTGAAGGTTGCCTCATCTCTCGACGGCTGTATCGCGACACGCACCGGGAACAGTCAATGGATCACCGGAGAGGCGGCGCGGGTGGAAGGGCATCTATTGCGCGCGGCGCATGACGCCATTCTGGTCGGCGCCGGCACGGCGTCTGAAGACAACCCGGCCCTGACTTGCCGTTTGCCGGGTCTAGAAAATGCCTCTCCCATCCGGATTGTCGTCGATGGTCGATTGAGCGTCCCTCTGACTCATAATCTGGTAAAGACGGCGGGGGAAATACCGGTTTACTGGTTTGCACTCACGGATACCGTTGCCGAGTACTCTGAACGCGCGACCGCGCTCAGGGACGCCGGGGTGAAATTGTTCCCGATCAATCCCGATGTTTCGGGCCGCGTCGATCTGGCGGCTGTCTTGCGGGTGCTTGGCAAAGAGGGGGTGACTCGGCTTCTGGTCGAAGGCGGGGCTACGATAGCGTCCTCGTTGCTTGCATTGGATCTTGTGGATCGGGTCGTCTGGTTTCGGGCGCCCATCGTTATCGGTGGAGACGGACTTGGCGCGATTGGCGGATTTGGCGTCGATGCGCTTGCCGATTCCGCTCAATTTTCCCGTACCTCTTTCCGGCGGGTCTGGAATGATGTAATCGAATGCCTTGAAAGACGGAGATAGGTATAGATGTTTACCGGGATCATTACAGATGTCGGAACCGTGCGGGCGATTGAAAAGCGCGGGGATACGCGGATCGAAATCGAAAGCCGCTACGATATGTCGACTGTTGATATCGGGGCGTCGATCGCCTGTTCCGGGCCGTGTCTGACAGTTGTCGAAAAAGGTGATGGCTGGTTCGCGATAGAGGCATCCGCCGAAACGCTTGACCGCACCACGGTCGGGGATTGGCGGGAAGGCACCCGTGTCAATCTGGAGCGCGCCCTCAGTCTCGGCGACGAACTTGGCGGGCATATCGTTTCGGGTCATATCGACGGTATTGCGGAGATTGTTTCCGCCGATCCGGAAGGTGACAGTGTCCGCTTTGTATTTAAAGCCCCTGAGGGCCTGAAAGCCTATATCGCGGAGAAGGGTTCCGTTTGTCTCGATGGCGTTTCGTTGACCGTGAATGCGGTAGATGACGCGGAATTCGGTGTGAATATCATCAGCCACACACAGGCTGAGACGACTTTCGGCGATAGAAAACCGGGAGACCGTGTTAACATTGAGGTCGATATGCTGGCGCGTTATGTCGCTCGGCTGTCTCAGGCCGTAGAATTGCAAAGGAGACCATAAACGTGGCCCGTTCCGAAAAAAGCGTAACCGTCGGCGATCGTGAATTACTGAGCGAAGCGCTTGCGACGCCCGAAGAGATTATCGCGGACATCGCCGC
>Ga0181587_10005546_pt1 | contig 10318 bp, 8 predicted proteins | sample 071ome_27_FD_132463 | JGI IMG/M metagenome (GOLD analysis project Ga0181587, IMG submission 132463) | Coastal salt marsh microbial communities from the Groves Creek Marsh, Skidaway Island, Georgia - 071409AT metaG (megahit assembly) | ecosystem: Environmental > Aquatic > Marine > Intertidal zone...
AGCGTGCCGCTCAACCCGCGCCTTTGGGACTATAGCGATGATTGGGCGCGGCACGTTAAACGCTACGAGCGAGATGAGTTTGTATCTCTGTTTAGCCGGCATGGATTTGTGGTGGAAAAGGTGGTTGTGTGGGGATTTCCACTGGGGCGCCTCTACCATCGTCTCCTTTTCGCTCCCTGGCTTTTGCGGACGCGCGGACAGGCCGTTGAGGAACGCGAAGGGCGAGCCGACACGCGCGTGGCACGGCACCGATGGGTCGTTGAGAGCATCGCTCGCGCGCTGCGGTTTGACGAACTCTTCTCGCGGTGGCCGTGGGGGCGGGGGGTTGTAGTGACGGCTAGGCGCGCCTAGCGCGCAGTTGATTATGGGATTGTAACGTTGGATAAATAGGAGTCGTATTTTGTTCGGGGAAAAGAAAATATCGCTGGTGATCCCGGCGCACAACGAAGAGCGGCTAATAGGTCCTACGCTTGAGAGCGTGCCGGAAACAATTGATCGAATCTACGTGATTGACGACGCTAGTCAGGATAGCACGTGTGAGGTGGTCGGACGGCACGCCGAGCGCGATCCGCGCGTCGTGCTGCTTCGGCACGAGGTCAACAAAGGCGTGGGTGCGGCTATCATCACCGGGTATCTGCAGTCGAGCGCCGATGATTTTGATATTGCCGTCGTCGTAGGGGGCGATAACCAAATGCCTCTTGAGGTTGTGGAGGATCTGATTGAGCCCGTCGCTTGTGGAGAGGTCGATTACACCAAAGGCAATCGATTCCTCATGCCTCAGGTCGGCTTAGACGGGATGCCGTGGACGCGCTTTCTGGGCAACGCGCTTATTTCAATTTCTACCAAAATGGCCTCTGGATTTTATAAGATATACGACGTGGTCGACGGCTACACGGCAATCAGCAAACGGGCCATTGATATGATCGACTGGGGGAAGGCGTGGAAGGGGTACGGGTATCCGATGGATTTTCTCGTGCGTCTCAATGCCTACGGCCTGCGGGTAAAGGACGTGCCTCGCCGGGCCATTTACCTAGAGGGCGAGCGCCAGTCGCAAATCAAAGGCGTCGACTATGCCCTGCGCGTAACGCCTATGCTCGTTAGAGGTTTCTTTTGGCGGTTGCTCAGTAAGTATTTAGTCCGCGACTTTCATCCGCTGTTTTTCTTCTACTTGTTTGGACTCATTTTGCTGCCCGTTGGCGTGCTCTACGGCGGCTTCCTCATATTCCAGCAGTTTACAGGGGAAGGCGTTACGGGGCCCAGGTCAGTTGTGTGCGCGCTCATGATTATTATGGGGATTCAATTCTTGCTCTTTGCCATGCTATACGATATGCAGGAGAGCGAATGAAGGTTCTGATGCTGACAACGGGCTTTCCTCGATTTGTCGGCGATCTCTTTGGCGCGTTCGTGTCTGAACAGGCGCATGCGCTGAACCGTCGCGGTGTACAGGTATCTGTGCTCGCGCCCCATGAAAGGGGCCTTGCCCGGAGAGAAACGGTAGGGTCGATCAAAGTTTTTCGCTTTCGCTATGCCTGGCCTGTTGCGCTTCAGCGCGTGGCCTATGGGGGAGGTATTCCCACCAACGTGCGCAGCAGTTGGTGGGTGCGTTTTCAGGTGCCCTTTTTCCTGCTGGGGTTTCTGCTCGGTGCGCGCCGCCGCGGCCTATCCGCCGATTTGGTGCACTGCCACTGGACCGTTTCGGGGCTCGTTGCGCTGTGGGCTCTGGGGCGGAGTAAAAGGGTGGTGCTGAGTGTGCGGGGCAGCGATATACATTTGTTATCCGGTCAGTGGGGGCGTCGCTTAAACCGATTTATTGCGAATCGGATGCACCGCGTGGTGGCCGTCAGCGAAGATATCGCAAATAAACTGGCCGATGCCGGGGTTCAGCGCGAGAACATATCGGTCATATACAACGGAGTCGACGGTCGCTTCTGCCCCGGTGATCGCCAGGCTGCCAGAGGTAGTTTACATATCCCATCCGAGTCTTTTGTCCTGCTCTTTGTCGGCCTTTTAGTGCCGGTAAAGGGTATAGACGTCCTGCTCGAAGCGCTTTCCTCGTGGCGAGATCAATCCGGATGGAAGCTCTACGTCGTCGGGGATGGGCCGCTGCAAGCGGCCTTTAAGGAGCGCTGCGCAGAAGAAGGGATCGCATCGCAGGTCGACTTTGTCGGGCGCCGTTCCTCGCAGGAGATTCCGCAGTGGATGCAGGCGGCCGATGTCCTTGTCTTGCCGAGTCATTCAGAGGGACGGCCCAATGTCGTGCTGGAAGCGCAGGCCAGCGGTCTCCCCGTAGTGGCCACGCGCGTAGGGGGGACGCCGGAGCTTATTCGGGAGGGGGAAACCGGCCTGCTCGTCGAGCCCGGTGCAGCGATCCCGCTGCGCGAGGCGTTGGAGACGCTCCGCGAAGACGGTCCGCGTCGCAGGGAAATGGGGGCACAGGCGCGCGCGCACATTGAAAGGGGCGAGCACAGCTGGGAACACAGTGCGGCGACCTTGCACGCGCTCTACAGCAGTGTGTTGGAGGAGGCCTAGTATGTGCGGCATCGTCGGTAAAGTGCACGCCGATATCCAGCGTCCGATTGATGAGCGAACGGTCCGCAGCATGTGCGACGCAATCGTCCATCGCGGGCCCGATGAGGATGGATTTTTTATTGAGGACGGAGCGGCTCTGGGCATGCGTCGCCTGCAGGTTATCGATCTGGCCGGTGGCCATCAGCCCATGGAAAATGAAGACGGCAGCCTGCGCGTCGTGTTTAACGGGGAGATTTACAACTATCAACAGCTGAGCCAGGAACTGCGCGAGCGCGGACACCAACTGCGCACGGCGTCGGATACGGAAGTCATTGTGCACCTGTATGAAGAATACGGGGTGGAATGCTTCGCCCTCTTGCGCGGGATGTTTGCCATCGCGCTGTGGGATCGTCGTCGTAACGAGCTTGTCCTGGCGCGCGATCGGTTGGGCAAGAAACCGCTCTTTTATGCGCAAACGCCTTCGGGTCTGAGTTTTTCTTCCGAACTACACAGTTTGCTGTGTGACGGGGAGATCGGGCGCGAAATAGATCCAGCGGCGATCGATGAATATCTGAGCTATCTATTTGTTCCCCATCCACGGACTCTGTATAAAGGCGTAAAAAAGCTGCCTCCGGCGACCTGGGCCGTTTTTTCCGGCGGACAGCTTCGTATGGAACGCTATTGGCAGGTCGAATATCGAGAGGAACGCGAAAAACGTGCTCTGCAGGAACGAGTTGAAGAGCTTGATGGGCTGCTTCGCGAAGCGGTATCGCTGCGGCTTTTAGCCGACGTGCCCGTGGGCGCTTTCCTCAGTGGGGGACTGGATTCGAGCCTCGTTGTGGCGCTGATGCGGTCGGTTGGACACGAGCGCGTTCGCACGTTCTCAATTGGCTTTTCAGATGCCTCCTTTGATGAGTTGACCTACGCACGGCAAGTCGCCCAAGCGTTGGATACGGATCATTCGGAATACGTGGTCGATTATCAGATCGAGGAGATGATCCCCCAGCTTTTAAAACACTTTGGCGAACCGTTTGCCGACTCTTCGGCGATCCCGACGTATCATCTTTCGCGCGTAACGAGAGAGGGCGTTACGGTGGCGCTGAGCGGAGATGGGGGCGATGAAATATTTGGCGGATATCGCCGGTATCAAGCGCGGATCATGGCCGATCGCTATAACCGGTGGCCCTCTTGGGCCGGGCGCGGTCTTTTTGAGTCGCTTTGGGAAAGTGTGCCCGAGCCCGATGGGTATTACGGTACGAGCTGGCGAAAGAAGGGACGACGGTTTGTGGAATTTGCCCGCGCGGTGCGCGAGGCTCCCCACACGAGTTGGGCTTTTTTTTTACCCAAACCGAAAAAACTGCGCTGTATACGGAAAATTTTGCCGATATCCTATACAGGACGCCTTCAGAACAGAGTTATAGCACATACTGGCAAGAGGCGTCTCAGGCCGGTAACCAGGCGATGCTGCGGGCCGATCTGAGCACCTATTTGACGGATGATATTCTGGTTAAGGTAGACCGGATGAGCATGGCGCACTCCTTGGAAGTGCGCTCGCCGCTGCTCGACCAAGAGGTCGTGGAGTTTATGGCGCGACAGCCCAGGGCGGTAAAATACACGGAGTGGAATAGCAAGATTTTACTGCGGTCTTTGGCTCAGCGCTATCTGCCTCAGGCGATTTTAAATCGTCCGAAGCAGGGATTTGCCATACCGCTGGGGGCTTGGATTCGGGGGCCGTTGCGGCCTTGGGTATATGAGATCCTGTGCTCGCAGCGAGCCGAAGAGCGAGGTCTGTTTTCCGCTCAGCGCATACGCCAGATGATCGATGCGCATATGGCGCACCGGCGAGACTACAGCCAGCAGCTGTGGGCGCTGACGATGCTTGAGGCATGGTTTAGACAGGGGGACCAAGGGTGACTATCCGACCGAGCACGTGCGTTCGCTCCGTTGGGGTTGGCCTCTTGGTCTGGCTCTTGATCGGCGCGGATTGGACGTCTTTGAGGGGCCTATTTGCGCAGGTGGATATCACCCACCTTTATGCGATGCCGGCCTATACGGCGGCTCTCATTGCCGTAAGAGCGTGGCGTTGGAATATCCTCTTGGCCGCGCAGGGGGGCGCTTTTACGCCTTGGAAAGCCTATTCTGCCTACGCGTCTGGCATTTTTATCGGCACCTTTACCCCCGGTCGTCTGGGTGATTTATCAAAGGCGCTGTATGTGAGAAACGAGCGGGATATACCCTGGGAAAGCGCCCTAGCAGGAGCCGTACTAGACCGGCTCTTTGACGTCGTATTTATGGCGTGTCTGGCGATGTGGGCAGTGGTTCATCTGGACTTATGGGGGGCAATACGACCGATTATAGGCGAAATTTCAGACGCGTCGAATGCCCGTGGCTTGGTTTTTGCTGTTTTGCTCTCTGCATTGTTTGTTGTAGCGCTTTGGGCGCTGTCGGCAAAGAGGTTGAGAAGAGGGTTGGGGGCTTTTGTTTCTACCCTGCGAGGAGAGTGCTGGGGACTGGTGCGGTCGGTAGGTTGGTATGCGGCCGCGCTGACCGTGCTTGCGTACACAATCTACTTTGCGCAGACGGTTGCCCTTGCGCGCGGGTTGAATTTGCCGCTGGGAGCTTCAGACATTATCGCTTCGATTGTTCTGGTGGGGCTCGCCTCTTTTTTGCCCCTATCAGTTGCGGGATTGGGCACGAGAGAGGGTGGGCTGGCCCTGATTATGGCCCACCGAGCGGTGCCTGACAGCCTCGAGGCCTCACTGGCCTATTCCGCTCTGTTTTTTGCCTTTTGTTTTGCGGTGCCTGGGCTGTTGGGGTTTGCCTGTTTTTGGCAACGGCCGCTCTCGTGGCAGGCCCTCCGCAGATCCACATCCGAGGCTTTTAACGTGGGAGAAGACTAAGGGATGGATGGATATTTAGCGCTGTCCGAACGCGACGATCTCGACCAGTGCGATGTGAGCGTAGTGCTTGCGGCTTTTAATGAAGCGCACTGCATTCGTCAGGAGTTGGACATTGTGTGCGATGCGTTGGACGCTTCGTCCTTTAGCTATGAAGTGCTGGTGATAGACGATGGATCGAGCGATGAGACCGCTCAGATAGTCGAAGCGTTTGATCGCGAAGAGGTCAGCCTTATTCGCCACCGCCACAATCAGGGTTCAGGTGCGGCCAGAAAAACCGGCACGCTGGCGGCGCGTGGCACATATGTCGTGTGGTCGGACGTCGATTTGACCTATCCCAACGGTCGTATACCCGACCTTGTGCAGCACCTGATCAACGTGGACGCCGATCAGGTGGTTGGTGCCAGAGACAGCGAACGCGGCACCATGAAAGTGCTGCGCGTGCCCGCTAAATTTTTTATCCGCAGGCTCGCCTGTTTTCTAACGGGGACGCATATACCCGATCTCAATTCAGGGCTGCGCGTCTTTCGCCGTGCCGTTGGCCTGCGCTATGTAGATCTATTGCCCAAAGGATTCTCCTGCGTAACGACAATTACGCTGGCCTTCCTATGCAACGGTCACAGCGTTGAGTATATGCCCATTCGCTATGCCAAGCGTGCCGGACAGTCAAAATTCCATCCCCTTAAAGACACCTATCGCTATATCACGCAGGTTGCTCGGATGGTCACGTATTTTGAGCCGCTGAAAGTCTTTTTACCTATGAGCATCGGTTTGATCGGCATTGGTGCGGTTTCGAGTGCCGTCAACTTGTGGCGCACGGGCACCATGCAAGAAATGGATATGATGATTGCCTTAGGAGGGTTCCTCGTTGGCGTCTTGGGTTTGATTGCCGATTTATTTGTTCAATACCAACGCAAATTGGAGAGGTTGATCTCATCGTTACCAGAGACTGGTCCAGAGAAGTCGAGTTTATCCTCGGATCCGCGCCGCGAATTCTAAGCCAGCAAGACCGTGATCCAGACTCGCTGACGTTTGGGAGTTTTGACCGTAGTCATTGGCATTTTAAAATACGCGACTTTTCCTCGGCCGTGCTGCAGCAAAGTGCCTTGACGCTAGCGCTTCTCTATGACACACCGTTAGCACACAGCCCGTTTTATGGAAACGACAGGGTGCGCGGTTGGGCCCTAGCCGGTATCCGGTTCTGGGCAAATATTCAGCACAGTGACGGTGCGTTCGATGAGTACTATCCTTGGGAACACGGCTATATCCCGACTTCATTTTCACTCCATGCTATAGCAGAAGCCTGCCGTCTCCTGGAATGCGATGACGATCAGGTATTGCAAGCCTGTCGCCGTGCAGCACGCTATTTGATGCATAACGAAGAAAGCCAAGCGCTTAACCAGGAAGCGGCCAGTATTCCAGGGCTATACGCCACCCATCTATTGACTGGTGAAGCGTGGATAAAAGAGGCGGCTATCGCAAAGTTTGAGCGTTTCATTCAGCGGCAAAGCCCCGACGGATTCTTTCCCGAGTATGGCGGCGCCGACTTGGGTTATTTAAGCACTACACTCGACTTTCTCCTCGAGTATGCTCGCTTGAGTAACGACGACCGGGCTTGGGATATCGCTGAAAAAATTACCAATTTTTGCAGTTATTTCGTGCATCAAGACGGAAGCGTTGGTGGACAGTATGGGTCGCGTAATACGGAGTATTTCTTACTCAGCCCACTTTGTCTATTAGCCGATCGATCTGCTATTGCGCGCGCGATGCTTCGCCGGTTGCGAACCGGTGATGGCGGAGTCCTCGCGTGGTATAAAGCGTTTGACGACCGCTACCTTTGTCACAATATGCTGCATTCTCTGCTTCGTGCGGTTCGTTATGAACCCAAAGACGAAGGGGAAGAATGCTTGCTTCCCTGTGACTGTGAGCACGAACGATACTTTGAAGATGCTGGGTTGCTGAGCGTACAAGAGCATGGCGCGCACTTGGTGTGCGGACTGAGTAAAGGGGGTGTCATGCGTTTATTTTACTCCGGGCGCGAAATATTCAGCGATTATGGGTATCGCCTAAAAGGTTCAGAGGGGCCGCCATCGGCCAGCAACCGGCTGCACGCTGAAGCTCAGAGGGGCAGTGTCGAGGATGGATACTATGTCAAAAGCACTTTTGCAGAAGTACCGAGACAGCGCATAACGCCCCTTAAGCACATGGGCTTGCGAGTAATGGCACGTTTATGGGGTAAACGAGTAATACCCGTTTTAAAAAGGCGCTTGATTTTTGTCGATCGGAGTGGGCCTGGTCACTTTTCACGAAAGATTAATGTAGAACAGGGCATGCTTCATATAGAGGACAATTTGACTGTAGAGCGTGAGTCTGATCAGGTCTATTGGGCCGACAAATATTCCCTCCGTCACGTGGCTTCGTCTAAGTATCATTCGGCTGACGAACTGTCGGAGCGCCCCCCCTTGGAATGGCGTGGCAAGGGGACATATTGCCGTAAACGTCGGGTTGATTTACGCACTGGACAAGTGCACTTAGTAGAGGGGAATGGATAAGAAGTGGTAAGAGGTATCCGCGAAGGGTCAAGTTACAGCGCTTCATTTAGTGCATTAAAGGACGAGGTGATTGATGCGGGGCTATGTACCCGCTGTGGGAGCTGCGTCGGAGTATGTCCGGATAAAGCACTAAAAATAGATGACTTAACGGGTGACTGCCTGCCGGTGCAAGTCGACGGATGCAGCGACTGCGGTTTGTGTCATGTGGGTTGTTCCGGGAAAGATGTGCCTTTTGCCCAGCTGAATCAGCAGGTTTTTGGCCGCCAACCATCAAATCTGCTCTTGGGGAATATGCTGAACCTCTTTGTTGGACATGCCAGTCAAACGGGCGTGCGATCGCGTGGGGCCAGTGGGGGTGTTATTACCGCTGTGCTAAAATACCTGTTAGAAACAGGTAAGATTGACGGGGCCATCGTGTTGGTAATGGACGAGACAACCCCGTGGGTTTCGAAACCCATTATCGCTCGCTCGGTTGAAGAAATTGAGGCGGCGGCCCAGAGTAAATACAGCTTAAGCCCGGTAAATACGATCCTCTCCCAACTGGCCGACATAGAGGGGCGCTTTGCCTATGTTGGTCTCCCTTGCCAGGTGCATTCGCTTCGTAAGCTACAGGCTGCAGGTCATGCAGCAACTCTTAAAATCGAATACGTAATAGGCTCATATTGCGGCAATATCTTGCACTTTGACGCGGTGCGAAGCTTTTTGCGCAATAATGGAGTTGAGTCGGTAGAGGAAGTTGCTGATTTGCAGTATCGTGCTGGTGAATGGCCTGGCCAAATGCAGGTCACGCTCCGCAGTGGGGAGGTCATAGCGCTTAAAAAGTTTTATGCAAACTATCTGATTCCCTTCTTCATGGTAGATCGCTGTACCATGTGCACGGATCTCGCAAATGAGTTTGCCGATATCGCCTGTGGAGATGCCTGGTCTCCAGTTTACGAAGAGCGGGGCAAGGGATGGTCTCTGGTTATGGGACGCACGGAGCGCGGTGCGGGATTGCTTGAGGAAATGGCAGCTGGGGGATATCTCACTTTGCAGGGCCTTGAAGAACAGGCCGCTATAGGCATGCATTCGCACATGCTAGATTTCAAAAAACGCGGTTCTTTCTTACGCATGGAACGACGAGAAAAGCGAGGAATTTCAGTGCCAGATTATGGTTTCAAGGCGGTGGGAATCCCATGGCAGCGAAGGCTTTTTGAAAGCCTGCTAACTTTTCTGTTTTGGGTGTGCTCTCAACCTGTTTCTCGTTGGGCTGTCGAACATTTTCCAGTGAGAATTACGGGCGAGTTGTTCGAAATAGCGCGGCGCAGTTGGAAGCGCATGACTCGGACTACTAAGCGTCGTGGATTGGTAGACGTACAGTTCGAAACTACGGTGGATGGTGGACGTGAATAAGAGCAAAGTGGCTTTTCTGGGCGTTGAACAATCGCGGGACTCAGTATTTGATGCCGTTGCCCACGCGATGGAACTCGTTTCTTGGGATGAGGGAGACGAGCCGGATAGCCTGTTTCTAAAAGTCAATCTGCTGAGCCGGGAAGTTATGCCAGGACAGTGTACTTCTCCCTGGGTTTTTGAGGCCGTTCTGCGCAAAGTTAGGGAGCGTTATCCCCATGCCGCGATCTTTTACGGGGATTGTGAGGTGGCCACTAGTCGTCAAGTCGATGATGCAGTTGTCAACTGGGGGTTCGTAGCTATTGGAGAGGGCTACGATGCACACTTTATCAACCTTTCACAAACGGATACGCGGCCGGTCGATGTCGGTCCAATTTTTGGTCGGTTGGACATGCCCCAAGTGCTGCTCGACTGCGATGCGCTGATTACGCTGCCCATTATAAAAACGCACTGTATAACGCCTTTTACCGGGGCGATGAAAAACCAGTGGGGCCTGTTGCCCAGGGCGCGATTTAAGTTCCATCCCGTCGTACACGCTGCGATCAGCGAAGTCAATGCTTATTTTGCCGATCGCATTCGACTTGGCGTTGCGGATCTGACCGTAGCAATGGAAGGTCCGGGGCCTCGCGTTGGTCTGCCGAAAGTATGCGATCGCATAATGGCTTCGCGTGATCTGGTTGCGCTAGATACGTTGGCTGGGCAGTACATGGGATTTGAGCGTGATGAGGCCGAGTTTTTAATACATGCTGAAAAAAACGGTCTCGGAAGTATGGAAGTTGAAGTTGTCGGCGACAACTTCGAGTGCAATCCATTTCAACGCGGCCTCGGGAACGACTACGTTGTTTATCGCTGGCGCGACCGCTTTGCATCTATGCCAGTATTCAGAAATTTCTTGCAGCAGGACTGGTTTTTTAAACCGCTGGGGTGGGTTGCTTCTCTATATGCTAGTCATGGTTGGTATCGCAAAACGGG
>Ga0181587_10005549_pt1 | contig 10313 bp, 5 predicted proteins | sample 071ome_27_FD_132463 | JGI IMG/M metagenome (GOLD analysis project Ga0181587, IMG submission 132463) | Coastal salt marsh microbial communities from the Groves Creek Marsh, Skidaway Island, Georgia - 071409AT metaG (megahit assembly) | ecosystem: Environmental > Aquatic > Marine > Intertidal zone...
ACCAGCTGAAAATGGCGAAAAGCCAGCTGACGAAAAGCCAGCCGACGAAAAGCCAGCTGAGTAAGCATCTTTTCACATCTGCACCTTTTTCATAAAGGTGAATAAAGCGAACAGCTTATTAAGTTGTTCGCTTTTTTTTTGAGCTCAAAGCCAACCATTCAATTACTGGCGGGTATCGTAGAACTTCTGCAAAAGAGCCCACTCGTCAGGTAGCAGTTGGTGCTCCTCCAGATCGTGGGCATATTTCAGGGCTTCGTTCATTTCACCACTTGCGGCCAATGATGCAGCCCAGAGGGCTCTTTCACCTGGCTGGAGATTGGATTTCCCTCTTTTATGTAAAGCTTCCTTCGCCTTGTCCGCCTCATCCAGCAGCAGATGAGCCAGAGCCAGGGTGGAAAAAAAGTTCTGCTGATCCGAAGAGGAGTCCACCAAGTCCTCCACCTGTTCCAGCAGCGTGGGAAGTTGGGCTGGATTCTTTTCATTAAGAAGTTTCAGCCACAGGAGATTGTTGAGGGAAGCAGGCTGGTTGGAGAACCGCTTATGAAGAACTTCCATGACTTGTAGGGCCTGGGCAGTCTTTCTGGAGCGCAGAGATAAATTCAGGAATTGGCCGCATTGTTCATCACTGAGGTGTTTGGGGTCCCGTTCAAAGATATATTTGAAATTTTCAATTGCGGTAGGCACATTTCCCCAAAGCAAAGCAAATTGTGTGGCTTGGGCGAGATCTTGCATCGAATTTTGAGATTTGGCCCAATGGATGTAAACGGAGGCGGGGTTTTCCTTGCCGTTAGCTTTGGCCAAATAGGCTTGGGATTTTACTACATCCGCAGGTTTTAATGTTTTCTTATTGGAATCCAGAAGCTGTTGCGCCTGATCGATTTTCTCCATCTCCAGAAACGAAATCAACAAGGGGAAATAATATCCCATATTGGAGGGAATTTCCTCTGGTTGAAGAAGTTCTACGATGTGTGGGTAGAGATTATTTCTGAATAACAGTTTGACCAACGCCGAGCGGTGAGAGAATCGGGCTTTTTTGATCAATCCCTGGATGATTTCTGAAGATTTCTCAGGCTCATTATAAAAAAGAATGACATCTCCGGCTTGTAGGCAACGTTGGGTGGTAGCCAGAGGATGTTGCATCAGTTTTGTGGCTGCCTGAACGATGTCCTCTTTGGAAACGCCTTCTCGTATAGGGGTAAAAGTCAGTTCATGAAGGGCTTGTAGAGAAATCTCGTCCTTTTCTTGTCCAAGAGTGAACAAATGCTTCTTGGCGGAAATTCGATCTTCCAAACCAGCAATCCGCCAAACAATCCGGGCATGCAGCAATCGAAACTCCCGGCTATCCGGATTCATTTGAATAAAGGCTTCCAGCTTTCGAAAGTCTTCCGTGGAGAGGTCTAGACTTTCCGGTTGTTGCAAAGCTTGATTCAGGCGTTCCAGCAATTGTAGGTCCGGCGGAGGTTTCGAATTTTTACTCCACTGGATTCTCCAAAAGTTTGCCCCTCCAATGAAGGTGACCAGAACCAGTATCAGTACGATCCAGTTTTTCATATCAATTGGGAGAAGGCGTCAAATTCCATGCTGTCTCTAACAATTATAGAGAAGAGGTCTGCAATGGTTAAGGTTGCATAAGATTTGAAGCATTTTTTTCGGGGCAGTTTCATGAACCGGTTTGTATTCTGGAGATTGAAAAACTCGGGAGTAATTGATGTCACAGATTTCGCTATTTAGAGGCAACCCTTATCTCGCTGCCATAACGGATCGTTGCCTTTTGTTGCCAAATACATCTCGCATTGATCTGTGTGAATGTTAGGCACTCTACCCAATCCTTGCTTTTTATCATGTTGAACAAATTCAAATACGCATTGTTGGCACATCTTGCCATTTCGCTACTTTCCGTGAATTTAGGGTTGGCTCAAAGTACAGCTCCGGAGACCCAGAATGATACTTTTCTCTCAGTAACCTTCAATTGCCAGCGTTTTCTGGACCGGCTGGAACAGCTTCGCCCTGAAGGTGCTACGATGTCCAGAGAAGATGCTGTGCGTATGGATATGATGCGGCGTTTGGGGCTGACCTCCGTCGAGCTTCATGTTCTTCATGATCCAGAGGATTTGTTTGCCTTGGCCATCGCCATCTACGATCCGGAAAAGAAGGTCTTCAATGAGATGACGGCCACAGAAGCCGGTAAACAGATTTTTGAAACGACACCTGAGGGGATTCGGCCGAAATGGGAAAACCTGAACAAGAATGAAGAGCAAAAGGAGGCTCCGCCCGCTCAGATTCAAAGCATTTTGTTCAAACCGATGGGGCAATATCTGGTAGGAGCCAATCCCAAGCTGTTTAAGAAAATCGAGGCAGACCAATGGAATGTGACCAATCAAGTGGCATATCGGATGACCAGCCGGGTCAAGACGCCGACTTCACTGGCAACGGTGTCCATTTCCTTGCCGAATCAACGTTCCCTGGATTGGTTGAATAAGTTTAAGAATCAGGATGAATTAAAGGGGAACTTAGGAGCCTCCATCATGCTGGGAATGCTGGAAGGCATCTTGAAGCAGGTGTTGGAGGATTTGGCTTCCACCCATGCACTGGCGTTCTCCATTGATTTGGATGAAAACAAACGCCGACTTGTCCGCTACTCCCAATATTTTAAAACTGCTGAGGCCGCTGGGGAATTGCACAATGTGCTCAATGAAAAGCCGGCCTCCTCCTCACCTGATGACAAGGGAGCCAAAGTGTTTGCCAATCTTCTACATAGTCCCGGTATTAACAAAAGCCTTACGCTTGATCAGCAGTTCCTTCTTGTCACTCTGGACTGGGCAGAGGCACAGGACTCGTTATTTCAAAAGTCGGTTCAGAGACAAATGAAGGGGGCTCAACCCCCACCACCTCCTCCTCCTCCTGCGCAGTCGAATCCGAATAAGGAAGAGGAAAAAGAACTGGATTTTGCAAAACAAGTGGAGATGAGTACACCTCTGGAGATTGTCACCAAACCGTTCACCATTGGCGAGAAACAGTACCAGGCTGAAGTCTTTCAAATTGTGGGGAAGGAGTTTCTTGGGAGGCGTTCAATGGAACTTTTTCATGATGTGGAAGTCATTGGCGATAAGCTTTATCTCGCTGCAGGCAAAGGGGATATTCATGCGTTCAACATTGTCGACGCTACTCCGCCTCAATTGACTATCGACACGGGCTTCGCCGAAGGGGGAGTCTTGAAAACCGGTCAGCGAATTGAGCGTTTATCTAGTGACCATCAGGGGAAGTTGGTGACTACGGTCCGTTTTGGAGATTCGTTATTTATTGATGCAGCTGGGCAGATGGAGAAGCGAGGGAGCACTTCAGGTAATCTTTCCATGCACCCGACTGAACCATGGGGAATCAGCTATGATTTTAATCGCATCAAAAAGGTCGATGCCAGTGAGGCGGAGCTGAAAATGTCTGACTGGACCATGACCAGTGATCAACCTGCCGGAAAAAATGGAAAACATTTTTCCTTTTTTTCTCCTGTGATCATTGATGCTGATCGGATTGTGGTGGGTTGCCAGGTTCCTTCTGGAGAACGGGACGTGCACAATGTAGCCGTCTTTGATTATTCGGGCAAAGAACAGTTTCGCTTTGGCAATTTGGAAGAGGTCTTTGAGCTGGATGGGTTTTGCTTCCTGCACGATGTTGCCTCCCATGCCAATGGCTTTGTGACCGTGGATTCCAATTGCCGCAAAATTGGCTTCTGGAGCAATACCGGCGAATTTCTCGGCGGGGCCAAGGCAGGCAAGGCCCTTGGAGTTCGCTACCCATGGATTCCCGGCTGCACGATCGATAGCCACGGTAATTTGTATGTGGCTCTGGCTCAGGAACGGAAGAAAAAAGATGGAGTCGCCGCAGATGTGGATGTTGTCGAAGGGGTGATCTATCGCATCAAAGGCTTGTAAGTTGGCAACTTTACCAGATTTATGAAAATTCATTCATTGCTAATCTCCTTTGGCTACAGTTTGTTTTTGTGGCAATTCAGTCACGGTGTTGAACGGCCAAACATTCTCTGGATCACGGCGGAAGATATGAGTCCGACACTGGGCTGTTATGGGGATGAGTTTGCAACTACGCCGCATCTGGACAAACTGGCCCAACGCAGCCTTCTCTACACCCATGCTTTTGCCAGTGCCCCGGTTTGTTCGCCCTCCAGATCTTGCTTGATCAATGGCCTTCCGGCGACGAGTCAGGGGACTCACAATATGCGGTCTTCGTTCCCGATTCCAAAGGAAATGTCAGGGTTTCCCACCCTTTTACGTGAAAAGGGGTACTACACATCCAATAACGTCAAAACCGACTACAATTCGGCCAACTTTGAGGCCATCATCAAGTCCTCCTGGGATGAATCCAGCCCGAAGGCTCACTGGCGGAATCGAAAGGATGGCAAGACGCCGTTCTTCAGTGTCTTCAACCTGATGACCTCCCATCAGAGCCGCACCATGGTGTGGCCCTACGAAAAGTTTCAGAATGAGGTGCAGGCCAAGTTGAAGGATGCCCAGATTCATGATCCGGCCAAAGTGCCGCTGCCACCTTATTATCCAGATACTCCGATCATTCGGAAACACCTTGCCCGTTATTACGACTGCGTCACGGCCATGGACCAGGAGGTTGGCAATATTCTGAATCAGCTCAGGGATGATAAGCTCGAGGACGACACTATCATCTTTTTCTACTCGGACCATGGTTCTGGAATGCCTCGCCACAAACGGGCTCTTCTGGACTCAGGGATGAAAGTGGCATTACTGGTTCACATTCCAGAAAAATGGAAGCAATTGGCCAACATTCAACCCGGCACCCAAACGAAGCAACTGGTCAGCTTTCAGGACTTTGCCCCGACGGCCCTCAATCTTCTGAAACTCCCGATTCCAAAGTTCATGGAAGGCAAGCCTTTTCTGGGAGACAACAGTACCTCCCACCAGTATGTTTTCGGACATCGGGATCGGGTGGATGAAGTGCAGGACACGGCGAGGTCTGTTCGCAATAAGCGGTATCTCTATATCCAGACTTTTAAGCCTCATTATGGCTATAATCAACCTACGGCCTGGCCTGACCTCGGAGAAATCCGCCACGAGTTTTATCGGCTTCAGAATTCGGCCTCTCTGACGCCACCACAAAAGCACTTTGTCGCATCCCGCCGGCCTGTTGAAGAGCTGTATGATTGCATCAACGATCCGCAAAACCTCTTAAACCTGGCCAATTCAACAGACCCCAAATATCGCAAGGTGAAGCAGGCTTTAAAGCAAGCATTGTTTGAGAACATTAAGGAAACCCGTGATCTGGGGTTTTTACCGGAAGCGTATCTCTGGGATCTTTGCCCAAGCACAACACCCTATGAACTGGCCCGATCCGGAGAACAGGTTGGATATGATCAGGGGCGTCTGGTGGAAGCGGCGTCCAAAGTGGGGGTTGTTGAGATCGCGGAGCACATCCGGGATCTTGGCGCAGATGATGCCAATGTTCGGTATTGGGCTGCAGTCGGCCTGACTGCTTCTGACAAACTCAATAATGAAGCCATTTCTTCACTATCCAAAGCATTAGGAGATGCCAGTATTACTGTTCGGATCGAAGCTGCGAATGCTTTGGCGACCCACAACCAAACCAAGAAGAGCCTGCCGGTCCTGGCTATGGCACTGGAAAGCCAAAACCTCGCAGCCGTACAACATGCCGCCCGATGCATTGAATTACTGGGAGCCAAGGCCAAGCCGATTATTCCTTCCGTAAAAGAGTGTGATAAAAGAATGAAAATCATCCGGCCACCAGGGACCTCGCCTGTGGTCGTGCAACCCGACAAGGATGCGGCAATGTTTATCTTCTTCTCAACCGAAGCCTTCCTTCGCGATAACTCTTAACCTCTTGATTCCAACAGGAGTCACGGCTATCCAGATGTGGAGGAATCCAACTCTTCGTTGGGGAATCTGCTTTTCACCACAAACCATGCGATGAGCGGCAGCAATACACTGAGCAATAGGCCCAAACGAGGGTGTTTTTCCACAAGGTTGGAGGAGCCCAACCATGCATAGGTCATCGACATGGGAATGGTTCCAGTTAGCAGGGAGGCCAGATAGACTCGAAAAGGCATTTTGAGCAAACCCGCTAGGCCACTGAGGACTTCCGGCAAGATGGCCATCCACCGGGACAGTGCGATGGCCCAACCTCCGTGACGAATTACCATTTTATGTCCATACTCCAGCATCTCTTCGCCAAGGAGCTTTCGTCCTACTGAATCGGGCAGGAATCGACATAGACCATAGGCGATAAGCCCCGAGCCAACGGTCCCGATTACACCTAAAATGCTTCCAAACCAAAAGCCATAGGCAGCCCCACAGGTGGTCAGGATCAGAGTTACTGGAACAGGCAGAAGTGGGTCTGCCCAAAGCAGGAGAATGGCAAAACTTGCCCCATTCAGACCGGGAGATTCCTGCTGTGTATTCCGGGCAAGAAATAGCGACTCAAAATAATCTCCCCATAGGGCAAACGCCCCCAACATGACCAATGAGGCAGCGACGAATGTTAAGATGAACCGGGTGAACATTGCATTGCTCTAATGATGAATGTCGTTTGCAGGTCAATCCGGTTGGTTTTGAAAGTGTCAAAAAATCAATGTTGGAGCAAACCGTTCCAAATTATAGGATTGCCTCCACCGCAGGAATCAGACTCTTTACAAGAGTTTATGTCTTTTCATCTCCCGAGATCGATAACACCCTGCTTAAGCCTGAAGTACATCATGTATGCCGTGCTGCCGTTGAGCTTGTTGATTTCCAACGTGGCCAAAGGCCAATACTCAGAGTTGGAGAAATCCATGAAAACCGGCATTCACTGGATTGAACGTCCCAAAATATATGAAGTGCATAATTCGATCCGGGCGTCAAAAATATCTGCCTTGGGCTCCAGAGACCATGTAAAGAATGAATATCTGTCCATTCTCAATGATGTCGAGCAAGCATTGAACGATGCCAGAACCAGTGCAAATAAATATCAGCATGAAGAGGTGCGAAGGAGAATTCAGGAACTTAAGCCTGAGCTAAAGAATACGAGAAAGGATGTGGATCAACTTCGGAAGTCGTCTCTTCAAGGCTTGGACAATTTGAATGTTCGACCATCCAATGAATTTTCCACCAGAGGCAGTAAATTTATCCCCAATACATCCTCTGTTAAAAGAATTACCCCCTTCAAGCGGCCCTTTGTTGAGACTAGAAAGACGCCGGCCACGGTGATGCCATCTGGTAGAGTCGTGAGAAAATCTACACTGAGTCTAAACCCAATTCGATGGGTCTTTGGAAAAGGGAGGCAACCTACGATTCAAAAGACCGAATCTTCAAGGGCGGCAAAGACCTCCTCGTCAATGAATCCTACGGTGACTAAAGTCTCCACCTCTCCACTTCGTCCCCATCGGCCGAATCCGAGATCTTTCAAACGTGAACCGTTGTCTTTACCATCCTTCAATCTATCACCCAAATCTGCAACCAAGCCAAAACCGCCAAGCACCGCTGTACCTCCATCTCCACCAGTACCTCAGGTTTCTCCCATTGCTCCAGAACCAGCGTTGCCAGCCATCACTCCTGTGTCCGTTTCTCCTGTAGCCCCCCTTCCTCAACCATCCCCTGTCCTTGATATCCCTGCACTCCCTCAAACTCCTACTTTCCCACAATCGACTCCTCTTCCTCCCGCCCCCGCCCCAACAGAATCACAACTTCCCCCGAAACAAGAGGAGCTCTCCAGCACTGTCTCCGATAATATAAATCAAGGAAATGGGACGCTCCAACAACAACTCGACCATATCCAGCAACTGATTTCGGAGAATGATGAAATTCTGAAAAATGCTCAATCACTGCTGGACGAATTGGAAGAACCATCCACCACAGAAACCCCTGATGCCCTTCAACCCGTTGATTCTGCACCAATCGAGCTCATTCCAGTTCCTAAGGAAAAGTAGCTCCCGCCCTTTCTCTTTGAATACCAGAGACAGCCATATCCCCTTTCTTCTCAATTAACCGCTTACATGTGGAGTCTTACCTCGTTGAACCCATCACAGGTATTTACTCGTCGCTCCCCATTACCTCCCAACTGATTCACTATGAAAGAATCCCTCCTGACTCAACTTGACCTGTTATTTTTCTTTGGAACGCTGGTCATCATTATGGCAGCCGGTTTGATTGCCGGTTGGAAAGAGAATACTTCTTCTGACTACTTTCTTGCTGGTAAAGGAGCCCGATGGTGGGGAGTGGCCGGTTCGATCTTTGGTTCCAATGTATCTGCCAATCACATGATGGGCATGATGGGAGTCGGCTTTGCAGTCGGTTTTGCTCAGAGTCACTTTGAGATTACCGCCATTGCCGGTTTATTGATGCTTTGTTACATCCTCCTGCCCGTTTACCGTAAGCTCAATATTTATACCCTCAGTGAGTACCTGAACCGACGCTACGATGATCGCTGCCGTTTGGCCTACGCGGTGATCATGTTGACCATTATTGTCTTCGTAATGACGGTTCCCGCATTCTATATCGGCTCCAGGTCCATTAACTTTCTCCTCAAGGAAGACACAGGCCATAAAGCAGTGGCAAAAGTGATTCCGGGAGATGATGGAGGCCCGCCCTCAGTGAAGATACTGAACGGGGGAAGTGGTTACAAAACACCTCCCAAGATTTCCTTTGATGGAAAAGAAGCATTTAACGCCGTGCTCGGGCAGGGGACCATTGCTGCGATCGTGATGAAAGACGTTGGGGCTGGATATGATGAGAAGAAGCCACCAGAATTAACACTGACCTCCGATGCCGGAAACCACGCTAAGCTTGCTCCTGTTATTACAGATGGAAAGCTAACGGCGATTCACATTCTGGATGGCGGTGAGGGCTATTCCCTGGAAGAAGCACCTGTGCTTGAAATTACTCCACCTGGAGGAGACGGAAAACCTGCTGTAGGCTTTGTCGCCGTTGTGAAAGGTGGAATTCGTAGGATTGATCCAACACCGGAAGCTGCTGGTTTGAAGATCGAGAAAAAGTCAAAGATTAGTATCAAAGGTGGCGGAAAAACTCCCGAACTCAGCCCTGGTGACATTGAGAGAAAACACTACATTATCGGCATTCTGGCCATGGCCATCATTACAGGAACCTACACCGTCATTGGGGGGCTTCGTGCGGTTATTGTTACCGACGTTATCCAATCTGTACTGATGCTCATTGCAGGTATTCTGTTAGCCTTTTTCATGTTCCAGGAAGTGGGTGGTTGGGCCGCACTTCGAGAAATGGATTTAGCTATCAATGGGGGCAAGGAACGTTTCCATCTATACAATTCCGCCAATCATGCAGCCCTGCCATGGACTGGTGTTCTCACCGGTTTGATGGTCCTTCACTTTTACTATTGGGGAGCCAACCAGTTTATCGTCCAGAGAGCCCTTGCGGCCAAATCGGATAAAGAAGCAAGGATTGGCATTGTCAGTGCCGGTTTCTTCAAGCTCCTGATTCCCTTCTTCTCGATTGGCTGCGGAATTGCCGCATGGTATTACTACGCGGACCGTGCCAAAGTGGTCGCACAAGACACAGTTTTCCTTCAGCTCCTGGCTGACTTGATTTCTCCATTAGGGTGGGGGATGGTCGGGCTGGTTGCTGCTGGGGTATTTGGAGCCATCCTTTCCAGCATTGACTCCATGCTCAACTCCGGGTCCACCATCATCACATTCGACTTTTACAAAAGGTTTGTGAAACCGAACGCCTCGGATCAGGAACTGATCAAACTGGGACGGCTCTGGGTGTTGGTACTGCTTGTTTTGGCTGCAGCATTGACCATCCTCACCATGGACCCCAACTCGGATGACAGCTTCTTCCTGCACATTGCCAAACACCAGTCCAATCTGATTGCGGGAGTCGTGGTCGTATTCTTCCTTGGAATGCTTTGGAAACGGGCAACCGCAACTGGTGCATTCGTTGCCATCATTGGAGGAGTGGTCTTCTCCTATCTGGTTCCAAATCTCTATACCTCCATGGACTTGCCGGGACTCAAGGCAACCTTTGGTGACAAGCTCAACTTCATGCACGCCGTTTTTGTCTCAACCGTACTTTCCCTGCTCCTCCACATTATCGTCAGTCTGGCGACTCAACCTGACAAGGCAAAAGCCAAGCTGACCTGGGTGGGTCTCGGGATCTTTTCCAAGCAGGAATTCAGGTATTTTGTGGTCAAACTGATAGGCAGCCTGGTCTTCTATGCATTCCTTGCCGTGATGATGGTCGGCGGTCTCATGGCACCCATTGCAGCTGCAACCGTAGGAGCTGTATGGACATGGCTGATGTTCC
>Ga0181587_10005556_pt1 | contig 10305 bp, 8 predicted proteins | sample 071ome_27_FD_132463 | JGI IMG/M metagenome (GOLD analysis project Ga0181587, IMG submission 132463) | Coastal salt marsh microbial communities from the Groves Creek Marsh, Skidaway Island, Georgia - 071409AT metaG (megahit assembly) | ecosystem: Environmental > Aquatic > Marine > Intertidal zone...
CCATGACGGCCGCTACTGACGGAAGTAGACGTTACGCAGGAAAATCGTTTTGTCCGGTGCTTGTTCCTGGCTGAGGAAAAAGCACCGGACAAAACGATTTTCCTGCGTAACGTCTACTTCAGTCAGTAGCGGCCGTCATGGTGCGTCGCTTAACTCGGAGTTTTGCGACCACCCCTGTCGCAATGAGAGCAACATAGACTGCGTAGATCGGGGCAAAGTTCGTCAGTAAGCTTCCAGAAAAGGCGACGAAAAAATACAACATTAGTATGGAAACTCCGGCTGTGTGGAGCTGCTTCCATTTGGCAGGGCCCAGTCGTCTGACGCTGTAATCATTAGAAGTTAAAGCGAGCAAAGCTGTGACCACGTAGCCGAAGCCCGCTACTGCAATAGACGCATCGACGCTGTAGCCCTCCAGGTTACTCAGAAACAAGATGAGCGCCACCAAGTGGAAGGTATGCGCAGTCGCAAACCCCAGCCCTAGCTGTCTTCGGTATCTCACCAAACCTCGAGTTTGCGCGTTATTTACAACGACTTTTAGCGTACTCGCAGAGAAGGCCAATAACAGAAAAACGAAGGCGAGATGTGCTGAGTAGCGCGTCCATAGCAGTAAAAAGCCGGGTGGCGAATCACTGGTAACTGCGATCTCTGCTGGCGGTACTAGGTAGGTAACTAACATGACCATGGCCGACAGCAAAACACTTCCAATCCAAACCATTAATCATCCCCCGAGCTGCGCCTCGCGCTTGTTTGATTGCAGATCTGTGTCTACTGTTGAGAGATAAGCCTAATATAGGAATGCGTCGCCATGAAGCTTTGGCAATTAATGATCTTGTCGGCAGTCGTCATCTCGGGTTGTTCATCAGCGCCGACGGAGCAGGAGATAGATGCGGCGGACTTTGGTTTATCCATGTCAGAGGAAACCTGTCTGGCTGTCGCTACTCCTTTCATCACACAGCGAATGGGTGACCCAGAGTCGGTCATTTTTGAGAATCTCAAGTGTTATCGGGGACTGGAGGGACGTGTTCCGGTTGCCCGTGTTGAAGCGACCTATGGCTACCGATTTGCCGGCGATGTTGATTCCAAAGGGGAGATTGGTCGGTATACCGGAATGACACCTTTCTCCGGCATTGTTCGTGATGATGGCGACGGCCCCAAGGTGGTCAGATACTGCATTACCAGCGGCACCAAGGACTATCGATTCTGTATTCCCTCGATGGTTGATTGAAAAGCAGTCTCATTTCTTCTCACCACCGCGCTTCTTCTCAACCCCACGCTGTCATTTATTTGATGATGCGCCGCGGGTGCACTTCTTAAACCTCCATCTTTCCCTGATATCTGCGCCTAAACGTGTCGCACGGACCGCGGGATCTTGATTGGGTTTTGTCACACAAATAGTAGCGGACTTTCTTATTGCAATTATAAATGCGAATCATTATCATTTACGGTAACAACAAAGAGATTGCTTCAATGTTTCCCAAAAAGTTCGTCGGTGTCAGTGTGGCCAGCTGCTTATTGTCTAGCGCGGCTCTGGCGCAGGAGGTAGACACAACTCAAAACCAAGTGATCGAAGAGGTACTGGTTTCAGGGCAGTATCTATACACCGACACGATTAACGCTCTCAAAACTCCGACGCCAATTTTGGATGTGCCACAAAGTTTGAGCATCGTCTCTGCGGAGGACATTCGAGCGCGCGGATTTAACAGCATTGGTGAAGTGATCAATTATCTGCCGGGGGTCACTACATCGCAGGGTGAGGGCCATCGCGACGCGGTTGTTTTCCGAGGCGTTCGGTCAACTGCCGACTTCTACATTGATGGTGTGCGAGATGATGTGCAGTACTTTCGACCTCTGTACAACCTACAGCAGATTGAAGTGCTTAGGGGCCCCAACGCGCTCTTGTTCGGACGCGGTGGAACGGGCGGTGTGCTCAACAGAGTGACGAAAAAAGCACAGCTGGATGAGTCGTTCACAGCCTCGCAAGTCAGTGCAGATAGCCTCGGGGAAATGGGCGGTCAAATCGATACTAACGTCGTGGTGACCGAGACCGTGGCATTTCGCGTAAACGCGATGTTGGAGCGGCTTGATAATCACAGAGATTTCTACGACGGCGAGAGAGTAGGAGTTAACCCGACATTGAGAATTGAGGCAGGTGATAGCCGATTCGACCTGTCATATGAATATATTGACCATCAACGCTTCATCGACCGTGGCATCCCAACGGGCTCAAACGGACGGCCAGTGGAGGCCTTCCAGGACATTGTTTTTGGCGATGCCGATGTGAACACCACAGAGCTCAAAGCGCATTTATGGCGTGCGGCAGTGCAACACACATTTTCCGACACCTTAAAGGGTAATCTGTCAGCGTTTTATGGTGACTACGACAAGCTCTACCAGAATTTTTATACGTCCTCTTACAGTCAGAGCGCTAGTCCCGACGTGGTTACCTTGGATGGTTACGTTGATACGACGACGCGCGAGAACACGATACTGTCGGGGAACTTAGTTGGCGAACTGGAAGCGGGAGGGTTAGAGCATACGCTCCTTGCTGGTGTTGAGTTCATATCGACGAACAGCAACCAGGATCGATGGAATACCTTTTGGGACACCACTCAAGACGACAACGAGGTATTCACGATATCGCGAAATTTAGGCGTGTTGGGTGGCTCCGGAATTAACGCGTTAGGTAATGTCGCGACGAATCGATTCGACCAAGATATTAACGACGACACTCGCGTTTCGATTGACGTCACCTCGCTTTATTTACAGGACGAGATTGAATTGACCGATCACTTTAGGCTTGTCGCCGGGCTGCGATACGACAGCTTTGATATTGACGTGCTCAATATGGTGGCTGATGACGTTCGGTCACGCAAAGACAGTGAGGTGTCACCGCGCCTTGGTCTGGTTTACAAGCCAATAGAAGCTCTCTCGATCTACGCCAGTTACAGCGAATCGTTCCTCCCACGCAGTGGAGAGCAATTTGCAAATATCAACGGTAACAACGATAAGCTGGCCCCCAATACCTTCGGCAACCGGGAGGTGGGCGTTAAGTACGACTTCGAATCAGGACTGAGCTTCACTGCAGCAATGTTTGAAATCGAACAACGCTCTCCACAGGTTGCTGACAATGATCCGGCCACGTTAGACGTCATCGAGTCGCAGATCGATGGTTTTGAACTGCAGCTCCAGGGTCGAGTCAATGACGTGTGGACAGTTTCAGCGGGCTATAGTGCACTTGATGGTGAGCAGGTGAATCGACAGGGTCCGACTGGCCTTACGCCGCGCGAACTGCCGGACTCCATGTTCTCCATTTGGAATCAATTTGCTGTATTTGAGCGACTTAATATTGGTCTGGGTCTGACGCACCAGAGTGAGAGCTCTATCAACAACAGCAATACCGCTGTACTGCCAAGCTACACGCGGGTCGACGCCGCGGTGAGCTATGAGTGGTCACCCGCAGCGCGCATTCAGCGCAATATCGAAAATGCGACCGACGAACTTTATTTTCCGAATGCACACAGTACGCACCAGGCATCGGTCGGCGCGCCCATCAATGCACGACTCTCTATCAACACTACTTTTTAGGCTGCGCAAAAGGCCAGGTGAGTTATTTGAAGCGCCCCTTTTAGGGGCGTTTTTTTATAGGGACGTTCGTTATTTTTGCTAGATCCCATCTGCGTGCTGTGTTTGCGCGCCTACCTCAGCTGCAATGTCATTGGGGACCAGCATAGTCAGTGCATAGTGGGCGATTTTCCACTCTCCATCGATGAGTTCGACCACTCCGGTGCCTCGGCAATGACCCAACTTCTCGTTGATTAGGACTTCATCAAACCATCGGGTGTTACCTTCACCTTCCCAGTTTCTCTCTTTGACCGAGTAGGTCCATCCCTGACCGTCCTCAAACGCGGGCTCGGCGTAGATCTTGAATTCTTCTATGGTCCAGCGTTCCGATTTGTCCGTGCCCAAAAACACAGCGTCGGGTGTGTACCGGTCAAAATAGGTTTGGAAATTACCTTCATGAGCGTCTTGATGAAGACCGTCGATCAGGGCATCTATGGCAGCTCGGTGGTCATCAGCCAAACCTATGGCCGGCAGAAGTGCGAGCGAGACCGCTATGGCTTTAAGAGAACTAGCTGAGCTGAGTGCTTTGCTGATTACTGCTAAGAGGGGATGTCGCGAATTCATCTATGACAGCCTTAATTGCCTGATCTACGTTGATTATTGATCATAAGCCACAATGTGGTCGGTCATCAGCCCCACGATTTGATCGTGGTACGACTCGGGCAGGTTGTGGCCCATTCCATCAATCAGGACAAACTTCGCCCCTGCAATTTGCTCGGCTGTGTGCACTCCGTGTGCCGGAGGGATTAGAGGGTCCTCTGAGCCATGAAGCACGAGTGTGGGCGCTGTAATTGTCTGTACCTCTTGGGTTCGATCTCCCGTTTTGAAGATGGCCATTAAATGACGCTCCATTGATTCCGGATGAAACCCGCGTGCGCGTATGAGCTCTTCTCGTGAGGCCTCAGCGTCACCACCAGCCAAGTCTCTGAGGTTATCCTCAGCTGCCGAGGAGGGCGGTGGAAGGTGAGGTGCAAAGGTCGTCGACATCACCGATGTCAGCGTTTTTATGCGGTTGGGAAAATTGGCAGCAAGCACCTGCGCAATCATGCCTCCCATCGAGACACCCATGATATGCACCTGATTGTGGCCCTCTGCATCGAGTACTGCAATGCTATCGCTCGCCATATCGTCGAGCGTGTAAGGCGCGTCAACTGAGAATCCCAATTTGTATTTGAGTATTTGCCACCACACGGTGGGGGTGCCCCAGTCCGTGAAGAGATCAGAGCCTCCCGTGTCACGGTTGTCGATGACAATGATCTCGAAGCCCTGCGACTCAACGTTCTGGATAAAGGCATCGCCCCAAGCTGACCCCGCCCCGCCGAGCCCCATGACGAGCAGTAACTTTGGGTTCGTATCGCTCTCATTGAAGACGCGGTAGGTAATGGACGTACCTTCCGAGTCTGCTGTTCGGACGGCGGCAGTATCGAGATAGTCTCGTGAGTAATCGGCCGCTGCATTAGCAACGGTGAAGACTGTTAAAAGGCCAAGTATCAGGTGTTTCATCGCATTTACCTTTGCGGGTGTGGTCACATCATAGTGCGCTTGAGGTCCCATGTGTGACCGTGTGTGGAAACTGTCGGTACATTCGCCCAACCACCTCGAGTGGAGTAGATGTTGGGAGTCGAAACGGGTTGCCAAGGTAGCCAGTTTGAGTGATTTTATTCTGTCTGTTCAATGCCAAGAGCCCGCAGCCTGTGAGTAGTCAGTCTCAGCCTAACGATCATGACGGTCTTATCCACGCACTCAGACTAGATCACGCTGGTATGGCTTCCTCCATGGAAGCACCAGAGGCAACGGAGGGGACTTGGCTCCACTTCGATGCGGGACAACCCTTGGTCACTGAGTGGTTGTCGGAACGCGGGGGATTGAATGCCATTGCGGTGGGTGCGCTTACCAGTGAGGAGACACGCCCTCGTGTTCTGCGGAGAGGCGATAATGTCGTCGTCACGTTGCGTGGTGTTAACCGCCTGGTGGACGAGGGCGCCGAGGATATGGTGTCAGTCCGCATTTGGACGGATGGAACGCGCATCATTAGCGCTCGATTACGCCAGTTACCATCGACTGAGCGATTGGTGGCGCAACTTTCAGCAGGAGATGGACCGAGTTCCATTCCTGAACTCTTGGTGGACTGGATAGAAAATATTATCGACGACATGGCGGAGACCATGGCCAAACTTGAAGATGACCTGACGAAGGCAGAAACTGGCATCGATACGGAACAGCCGGCACTCACTCGCCAGACAATTGTCGCTATCAGGAAGCGAGCATTGACGCTCCGCCGCTACATGGCACCTCAGCGAGAGGCGCTGACGCGATTGAGCACGGAAACGCCGACGTGGCTGGACGAATATTTCCGGGTCAGGCTTAGGGATATCACTGACAGGCTCATTCGGTACATCGAGGATCTCGATGAAATCCGTGATCGCGCGATCTTGGCGCAGGAAGAGCTTGCGGCTCGCTTGGCCGATGAAATGAATCGTAAAACCTACGTCTTTACGATTGTCGCAGTTGTCTTCTTGCCTCTCGGTTTTTTGACAGGTTTGCTTGGGGTCAATGTGGGGGGCGTGCCCGGGCTCGACGAGCCACAGGCATTTAGCTACCTCGTATTTTTATGTTGTGCCATTAGCGTCGGACTCTTGGGCTACTTCAAATGGCGCCGCTGGATGTGACAGCGCGCCCTGTTTGACACGGTATCGCCACAATCGGAGCTATGAGGCGGTGAAGCCGCCATCAACCACCAGTTCCGAGCCCGTCATGAACGAGCTGTCATCAGAAAACAGGAAGACAGCCGCGGCAGCAATTTGATCTGGGTCTGCAAGACCTAATAGCGCGCGCTCTGCGAGTCTAGCTGAGAACTGTTCGCCCTCTTCGGGCTCGAGCTGGGCAATGGCATTTTCCACCAGCGGCGTCTCTGCAAATCCCGGGTGAATCGAATTAACTCGAATACCTGTCTCTCTCTCGGCAAGGTCGAGCGCTATGGATTTGGTCATTGTGCGTACGCCACCTTTTGATGCCGAGTAAGCTATGACCTTGGACGACGAGACCATGCCATAAATCGATGAGACATTAACGATGGCGCCTCCACCCGAAACTTCCATAAGTGGCGCACAGACTTTGCATCCCAAGAACACGCCGAGCAGGTTGATATTGATGGTCCGCATGAAGCCATCTGTGGTCTCGGTCTCCAGGTTTCCGTTGACGGCAATTCCTGCGTTGTTCATCACAAAGTGAAGTCCCTGTCCCTGGCTTGCAATGAGCTCAACCACCGAGATCCATTCACTTTCATTGACCACGTCGAGATGAACATAGGTGGCGCCAATCTCTTCTGCGACTGACTCCCCGAGTTCGTCTTGGATATCCGCGATCCACACCGTGGCACCGTCGGCAATCATGCGTTTTGCTGTGGCCAGTCCGATACCTGATGCACCCCCGGAGATGAGCGCTGTTTTACTTTCAAACCGGCCACCTGAAAACGTCGTCATGCTCTGTACCCTTTTCTTATTATTTGCGTTTTGAACACATCATGTATTGATTTAGTTAGTGACGAAATGGGTAATGTAAATTTCTAGTCAAAGCAGGTTACGTCGGTGAAATTGATGCTGACCTGAGCACGCGGGTTGGCGTTAAATGAACGAGCGCGATGGTGATAACAAGAACGGCGTTGAGTTGAGAGTCAGTATGTTGATACGAAAATCATTAAGTTTTGGCATTGCCGCGATGGTATTTGCTCTAGGCGTTGCCAGTTATGCGGATGAAGAAACAGAGGATTCACCGTTTGCAATTGTGTCAGCCGAGGGCCCTCCACCGAGTCCACACGTAATGGGTTGGATAGATTCTAGGAATTTGGAGAGCCTGAACGGGAGCTGGAAGTTTTTGGTTGACCCAATGCAAGTCGGCACACCCGGTAGCTTGTTTGGTGGATGGGCCACGACCCGAGCCCCCGAGAACGCCTACCAGCTAATTGAGTACAGCTACACCGATGCCGTTGATATTCGTGTGCCTGGCGACTTCAATACTCAGCTTGATGAGCTTTTATTTTATCGCGACACCGTGTGGTATCAGCGTCACTTTGATGCGGATCTTACCCAGAGCGGTCGTTATCACCTCTGGTTCGGCGGGGTGAACTTTGAAACGACAATTTATCTTAATGGTCATGCTGTTGCACATCACTCGGGCGGATATGTACCGTTTTCTGTCGATGTCACCGAACAACTTCAGGCCAACCAAAACGATCTAGTTATACGGGTAAATAACCGCTTAGGTGCTGACACAATCCCAACAGAGCGGACTGATTGGTGGCCTTACGGAGGGCTTACACGAGATGTCATGCTGGTGCATACCCCATCGGCGTTTATCGTAAATGCATCAATCCGACTGTCTGACGATCGATCGACGCTATCGGGGAATATCAAAACAAGCGGTATGAGCCTCGGCGAAGAAGTGGTTATTTCATTACCCGAATTAAATCTTCGGGTGGTTACGGCAATTGATGACAGTGGGACCGCAAGGTTTAGTGTCCCCGCCGACGTGGAACTCTGGTCACCCGCAACCCCACGCTTGTACGACGTACTGATTACCTCAAAGAGTGATCGGATTTATGACCGAATTGGGTTCAGGACCATAGAGACGAAGGGCACTCGTATTTTATTGAATGGAGAGCCCATCAAATTGAGAGGTATTTCGACCCACGAGGAGCCTATCGGACGTGATGGAGTGGCCTATTCGCGTTCTGACATGCGGGAACTCTTCAGCGAAGCAAAGCAATTGGGTGCGAATTTCGTTCGCGCTGCGCATTATCCGTATTCACGGCATGCAGCCAAAGTCGCTGATGAGCTGGGTCTTCTGCTATGGGAAGAGGTGCCGATTTATTGGAACATAAATTGGCAAAACCCTGAGACGCTCGAAATTGCCAGAGACCAAGTATCGCGGTTGGTTGAACGGGACTGGAATCGCGTGAGTGTGGTGGTGTGGTCAGTCGCTAACGAGACCCAATTTTCCCAGCCGCGAATGGCATTCCTAAAACGTTTAATCGACGATATTCGTAGCCTCGATAGCAGCAGGTTGATATCAGCGGCGCTACTAGGCGATACCGAGCGTGAATTGCAACACGTTGCGGCCCACCTCGCTGCATATGGTTTGGAATCAGATATTCCTTCGGAAGCCGAGAAACAGATCTTTAGGCAGGTCCTTTCAGAGGCCCGGGAAAACACACCTGAACTGCATGGCCGATTTAATCTTGTGATCACAGATCCGCTAGGTGACCTTGTCGATTTAGTCAGTTACAACGAATACTTTGGCTGGTATTACGCACCGTTTATCGCCAATCAAACGGGAGTGAGCGAACGGACCTTGCGAAAACTCATGCTCGAGTTCATGCCAAACGTTACCCTAGGCTCAGTCTTCAATAAGCCTATGTTTATTTCCGAGTTTGGCGCCGGTGCTAAGGCAGGAAAGCGAGGCGAAGGAGTGTGGACCGAGGATTACCAGGCCGAAGTCTATCGAGCGCAGATCAAAATGATCGTAAATAGTCCTCAGGTTCAAGGTATGACTCCATGGATATTAAAGGACTTCAGAGCCATGCTTCGAACCTTGGGTGGTATTCAAGACTTCAGAAACCGAAAGGGATTAATTGATGAGAACGGTCGGCGTAAAGAGGCATACCGAGTACTACAAGATTTTTACGCAAGTGAGTGGTCAGTAGAGAATCCCTAGGTAAGCCACAGCATTGCGCCTGTGTAATAGGGGTAATGGCGCCTGACGACTATCTTTACGGTTTATAGATGCGGCGATTACACAGTGAATAAGAGAGTTTGGGATGGGTTTTGAGCAGTTAGAGGCTTGGTCAATCGCATTTGCGGACGCGGTATGGGGCCTTCCTATGGTGGCTCTGTTGCTTGGGGGCGGAGCCTTCTTCCTAATCGTATCGAGGGCCATGCCGTATCGATATCTAGGCCATGCTTTTGCCGTCATGTCAGGGCGCTATGATACCCCCGATGAGGCGGGGGAGCTGTCGCACTTCCAGGCGCTCGCGGCCGCACTCTCCAATACCATGGGTTTGGGCAATATTGCGGGCGTCGCACTCGCGATTGTTGCCGGCGGTCCGGGCGCCGTGTTCTGGATGTGGATGTCCGCTGTCGTTGGCATCGCAACAAAGTTCTTTACCTGCTCGCTTGGCGTTATGTACCGCGGGCTGGATAGTGCCGGCAATTTACAGGGCGGCCCCATGTACGTCATCCGCGAGGCCTTGCCGCGTGGCTTTTATCCGCTCGCGGTTCTATTTTCCGTTGCTGGCCTTATCGGCACACTGCCCATGTTTCAGGCCAATCAATTAACGGCATTGATTGGTCAGACGGTATTCGATGGCGCACCGCCGGCGTGGTCTGGTCTGGCCACGGGCCTAGTTCTCGCGGTGTTGGTAGGTACGGTTATCTTTGGGGGGTTACCACGCGTCGCGATGGCGGCTGTTCGGTCATTGCCTGCAATGGTTATTGTCTACGTGACAATGACGCTCTACGTCGTTTTGACCCACCTCGGAGAAGTGCCATCACTTTTATGGCTCATTGTATCTGAAGCGTTTAATCCTACGGCGGTGGGTGGTGGATTTGTGGGCATCATGCTCATCGGGGTGAGCCGCGGTGTTTTCTCTAATGAAGCAGGCGTTGGTACCGAGGTGATGGCGCATGG
>Ga0181587_10005571_pt1 | contig 10290 bp, 6 predicted proteins | sample 071ome_27_FD_132463 | JGI IMG/M metagenome (GOLD analysis project Ga0181587, IMG submission 132463) | Coastal salt marsh microbial communities from the Groves Creek Marsh, Skidaway Island, Georgia - 071409AT metaG (megahit assembly) | ecosystem: Environmental > Aquatic > Marine > Intertidal zone...
GATCGCGCGCGCGGGACGCGCCAACCTGGACGACCACAACGCGCCGGCAGCCCAGCCGCGCGTGATCGGCGCGGGCCACCAGGTCTGCAAGGGCGTGCGCAACGGCACGATTGTCGATGTGGAAGCTGCCGCCGATGCTATTCGCAGGGCCGTCCACATGGCCGAACAGATCGCTCAGGAAACTATCAACTCCGTCACCGTGAACCTCAGCGCCGGTGCGCCGCGCTCAGAAATCTTGGGCGTCGATGTCGATATCGGCGGTCAGGAGATTGACGAGGGTGACCTGCGCCGCATCTTCCAGCAGACCCGGATCCTCCAGCATGTCAACGGTACGCCTGCGAATGGCATGCCGGGCGCGAACGAGCGTGAGCTGATCCATTCGATCCCTGTGGGCTTCGCCATCGACGGCCAGCAGGGCATCGCCGACCCGCGCGGCATGTTCGGCCAGAAGCTATCGGTGAACATGCACCTCGTCTCGGCCTCCTCCAACGCCGTGCGCACGATCCGCGCCGCGGTACAGCGCTGCCACCTGGAAATCGACGGCTTTGTCCTGTCCCCCTACGCGGCGGGCCTGGCGACGCTGGTCGAGGACGAATCCGATCTCGGCGTAACCGTTGTCGATATGGGCGGTGGCACGACGGGCCTTGCGATCTTCTACGACGGGGAGATGGTCTTCGCCGACACGATCCCGGTAGGCGGCAACCACGTTACATCCGACGTCGCGCGCGGCTTATCCACTTCTCTCACCCATGCCGAGCGCCTGAAGACGCTGCACGGCAACGCTATCGCCGCCCAGACCGATGAGCATGAGCTTATCGACGTGCCGCAGGTAGGCGAGGATGAGCACACCCCACCGCAGCAGCTTCCGCGATCACTACTCAACGGCATTATCCAGCCGCGCATGGAGGAGACCTTCGAGCTAGTCCGTTCGCGGCTCGACGACAGCGGCTTCGCGGCTTTCGCGGGTCGTCGCGTAGTCCTGACAGGTGGCGCAAGCCAACTGCAGGGCGCACGCGACCTCGCCGCACGCATTCTCGACAAACAGGTTCGCATGGGCCGGCCCCTACGCATCCGCGGTCTAGCGGAAGCCATCGCCGGTCCAGCGTTTGCTACAGGTGCCGGTCTTATCGCCCATGCGATCGAGAACCCGTCGTCTCTGACGATGCCGTCACCCGTGCACCAAGGGGAGCCGGGACGCCTCACCGGGCGGCTCGGTCAGTGGTTCCGTGAGCATTTTTAGAATCCCGCTTCCCCGACAACTGACCCTGAGTTTCGGTGCGATCCGGAACGGCGGGTCGCCGTTCCGGCCGCGTTTGGCCTCTCACTCCCCAACTCCCGATACGACCAACTGGAGGACATCATGACGCTCAACCTTTCTGCTCCCCCGCCAGATTCTCAGCTCAAGCCCCGTATCGTCGTCGTCGGCGTCGGCGGCGCTGGTTCGAATGCGGTCAACAACATGATCGCCTCGAATCTCGAGGGCGTTGAATTCGTGGTGGCTAACACAGATGCCCAGTCGCTGGCGATGAACGCGTCCCAGCGGCGTATTCAACTCGGCGCCAACATCACCAACGGCCTCGGCGCGGGCGCCCGTCCGGATATCGGCCGGGCGGCAGCCGAAGAAGCCCTCGACGAGATCATCGATCATCTGCAGGGTAGCCACATGGCCTTCATCGCCGCCGGCATGGGCGGCGGCACGGGCACCGGAGCGGCCCCCGTCATCGCGCGCGCGGCGCGCGAGCAGGGCATCCTGACCGTCGGTGTTGTGACCAAGCCGTTCCAGTTCGAGGGCCGTCACCGCGCCACGCTCGCCGATGAAGGCATCGAGGAGCTTCAGCACTTCGTCGATACGCTGATAGTGATCCCGAACCAGAACCTCTTCCGGATCTGTAATGAGAACACGACCTTCGCCGACGCTTTCCGCATGGCAGACAACGTGCTGCACTCAGGTGTGCGCGGTGTTACCGACCTGATGATCATGCCGGGCCTCATCAACCTCGACTTCGCCGATATCCGCACGGTGATGAGCGAGATGGGCAAGGCCATGATGGGCACGGGCGAAGCCACGGGCGACGGCCGGGCAATCGAATCCGCTGAGGCGGCTATCGCCAATCCGCTGCTGGACGACGTATCCATGCGGGGTGCGCGCGGAGTTCTGATCAACGTCACCGGCGGTCCTGACATGACCCTGTTCGAAGTCGATGAAGCAGCGAACCGCATCCGCGAGGAAGTGGACGCCGACGCCAACATCATCTTCGGCTCAACCTTCGATGAGCAGATGGAAGGCACCATGCGCGTCTCCATCGTGGCGACCGGCATCGACGCAAATGCCGCTGCCGAGCCCCGCTCACCGATGATCTCGCTAGTCCACGACGCGGACCACGCAAAGCCGACGAAGGTAGAGCAGGCCTCGGAAGAAAAGGCCGAGGACATCTCCCCCGAGGTTATGGCCGAGGACACCCAGCCCGAACCGAAAGCCGAAAAGTCCCATGAACCGTTGCAGGCGGTCGAGCCGGTCCGGACCGAGCTTGAGCTAGACATCACCAAGGCCGGGCTGACCTGGCAGAAAGAGCCGGAGTCACAGCCGCAAACCGCGTCTGCGCCGTTCATCCCGCCCAAGCCTGCATCGACTGGGCGGACTGAAGCCAAGCCGGCTGCCCCGCGTCAGGCTAATGCGTTCGCAGAAGCGGCCATCGCCAATGCGGGCGCCCAGGCCGAACGCAAGCGCGGTCGCAGCCTTTTCCAGAAGGTTACCGGCGCCGTGAACCGCGCAATGGCCGAGGAAACCGTTGCCGAGGCGCCTGCCCAGCCGGTGCGCCATGAACCGATTGCGGCACCTCCTGCAACGGCTCCGGGAGCCCCGAGGCCCGTCACGGAAGCGGATCGCGCTCCTTTACCAGTTTCTGCTTCGGCTGTCGCCGAGGCGCCGGTGGAACGGGAAGCTGTGAAGGCGCCGGAACCGGCCCAGCAGAGCCTGGCCGGAATCAAGCCCTCGGACCCGCGTGAAAGCGCGCCTGCCGAGGAGGACATGCTCGAAATTCCAGCATTCCTCCGTCGTCAGGCGAACTAAATAAAACAGTTCTGGGATCCGCGGATTTCGCCGGAAATCCGCGGTTTCCAAACCGAAACATTCTGTAACAAAGAGTGATTTGAAGGCTGACTAGGCCAGTTGCTACACGCAGTCTAAGGAATTTGTTAATCGCGCGCCGCACGCGCGCAAGATTCGGGGTGAAGAATGTCGGACGGTTTTGAGAGCGACAGTTTCTTTCAGCATACACTGAAGAGCGAAATCGGCTGTAGCGGTACCGGTCTGCACACTGGCGACACCGTCTCGATCGTCCTGAAGCCCGCGCCTGTCGATACCGGCATCGTTTTCCGCCGAATCGACCCAGCCGGCAACGGCGCCGAGATCGCGGCCCTTGTCGATAACGTAGTCGAAGCCACCTTGTGCACGACCCTCGGCAATGCCGACGGCATCAAGATCGCCACGGTCGAGCATCTTCTGGCCGCGCTGGCTGGCTGCCGCATCGATAACGTCATCGTCGAAGTGGACGGACCGGAAATGCCCATCATGGACGGCAGCGCCGCTCCTTTCGTCTTCCTGATCGAATGCGCCGGTGTCGCGGCGCAGGACAAGCGGCGCCGGATGATCGAAGTCCTCAAGCGCGTAGAAGTGTCCGAAGGGGGCCGTGAGGCCTCCCTGTCGCCCGCCGATGGATTCTCGGTCGGCTTCGAGATCGATTTCGACACCGATGCGATCGGCCGTCAGGACAAGAGCGTCCGCCTGGTCAACGGCACCTTCAAGGGTGAGATTTCTCGCGCCCGCACCTTCGGCTTCGCCGAGGAAGTCGACCAGCTTCGCAAGATGGGCCTGGCACGCGGCGGCAGCCTAGAGAACGCGGTCGTCGTCAGCGGCGACACGATCCTTAACGACGAGGGACTGCGCTACGAGGACGAGTTCGTGCGTCACAAGATCCTCGATTGTGTCGGCGACCTTTATCTCGCCGGCGCCCAGATTTCCGGCCACTTCCAGGGCTACCGCTCCGGCCACGCGATGAACCACGCCATTGTGCGCGAACTCTTCGCTGACCCCACCGCATGGCGCTATAAAGAGGCCGTGGACAACGACACCCCGGAACTGCTGGTCGCGAATGGTTGAAATCTACGACACAATGCAGTCCTGAAACGGGCCGATTTGTCGGCCCGCTTTTGTATGAATCTTTCGCGCCGTGATATAAATGTTTGGAGTTTCCCGCCGGGATCGAAGTGGCCGGCGCGGCCCCGAGAAACGACTGGACGCGACGAACTTTCGGCCCTAGCGATGACTAGACGTGCTTCCCCTTTTCGGACAGGAACCCTCGCACTCGCAGTGACCGGGGCGGTCATGCTTGCTGCGTGCTCAACCGATGAAGCGGAGTATGTGGAGCGCCCCGTCGAGGAGCTCTATAACGAAGCTGTCGATGCCATGGAAGTCGAGCAGTATGGCCAGGCGGCCGATCTGTTCCTCGAGGTCGAGCGACAGCACCCCTACTCCATCTGGGCCACCAAGGCCCAGCTTATGTCGGCGTATAGCCACTACGAAGCCAGAAAGTACGGCGATGCGATTCTCGCCGTCGATCGCTTCATTCAGCTGCACCCCGGTAATGCCGACGTCGCCTACGCCTACTATCTCAAGGGCCTGAGCTACTACGAACAGATCACCGATGTGGGCCGAGACCAGCGCAACACCGAGCTGGCCCTCCAGAGCCTCGAAGAGGTCGTGCGGCGATTCCCGGACTCTCGATATTCGCGCGACGCACGCCTGAAGGTCGACCTGACTCGCGACCATCTCGCCGGCAAGGAAATGGAGGTCGGGCGCTACTACCTGACCCGCGAGAACTACCTAGCCGCAATTAACCGGTTCAAGACGGTGATTGAGGATTTCCAGACTACCACCCATGTACCCGAGGCGCTGCACCGGCTGTCAGAAGCGTACTCCGCGCTGGGAATCGAATCCGAAGCGCAGGCGAACGCGGCGGTGCTCGGCTACAACTTCCCTGGCAGTGACTGGTACCTCGACAGCTATGAACTCGTGGAAGGCGACGAGACTCTCGATCTCGACGGTGACGGCAAACCCGACCTTCGCCCCGATACCGGCGGGTTCTTCAGCAGCCTCTGGCCGTTCTGAAGCACCATGCTGCTTGAGCTTTCGATCCGGGACGTGGTCCTGATCGATCGCGCCGATCTCGCACTCGGGGCGGGGCTCAGCGCGCTGACCGGTGAAACCGGCGCCGGCAAATCCATCCTTCTCGATGCCTTCGGACTGACGCTGGGCGCACGATCGGATTCAGGACTCGTGCGGCGCGGCGCCGCACGGGCCTCCGTCAGCGCCACCTTCGATACCAGCGTGCTCGACGATCTGAGGCCTCTCCTGGCCGAGCAAGAAATTTCCGTCGAGCCGGGCGAAGACCTGATCCTTCGCCGCGTGGTCAACAGTGACGGGCGTAGCCGCGCCTTCATCAACGATCAGCCGGTCAGCATCGGTCTTTTGCGCCAACTCGGAGACGCGCTGGTCGAGATTCATGGCCAGTTCGAACGCTTTGCGCTCGCAGACACCAGCCAGCAGCGCGATGCCCTTGATGCCTTTGCCGGAGTTGCGACCCAACGTGAGCGGGTCGGCAAACTCTACGCCGCATGGCGCGAGGCCGAGGCCGCGCGCGACGCCGCCGTTCGCTCGCTCAGTGCGTCCCAAGCGGAAGCCGACGAATTGCGTGGAGCGCTGGAGGAACTGGACGGGCTGGAGCCGGTGGAGGGTGAGGAAGCGGAGCTTTCCTCGCGCCGCCAGCTTCTGCAGCACGCCACGCGGCTGGTGGAAACTCTTTACGAAGCCTCGGACGCACTCACCGGTGAGCCAGGCGCCGACAGCCTGATTCAGCGCGCCGCGCGCCTGCTGGGGCGTGATGACGCCATCTCGGGCGGACGGCTCGCCCGGGTCATTGACGCGCTGGACAAATCTGCCGCCGAACTAGCTGAAGCCATCCAGGAGCTGAATTCCGTCGCGCACGCTCTGGATGCCGACCCCGGAGAACTGGAGGCGGTCGAGGAACGACTGTTCGCACTGTTCGCGGCAGCACGGCGGCACGGTGTGTCTTGCGATGAGCTACCGAAGGTCCGTCAGGAGGTCGCAACAAAGCTGATGGCTATCGACGACCGAGACAACCACCTTGAGGCACTCTCGCAGGCCGTGGAGACGGCGCGGCGCGGCTACAGCGAGGCCGGAGAGAAGCTGTCGCGCGCGCGCAAGAGGGCGGCGAAAGAGCTCGATGCGCGAATCGCAAGGGAACTGCCGCCTCTAAAGCTGGAGAACGCCGCGCTGACCACGCGGATCGAACGGATGGCAGAGCATAACTGGTCTCCCTTCGGGCTCGATCGTGTGTCCTTCGATGTCGCCACCAATCCTGGGGCCGAGCCGGGCCCGCTGGGTAAGGTCGCGTCGGGCGGCGAACTCAGCCGCTTCATGCTCGCACTGAGGGTCGTGCTAGCGGGCACGTCCGGCACACGCACCATTGTCTTCGACGAGGTCGATACCGGCATCGGCGGGGCCACCGCCGCCGCGGTCGGTATCCGGCTGTCAGAACTCGCCAACGCCCGAGAAAATCAACAAATTCTTGTTATTACCCATAGCCCCCAAGTCGCGGCGGCGGCCGGCACGCAGCTGCGCGTGGCTAAGCAGTCCGGATCGGACAAGACCAGCCGCACCGAGGTCGTACGGCTCGACGCAGATGAGCGGCGTGAGGAAATCGCCCGGATGCTCGCCGGAGCCGAGGTCACCGACGAAGCGCGCGCCGCTGCGGACCGATTGATGCGCGGTGAACACGACGCCCCAGCCCGGACAGAAGCGTGAACCCGAAATCGCGCGAACGCGCCATCGGCTGGGCCTGGGTGGTGGCGCTCGTGATCATCTGGACGGGTTTCCACCTGTCTGGCCGCCTGGGCGCGCAGCTCACGCTCACGCCCTACGACCTGACATCCCTGCGTTTCTTCGTGGCCGGTGTGATCTTCCTGCCATGGCTGCTGCGCCATGGACTGGCCGGGCTTTCCTTCTGGCAGGCTTTCCTGCTGGCGATGACCGCCGGTCCCGGATTTTCGGTCTTCGCGTTCGGCGGGTACCACTTCGCGCCAACGGCCCATGGCTCAACAATCCTCGCCGGCGCCCTGCCGCTGTTCACCGCACCGTTCGCCTGGTGGCTGGCAGGCGAGCGTCTGGGACCAATACGGGCATTCTCGGTCAGCCTGATCACGGCCGGTATCGTGTTCCTTATTATTGACGCAGCCGGTCCAAACAGTGGCGAAAGACAATGGCTCGGAGACATCCTGTTCGCCGTCGGCGCCGCCTCTTGGTCTCTGTTCGGCGTGCTGGCGCGAAAGTGGAACGTCGCCCCCGTGCGCAGCGCCGCCATCGTGGCGACCTTCACCGCCGCCACCTTCACCCCGTTCCACCTTCTGTTCCTGCCGTCTGCCATCCTGCAGGCGCCCTGGCAGGAAATTGCCGGGCAGTGGATCTTCCAGGGCGTCATCATGTTCGGGGGATCGACCTTCGGGTATCCCCGCGCCGTTGCAGCACTGGGGGCGACGCCGACGGCTACCGCCGTTGCGCTGGTCCCGGTGGCGTCGGCCATCCTCGCATGGATATGGCTTGGCGAGGCCCTTTCGGCGGTTGCGGTCGGTGGTGTAGCGCTGGTTATCATGGGCACTCTGGTTACCGCTTTCCCGCGGCTGCGGCGTGACGAAGTCGAAAGCTCCGTGATCCAATCGGCCACAAGCCCAAACGCGACGACGAAATGAGCGCTGCACCCGACACCGTAAACCTGACGCCGGAAGACGCCCGCGCGCTCCACGCGCAACTCGCCGAGGACATCCGCGCACATAACGCGGCCTACTATCAGGAGGACGCGCCGACCGTCTCGGACGCGGAATACGATGCGCTGTTCGCGCAACTCGTGGCGCTGGAAGACGCGTTTCCCCATCTGCGTTCCGAAGACAGCCCCACCCGCACCGTCGGGGCAGCGCCCGCACAGGGCTTCGCCAAGGTGCGACACTTCGTGCCCATGCTGTCGCTGGGCAACGCCTTCGACAACGAGGATGTGGGCGAGTTCCTAGCCCGCATCCGCCGTTTCCTGAATATGGGCGAGGACGAACCGCTGGAGATCGTGGGAGAGCCCAAGATCGACGGTCTGTCGGTGTCTCTGCGCTATGAGAGCGGCGTCTTCGTGCGCGGCGCGACGCGAGGCAACGGGTCCGAGGGCGAAGATATCACCGCCAACCTGCGCACCATCGGCGACATTCCCGACGAAATTTCTGGTAATGTGCCCGATGTACTGGAGGTACGCGGGGAGGTTTATCTGCCGAAATCGGCCTTCCGGGCGCTCAACGAAGCGCAGGAGGCCGCCGGGGCCAAGGTCTTTGCCAACCCCCGCAACGCGGCGGCCGGCAGCCTGCGCCAGCTCGATTCCACTGTCACCGCCAGCCGCCCGCTGCGCATGTTTGCCTATTCGTGGGGCGAACTGAGCGCAGACATTGCCGAGACCCAGTGGGGCTTTCTGAAAACCATCGCGGCGTGGGGGTTCCAGACCAATCCGATCTCTCGCCTTTGCACAAGCCTGGATGATATCCTGTCCCTCTACCGCGACATCGGCGAGCAGCGCGCGGCGCTCGACTACGACATCGACGGCGTCGTGTATAAGATCAATCGCCTCGAACTCCAGAAACGCCTGGGCTTCGTCAGCCGCGCACCGCGCTGGGCCATTGCGCATAAGTTCCCGGCCGAACAGGCGACGACCGTCCTCAAAGGGATCGACATTCAGGTGGGGCGCACCGGCTCACTGACACCGGTCGCGCGGCTGGAGCCCGTCACCGTGGGCGGTGTCGTCGTGTCCAACGCGACGCTCCATAACGAGGACGAAATCCGCCGCAAGGACGTGCGTGTCGGCGACACGGTCATCGTCCAGCGGGCCGGTGACGTGATCCCGCAGGTCGTACGCGTGGTCGAGGGCAAGCGCCCCGCGGGCTCAGAGCCCTACGCGTTCCCGGTCACCTGCCCCGTCTGTGGGTCGGAGGCCGTGCGCGACGAGGACGAGGCGGTGAGACGGTGCACCGGCGGCCTGATTTGCTCCGCCCAGGTGGTCGAGCGTCTGAAGCATTTCGTTTCGCGCAACGCCTTCGACATCGAGGGGCTGGGCGCTAAGCACATCGTGGCTTTCCACGCCGACGGGTTGATCGACGGCCCGGCGGACATCTTCCGGCTTAAAGGCTGCGAGGAAGACTTATTGACGCGCGAGGGCTGGGGCGAGCAATCCGTCAAAAACCTGCTGGCCGCCATAGAGGAGCGCAGCACTATAGGCTTCGACCGCTTCATCTATGCGCTGGGCATCCTGCAGGTCGGCCAGGCTACGGCGCGGCTGCTGGCGCGTAATTACGGCACGCTAGAAGCCTGGCGCAACGCCATGTCCGAGGCGCAGGACCGTGAAAGTCAGGCCTATCAGGACCTGCTGGACATAGACGGCATCGGCGAATCCGTCGCCAACGACATCCTCGCCTTCCTGCACGAAGACCATAACAGGACCGTTCTGGACAACCTCGACTCCCTGTTGAAGATCGAGCCGCTCGCGGCCGTGGCCAACGATTCCCCCTTGACAGGCAAGACGGTGGTGTTCACCGGCACGCTTGAGAAGATGACCCGCTCGGAAGCAAAGGCACGCGCCGAGGCGCTGGGCGCGAAGGTGTCGGGATCGGTGTCAGCGAAGACCGACCTTATTATCGCAGGCCCTGGTGCTGGCTCGAAAGCAAAGAAGGCCGCGGAACTGGGTGTCGAAACCATCGACGAGGACGCCTGGCTCGAACTGATCAGCGGTTAGCTCCCCGTCTCTCCGAATGCTACCAGCAGCTCACCCGGCACCTCGCACGCGGCGATTTTTCCCGTTTCGGGATCGGGCCGGACGCAGACATGCGCCTTTGTACCTTCCGCAATCACATCGCCCGAGCCCACATGGGAAATCCGGTGACTGACCGTAAAGGATCGTGAACCCCAGCGCGTGATTTTGGTACGAATCTCGATGTCATCGCCCCATTTGGCCGGGGTGCGGAACTCCAGATGCGCATCCACGATGGGTATATGAACGCCCAGCCGGTCGGCCAACTTTTGTGAGGCAAGGCCCGCGCTCTCGAACAGGTCGTGGGTCCCCTCGTCGCACCATTTGAAATAGTTCGGGTAATAGACGATCTGCGCGGGATCACAGTCACCGAACTGGACCC
>Ga0181587_10005584_pt1 | contig 10276 bp, 7 predicted proteins | sample 071ome_27_FD_132463 | JGI IMG/M metagenome (GOLD analysis project Ga0181587, IMG submission 132463) | Coastal salt marsh microbial communities from the Groves Creek Marsh, Skidaway Island, Georgia - 071409AT metaG (megahit assembly) | ecosystem: Environmental > Aquatic > Marine > Intertidal zone...
GGTTTGTGTTGTATGGTGTGATGGTGTTCTTCACTGCAGTAATGGTAGGTTTGCTCGTGTTCATGTCATGGGCATTGTACTCCCTCGGGAAAACAAAGACCAACGTCCTTGACCAATCGAATGATGAGAATGATGAATTCAATATTGATTCTATACCCTGAAACTGACACCCATAACCACAGAAATGGGAATTACATTTCTTCTTTATTGTCATTGTTGTTGTCGGTGTATCTATATATTTATATACAATGTAACACGGAAAAAAAAAATACCAATACGGAACATTTTTTTTCTGTGAAATTCGTTGGATTCAATTTTGGTATATTAATTCATTTTACGTTTTTTCTGTTTTCCATTGTACCACATCAACAAAATATAAAACACGTAACCAACATGACCAAACAAACAACCACCGTAAACCCCCCGGTTACAGACATCTCGAGAACCCTTCGACCGGGGAGGGTTGTTTGTCGTGGGTGTAAAGATCAGGTCGACATGTGTTGCATGGTGGGATGGAATGGTCTTCCGTGTAAACATCGAACTCACGAGGAGTCGTGTGCTGCGTGTCTGTGGGCTCATAAGAAGGAATGTAACGAAATGAATCAAAAAAAAATATAAAATAGATGACAATAAAAAAATGTTAACTTAAGATAACACATTATACCATACACTTTTTTTCTGTTTTTTTGGTTTCATTTGTTGTGATTATGAAAATAAAGTATTTCAACCCATCAGAAATGAGGAAGAACCCTGTGATTCTTGTCATTGGAAAACGGGGGTCGGGAAAAAGTACTGTCGCCGAAACCATATGTTCCTATTTCGCCCATATCGAAGAGGGATTATGTATTTCTCCTACGGACCACTTTAGTGGGTTTTGGGCGAGACACATTCCACCCCTGTATATCCATGGAGAATACAACCCTGGGATCACGAAACGGTTATTAGATCACCAATACAATAAATGGAAAAAGTACAAACAAAAATGCAAGAAAAGAGGAAAGAAACCAAAACCAGGGAAAATCTCCCCGGCGTTTGCTATTTACGATGACGTTTCATTCGACAAGAGTTTCTTTCGCGATTTGATGACCAGGAAACTCCTCATGAATGGTCGGCATTTCGCAATGACCATTGTCATCACAGTACAGTACCTGATGGACATCACCGCCGATCTTCGAAACCAAATTGATTACGTCGTTGTAATGAAAGAGACCTCCCGGAACAACCGAGAAAAGTTACACCATTACTTTGCTGGGATGTTTCCGTCTTTGGTGTCGTTTGAAAAGACGTTGATGAAATGTACAGAGGATAGGGAATGCATGGTTATTGATAACACGGCCGGGTCGTATAACCCAGAAGATTGTGTGTATTTCTACAGGGCGACACCAAACAAGAGATTTAGAATGGGTTCCCGTTTGTTCTGGAAACATAGTAAGACGAACTACGATAGCGACGCAGAAGGTGAATATGAAGGGAATTCCAGGGGGGTCAGCGAACGCGACAAGAAAAAACTTGATGGTTTCCGTGTGGAAAAGGAGTATCCAGTTTATAAAAAAGACAAATCGAAGAAATATGCATCAGTCTACAGGGGTGGCAGTAAACCAAAGACGATACTGAAACGAAAACAAAAACAAAAAAAATGATGGTAGGAAAAAACATCGGAGCCAACGAAAAGAAGAAGAAGAAGAAGAAGGAGTAAAACAAAAAAAACAATAAATAGACTAAACAATGCATAAAGCCGTGCTTGTGGTTGGAATTGCTAGTATCAGCTTTGCGGCTGCGGTATTTCTTGACTCAACCTCTTCTCAGCCAGAGAAGAAGAAAGGGGGTAGAAAAGTAATTGCCCCGAAACCCATGGAAACTACAGTAAAACCAAGGGAAACAACAACAAAACAAGATGATGAGACCAAGGACCCCAAGGCCAAGGACCCCAAGGCCAAGGATTCCAAGAGACAACCGACTCCACTGGAAGACTACAGGAAACAACTGGCAGAGGAAAAAGAGAGGGAAAACCAACGCATAATCAAAGAATACAATGACAAACACGCATATCGAGGAGGTGATTCCAGGGGAGAACGACATTTGTATTTAAATCGACGAGCTTATGAAAAAGCCCGTCAGAAGGCACCGGTTGTGTCGTTAGATAACCGGGTCACAAAAAAGGGGAAGAGGATGAAAAAGAAGAGAAAGAGCAGGAAGACGAAGAAAAGAAAAGAAAAAGTAGAAGAGTCCTCCTATCCAATTAACAAGGAACCAAAGAACGTTGATATCAGGGAAGAGGAGTGGGAGGCAGAAGAACCCTTGTATTCAAATAGTCAATTTAGCGATTAATTTTTATGTTGATCATTTTTCTCTATTATGCATTAGCGGCAGCGTTAATTCTTGGATGTTTTTCTTCAATTTGTAGCACTAGTTTCTTTATCGATTGTAGGTGTTTCCTGAACCGGACAACATGGAGAATGTTGACCCTGCACTCGCGTTTTCCCCCTCGTGTTCTATAGTCAATGGCTTGTGAGTACGTAATGGTCACTTTCGGGTGTTGTTCGTTGGCGAAAATGAGGGCGTTACGGAAGGCACTCGTGTTACACTCAAACCCATGAAGGGCAGCAAAGGTGGCGTCGTCTGTCCATGGGTTGCCTTCTTTCTCTGCGTGCTTCACCATTGAGACAATTCGGTTCCCAGGGTATTTATCAAACAGTTGATCAATCGCCTGTATTTGTTCCGCTGGTGTGGGGATGCGGTCTATGTTGATTGTCTCAAGATTCCATGAAGCATACTTGTAGTCGTTCTGTCGTGTAAACGACGGCATCCCTATGTGGCTCAGAAGTGAGAGTATATGTGTCTCGATGTTGGGTTTCCCATAGAAATCAGACAACACCCGGGTACACTTGTTCTTCGTTCGTTTCGGTGGTGGCTCAGTTGTCGGCTCAGTCGTCGTCGGTTCCATTGTTGGTTCCATTGTTGGTTCCATTGTTGGTTCCGTGGTTCTTGTGATCATGTCGTTGTCTCTCAACCTCTTCTTATGTAGAACCGACATACTTCTTGGTTAAAAATGTAGGGAAAGTAAAAGTCTATGTCTGTAATTGTAACAAGGTGTGTGTTTATATGTGTTGTGGTTTTCACCTTTTGATTTTTGAATGGTTGAAAGATCAAATCGAGTAATCAAAATTCGAGGGTAAAAAAAACTTTCGCTGAAACCGAGGAAAAAGAGCAAGAGGCAAATCCGGGGGTAAAAAAATGGTCAAGCGCGTGCCCGAGGGGGGATCCTATAAGTTCCATCGGGTTGGAGGTGAGATGAATGTCTTTATTACATGTTTGTCACAGTATCAATGTAAGGACTTGGCACTCCATGAGGGGGTCACACATATTATGTCGTTGCCATGGGTACGTACATTCGATGAACCGGCGTATCCGTCTGTGTTTTATTATTACATCGGGACTCCTAATGTACGAACATGTGGCTCTGGACACAGGATTCTAAGTCACTTTAAGGAAGCGGCGGATTGGTTAGCATACACCGCAAGGGATATAAATAACAAGGTGTTGGTTTGTGATGACACGAATGGTAGATCGGCCGCTGCGTTTTGTACATTAGTGTTTCTCACGAGAAACCGTCACATGAAGTATTCGCTCGCGTTGACCCTCGTTGAGGGTTCCATTGGGAGTCATCTATACATTCCAACCTGGGTATTAAATATGTTCCAAAATGACGGATACCCGCCAGGATACAAACCCATATCAACGACAAGGAAACGGCGACGGGTTAAAAGGAGGCGCGAAGGGGGGTTGGTTTCCTTGAATTTTGACGGAACAAAACAAAGACAACAACAAGAAGAAGAAGAAGAAGATGATGATGATGATGATGATGATGATGATGAACAAGATGAAGACGAAGAAGGAGATGACGACACCCAAGAAGCCGACTACAGGAGTGTGAGCTCGCCCCAAATAAATTGAAAGAATAAAATGATCGCCAACAAATAAAAAAAAATCGGGGGTAAATTTTTTGGTCTCAACGGAACTAAAACGGTCCCAATTGAAGTTTGAATATTTTTTTTCCCACTTCTTATATATATATCATAACAAACTATCGACAAACATGTTTGTTTAACAGGGGGGGGGTGATCGATATACACAATAAAAGAAATATTTCCACTTCCCCGCCTCTTATAAAAAACCATGATTCAACTCAGTGGATGGGAACTTGTTAATTTAGGGATTACGACGAACGAAAGAACAACCAAATGCCAATGTTGTGTATTGAAACTCTTTCCGTCACATATAGAAATGACCGATGCAAACGGAATACCATACACTGAGGTTATCAATATGCGCTGGTACAGAAACTGCAAGGGCAAATTCGAGGACTACTGGGAGAAAAGGATGTCAAACACAAGGATCGGAACCGACAAGAAACAAATTGGATTGTTCGCGAGTGACCAATGGAGGGAGTTGCGCCCCCATATAAATGATCCGGTCCGGGGACCATTGTTCATTGTAGCGCTACAGCAGGCCAGAATGACCAACAGTGAGAACCATATGCTTGAGGGCAAAGGGAATAAATTCGCGGTAGTTCGGAACCAATCCGATTTGTTTCGTTTGTATCGTACTCTTCCACCCGCGGACCGTTTTCTCCAGGAGGTGATTCTGTCGAATACACCACACAAGATCTGTATGGATATCGAGAAGGATTTGATCATGGGGAACGGTGGCACGGAGGCCTTGGAGGCCGAGATGCGTTTTCTCAAGAAGGGTTTGAATGAGATGTTCATTCCGTTTTTGTGTGACTTTTGTACGAACGAGATGGGTGTGTTGGTGCGACCCAGGGATTGTTTTGTAACGGACAGTTCGAAGGTGGACGTGAAGTTCTCGGTACATCTCGTGGTGACGACTCCGGAAGTGCATTACTTTCGGGATCGCGTGACAAGTTGGGTTGCAATGTGTGCCTTGGCGGCATTTTTCGATAACAAGACCAAGACGAGCCCGGAGTTTCACAGGTGGTTCTTTTACGTGGACGAGAAATCGGACCTGAAGACGACATGGGACTATGGGATCTACAATGGTGGGGCGCGTAATATGCGGTTGATTGGCGCCTGCAAGGCGAACAAACAGAGAAAATACAACCACTGGACGAAATCACGGGTGTTTGTGCCGGCGGATGGGCAACGGGGCGCTCCGTATCACAACTTTATTGCTTCGGCGTATGCTTATTCGGCAAAACGGGAGTTCCCGTTACCGGATAACGTTCGGTTTGCGGCGTATGCCTATTGTCACCATAAACAAGCGCAAATGCCGAGTTGGTTCAAGAACAGTCGGAATCTTTGCAATGCCATGAGATCGCATGGGCTCATCACAGAGAACGAAATCAGTTCACTAAATTTGCCGGTGGTTCGTCGTGCGACAAGTGGGTCTGGTAGTAGGTCTGGTAGTAGGTCTGGTAGTAGGTCCGGTGGTGGGTCCGGTGGTGGGGTCGCATCGGGACACATGGACGACACGCCGCGGTCGGTGAAACAAGCGTTACGAGAAATCACGGAACAGATCACGACGATGGGGCAAGAACAGGCTAGTCCGAATGGTGGGTCTGGGTCTGGGTCTGGGTCTGGTGCACCACGGTCAATCATAGACCTGGCGTCCCAGGACATGGCCCGGGTGCGAAACAACTACTATGATCGGGTCAGTGCGGTGCTTCGTCAGGCAGCCACCAAGTATCACCCAGGGAATCCCGTAACCATTACGATGTGTTACGATAACTTCAGGGTAGCGGAAGCTCGTTGTAATGCATGGATCGATGGTAACTCCGGGGCGGGACGACGGTGTTACTTTGGTTGCACTTCCGGGAGTCACCAGGTTTCGATTTCGTGTCGCGCTGATTTCCAGTTGAGTTACTACTGCTGGGGTTGTAACAAACGCGGAGTCCTGATGAAGACGCCAATCAAGGCGGGACATGTGCGCCCCAGGAACATGGCAACCGATCCCATTCCAGATGATTTCCAGAACGGAGTCATCGACTACAACACGGTTCCGATTCGCGAGGATGAGGGGGAGACGCCCCGCTTTATGCGCAAGATCCGACCTCTGGGGAACGGCACGTATCTTGGTGGGAAGTCGACAGTGATTCTCCATGGGAGGATGGGCACGGGGAAGACGGTTTCGACCAAGGCGTTATTGGATCGGGTCCGTCAGGAGAAACCGGAAGCTTCTATTGTGGCTATTTCGTTCCGGAAAATGTTGGCGGCGATGTTCGCCGACTCCTTTGAGTTGGATAACTACACGGACTCGAAAGAGCAATCCCTGTTTGACAACGCCGGGCTTGCGATCCAGTTGGAATCACTTGAGCGCCTGGGGAAACCACAAGAATCGAGTGACGAGGGGGTATTGAAGAAGAAGTTCCGTGTGAACCCAGATGTGATTGTCTTGGACGAGATTGAGTCCGTGTTGGCCCACTTGCGCTCCTCGACACTGAAGGAACAACTCATGAAAGTGTGGAACCTGTTCTTCAATATGGTCAGCAAATGCACCTGTTTGGTGGTGTGTGACGCTGACATTGGTCCACGGTCCTTCGAGTTTCTTCGGATGACGCGCAAGGTCCACGGCAGCATCCCGGGACTTCAGTACCACATCAATCACTACATTGCCATCCGTACTCGTTTCATTGATTATGCTGGTGTGTCCGAGTGGAAGGACGCTCTTCTTCGTATCCTGGTTCAGGATAAACGGGTCTTCTACTTCAGCAACAACAAGACCCATATGAGGACAATGGAGAGGTTTGTCCGCGAAACAATGGAGGAGTGGATGAAGGAACGGAGGGCGGCGTTGACGGCCCAGGCGGCTGTGGAGCGTCCAGGGGACAAGAAATATGTTATGGAGTTGATCAATCAGGACGAACTCCATTGTCTCTATGGGAAAATTCAAACGGAAATGCTCGTCATTGACGCCAACATCAGCGAGAGTGAAAAAAGGTTAGTTTTTGGTTTTTGTATATATTATTACGAAGTAAGGGCTCGATACTAACCAACATAATCATTTCATTTGGTTGTTCTTTTTCAGGAAATTAACGGATTGTAACACCGAATGGGCCAGGTATCGCCTGGTAATGGTCAGTCCTACTGTTGGAGCGGGGATTGACTTCAATATCCTCCATTTTCATACGGCGTTCGGCTACGCGACCCATGCCTCGTGCTGTGCTCGGTCCTTCAATCAAATGAGGGGGCGGGTCCGCGAAACGATCGACAAGGAGTGCCATTTGTTCATTCAGGACAACGCCGCACATGAGAAACTCGACGACGATGGTGTCCCAATTAAACCAGTCAAACCACTCGCGATTACAGTGGACGACGCTATCGATGAACTTCTTCGGTACCAAGGGGCGTACCTGAACACCGTCGACACCGTCATGGAGTACGCACCGGATGGTTCGCAGTACATGATCATGCAGAACAGCACCATTCCCCGGAGTTTGTTGATTATGTTGGCACACAGTGACGTGGAGACAAACCTCTCTGCGACCTGTTTTCGGGCCCAGTTGATCAAGTTGTTACAGAAGGGAGACCCGGATTTAGAATACCAGTTTCTGACGGAGATGGACTACAAGAAGAACCTGGAATTGGGCGTGAATCTCATTGGACAAGAGATGGAATTCAACGAAGCCCTGCGAGCCAACGTTTCAGTCCAACGCGAATTGGCGGCCGCAGATTTTCTTGACCTGGGACGCGCCGATATACGGGGCGAGGAGGGACTCCTGAGGCACGAACCGTCATTACATGCCACACTAAAGAAAAACGAGGTGAAACATTTCTATGGGGTTCAGGACGGAGTTTCTCCTGGGGCATACGAACACCTCCTCGGAATGGGGGGGAGTGTGTCCCAGATGGAACAAGTGTCCAACTTTGCATACATTTTATGTGTCGATGTCTTCTCGCAATTCCTTTCGGCCAAGGATAAAGGGGAACTACAGTCGGCATCCTTTATCCTCCTCGGTGATAACGGCCAAGAAACTCCACTCAACATACCACAGCGTAGGGCCCAAGAGGTTTGGGCGAGTCGACACATGTTCCGCATCTGGACCCAGAAGCTCATGTATGCCGCTGGGTTTGACATGGCCGGGGCAAAGGAGATAAACACCCCTCATACTGCAGGGCAACTGGTTCCTGGTAACAAGGGGATGGCGGCACATAAAGGATTGGGGGAGATGCGCCTGGGACAACAGGAGACACAGGATTGGCTGAACAAGAATTGCGACAACATCATGAAGAAGGTTGGGATCAAACCAAATATGGCGAATATGCCAAGCACCGGGGAAGAATGGGAGTGGAAACACGTTTGTGCGTTTGTGAAACAGTTCATTTCGAACATGTATGGACTCGACTGTGTCAAAGGCGAGACGAAGGTAAGCCCCAATGGGAAACGAAGGAGGGTGGCCAGGGGGTATTGTTGTAACCAAGTCCATACTGATGAGGATGGAAACAAGTTCCCCTGCAAGGGGTCGCTCGTCATGAAACCGAAATCCGGATCATTGCAGGGCATGTTGTCGTTGGTACATAGTCATCTGCATAACCCAGCCAACAACGAACCATCGGAAGCGAGTGTCAGGGAAATCGCCAAGCGCACAGTCAACAAGATCATCACCGACAACGGATTCAAACAGATCCTACAAGATTTCGTTGAAGCGCCGGTTCCTGAGCCAGTTCCCGATGTAGTTCCCGAGGAGGCAGTGGTCCCCGAAGTTCAGTACGAAGACGGAGGGTGTGGTGCATTCGAGGACAGTTTCGGAGGATACGATAACACCGATCAATATCAAGACAATCCATACCAACCCGAGAGGATCGACGAGATAGACTTCCTTGGTAACCATAATGGTAACCATGATGGTAACCATGATGGTGATAACGACGATGACAGCAACGGTGACAGCAACAGTGACACAGGTATTGGTATGGACATGGACACGGATACGCATACGGATACGGATCAAGAAGAAATGGAAGGCGGGGGCGGGAATACCAACGAGGACAATGTTACACCTCTGGAACGGCTTCGTGCGTACAAGAGCATCGCGGAACAAAATCTGGAAAAACGGATGCTCCTCGCTCAACAACAACTCTGGGGTGGCAACGACGAGAAGAAAGAAAAACAAAACTTCATTCGGCGAACCATTGTCAATAAATACGTAGGCCCGAATCCATATACACTAGACGCGATCGATTTCGTTCTCCTGCTCCTCGGGAGTGAATACCAGGGCGCTATTGACCGGTTTCTTGATTGAAACTAAACTAAATTATCTGGAAAGAAGTGTATTTATTATACATAGCATAGGTGTAAAATTAGTTCATTAATATAATAGTGTTTTGTTAGGTTTTATGCTTTATTTTTTGTTGTTGTTGTTGTTTTTTGGTCCCCGTGATCTAACATTGCGACAATTTCAGCCCCAAAGCGATCAAACCATTCGTCACCAACCTTGGTCAGTTTCTTTATGTTCTTCTCGGACACGTCATCCATTGTCGTCTCCATGATGTGACCATTCACCCGAGTATACTTGTGACCAAGTGCCTCCGAGAACTGTTTCGTTTTCGTATGGATTAACTCTTGTGACCCGTTCATAAGAATATCCAGTAGAGAACCGTCTCGCAACCATTGAATCCCCCCGAATTTTAAAGTCTTCCTTGCTTCCCTGAACGACTTGGTGTCATCAAAGGACATCCCCGTGCCAACTGAAAGTATCTCGATCTCTGTATCCTTGCCATAGAGTTGAAGTGCTTCGGCGTATGCCATGTCAACCGGGTTGTTGGCACACACACCACCATCAATTCCAACTACACCTTCGCTTACACTGGCTACAGGTGGGTAATACACAGGTGCCGCGGACGAGATATCGAGAACATCTCGTATTCTGGTAGGAGACGGTTCGTAACTCTTGTAGAACAGGGGTTTGTCCTTTACTATGTCGTAACCACACACCAACACGTGTTTATCAGTGTCATCCAATAATCTATCTTCCATGTACCGGTCAATCACCTCTCGTTTACCCTTGCCATTGTACTTGGGTTGGGTCTGTATCAACCCAAGGAAATCATCTGCTAGGGAATGGGGCATGATTGTCTTCGCGTTGGCTACACTGTAGACTGTATCTGCAATTTCACCACAAGTCATCTTTTCGTACGCCAGACCAGCAATAATAAAACTACCAGTACTCGTACCAGCATAAAAGTCAAAGTATGTGTGCAATGGGTTCTTCAGTTCGGCTTCCAATCGTTTCAGGAATTGCGCCGTGGCTTTGCCCCGA
>Ga0181587_10005586_pt1 | contig 10274 bp, 7 predicted proteins | sample 071ome_27_FD_132463 | JGI IMG/M metagenome (GOLD analysis project Ga0181587, IMG submission 132463) | Coastal salt marsh microbial communities from the Groves Creek Marsh, Skidaway Island, Georgia - 071409AT metaG (megahit assembly) | ecosystem: Environmental > Aquatic > Marine > Intertidal zone...
ACTCGGGATTTGCAAACAGGCAGAAATACTATGCCGTCATTCGACCAGAATTGACACTTTATGGAAATCCCGGCGGCAGGATAGTGACCGAAATCAATCAATGGGTTTGTTCGTGAGTTCCGATTGGTGGACATACCAGGTGCCGTCGTACCTGCCGCCCCGGTAATAGCGGCTGCGGATGCGGCCAAGCACCCTGTCTTCGTCGAGTTCTTCGAGGGCGGCGAACTCGCTGAGCAGTATGTATTGTTTGATGTTGCCGTCACTCACTGTCTCGCCAACCTGCCGCTTGTGCAGGAACAGGAAAAAGCCGCCGCCGACAACGGCGCCGGTGACGATGACGCCGTAGATGATCAGCCACAGGACGATGAGCTGCGTGTAGAGGAAGATCAGCCAGCCGCTGGAGACAAAGAAGCCGGCAATTGAAATCACCAGGAACAGGATGGTCAGGATGACCAGCAAAATCTTCAGGTTTCTGCCGGTGCCCGTGAATACCGTGGTCAGGATGCCGGTCAGGAAGGCCAGGGAAAAAACGGCAATGGCGATGTCCTTGACGAGTTCCATCTTGATTTTCGTTAACTGTCAGGTTGAGCGCAGCAGCTCAAGCGGTTTCTGCCTGAGCACCGACAGGGTGGCGATCAACGCCGTCAGAATGCTCAGGGCACAGATGGCCAGGATGGTGAAGACGGTAATGCCCGGTGAAAAACTCCACAGTCCATCGAAGATGAAATACGAAATAGCGTAGGACATCGCCAGGCTAAGGCCCACGCCGGCAAAAGCGGCAAAGAACCCGAGAATGCCAAATTCGATTTCCACGATGTGCTTGACGTCACTGAACTGTGCGCCAAGTATTTTTAACAGGTTGATTTCCCAGAAACGTGACTTCACCTCGTAACGGGCGATGGAGAACAGTACGACCAGGCCGGCGAATATCGACAGGTAGGCCATGACACTGATGGCCCAGCTGATCTGGTCGGTGATGTCGAGGATGCGGGCGACAATCTGCTGGACGTTGATGACGCTGATGTTGGGCAGGTTGTTGACGATGCTGTTCTGCACGGCGATGCGGTCTGCTTCGGCCACGTTGGCGATTGCAGCGACAAATGTCTTCGGCGCCGGGTCGAGCACGCCGGGCTGGAAGGACACGAAGAAGTTCGGCTGGAAGGAATTCCAGATTACCTCACGGGTGTTCACGATGCGTCCTTCAATCGGTACGCTTTGCACGTCGAAGGCCAGGGTGTCGCCGATTTCCAGCCCCATGCGGGCCGCGAAATTTTCCTCCAGGGAGATGCCGGGCAGTTCCGGGGAATTGAAGTCCCACGGCCCGGTCCATTCCTCGCCCTCGACGATGGTCTCGGAATCCTTCAGGGTGTCCTGGTAGGTGAGGTTGTACATGCGCCGCTGCATCAGCTGCTCATCCGGGGTTTCTTCCGGGGCATCGATGACCTCGCCGTTCACCGCTTCCAGGCGCGCCCGGATCATCGGGGACAGGAAGGACAGCGAATAGCCGCGTTCGCCGATGACGGCCTGCAATTCCTCGAGTTGTTCCGGCTGGATGTCGAACATGAAGAAATCCGGTACGGAGTAATCGGAAGGCTGCTCGATATAGCCCTGCAGGCCTTTCTGGATCTGCGGGATCAGGTTGATGAGCAGGGCGCCGAGACCGATGGCCAGGAAGCAGGACACGGCGGCGAGCTTGTTGCGCGACAGGTTCCTGAGGGCGATCTTGCGGGTCACGTGACTGCCCATGGTGAACCGGGTGCAAAAGTACAGGATGGTCCAGGCAAATGCGCCGAGGATGAAAATGGCCGTGAGGAAGCCTGCAACGAACAGCGTACCGATGAACACGTCCTGGGCCTGCCACATGGCCAGTCCCCAGAAGGTGAGCAGGATCGGGGCGTAGCTCATGACGTGCCTTTTCCAGTGCGGTGCGCTGGAGGCCGGCTGTACGTTTTCGTGGAACAGGCCGATGGGATTGAGGTCGTAGATCTTCGACAGGATCGGCAGGCAGCAGATGATGCTGCCGATGGTGCCCATGAACAGTGCCAGCACCAGCGAATTCAGGCGCATATCGTTGCTGAAGCCGCGGGGCAGGAAACCCTCGAACAGGATCGGCAGCAGCGGCAGTGCCAGCCAGGCGATGACGCTGGCGATCACCGCGCTGACGGTGCCCAGGATGACGATCTGCACCAGGGTCATCTTGTAGGCTTCGCGGGGCGTGCCGCCCAGGCACATCAGGATGGCCATGTCCTTGAAGCGCGAGGTGAAGAAGGCGCGGAACAGGTAGGCGGCGCCGACGCCGGCCAGGAACAGGGCGATCAACGCGATCAGGCCCAGGTAGTTGTTCATGTAGCCCAGTACTTCGCCCAGGTCCTCGCTTTCCTCCTGGTGCGTGGTCATGCTGAGGCGGCGGGTGTCGCGGTAGGTTTCCCGTTCCATCTCACGGAAGCGGTCTTCCAGCTCACGGTAATCGTAGGTGTAGCTTTCCGGCAACCTGTAGAAGCGCGAATAAGTGATGCGGCTGCCGAGCTGGATCAGGCCGGTGCTCTCGATCTGGGCAAGTCCCATGTAGATGGCGGGGAAATTCGACATGACGGAGATGGTGCTGCTGGGGTCTTCCAGAATGACATCGGCAATGGTGAATTCCGCATCGCCGATTTTCAGCCGGTCGCCAATTTCCAGTTCCAGGATCACCATCAGGTCGCGTGCCACCCAGATGGTGTCGCTGGCGATCAGGCGTGCGCGCGCTTCGCCGAGGGACACCAGGCCGGCTTCCTGCAGGATGATTTCGCCGTACTGTGGATAGTTGGCATCGATGCCGATGAGCGTGCTCATGCGCGAATTCGCGTTGCCGGCCACCATGGACAGGAAGGAGACCTGGTCCGACATCGACACGATGTCGGTGTCGAGCAGGGTTTCAGTAAGCGTGTATTCCTGCTCGGTCAGCGGAAAGCGCGAGGAGATCTGGATATCAGCCGTGAGAATGGACTTGGAATTGTTTTCCAGGTGCGAATCGATCGAGCTCTTGAAGGAATCGAGAGCAATGAAGCCGATCAGGCCTATCCCCAGGTTCAGCACGAAGAAGATGCTGAAGCGGAAGTTGTTGGTGATCTCCTTGAGAGCCAGTCGAAGCCAGAGCATGTATGTATCCGTCAGACGAACCTGCCGTCCTGCAGGCGCTGCTGTCTTGCGCAGCGCATGGCCAATTGTTCGTTATGGGTGACAAAGAGCAAAGTCATGCCATGCCTGGCCACCAGGTCGAAAATCATGTCGCTGACAAGGGCGCCGGTACTGCTGTCCAGATTGCCCGTGGGTTCGTCCGCCAGCAGGATGCTCGGGCGCACCACCATGGCCCTGGCGATAGCGACACGCTGGCATTCGCCGCCGGACAGCTGGTGCGGAAAGTGATCCATACGTTTGCCAAGACCGACCTGATCCAGAGCTTCCCGCGCCTTGCCTTCGGCTTCGGCATCCTTGAACAAATCCAGCGGCAGGCTGACGTTTTCCAGGGCGGTGAGGTGCGACATCAGGTGGAACTGCTGGAAGATGATGCCGATGTTCTGGGCACGGAATTTCGACAGCGCTTCCTCGTCGAGGTCATGCATGTCCTGGCCGTTGAGAATGATGGCTCCCGACGTGGGTGAGTCGAGGCCGGCCAGCAGGGTCAGGAAAGTGGACTTGCCGCTGCCGGACTGGCCAAGTATGGCCAGGGTCTCGCCGGTTTCCATCTCGAGGTTGAGGTTTTTCAGGACCTCGATGGGCTCCAGGTTCGCCGCCGTGTGAAACGTCTTACACAGGTCTTTTATTTGCAGGATCATCGGTTACGTCTGAACATCCAAAAGCATCACAGAATAAAGCAGTCCCCGGGGCAGGGCAATGGATTCAGGCCCTTAACGCTTTCCTGCTACAATTTTGGCCATGTCGATGAGCTGCAAGGGGCCGCTGGCGTGTGTACGTTGACCATCTATAGTGGCAAGAAACGTTGCGTGGTCACCATGAATCGCGACGAATTGCGCACACGCAAGGAATCCGGACTGCTGCATTCGCGCAGCGGCACCCACGCCCGCCTGCACTACCCGGTGGACGTTGCCAGCGGCGGCACCTGGTTTGGCGTGAACAACCGCGGCGTCATCCTGTGCCTGCTCAACCGCTATGACGCGCCGCAAAGGGACAGCGTCACGTCCCGGGGGGATATCGTTCCCCGGGCGCTGGAGCAGGGTGACTTCGACAGGGTTGCCGACTGGCTGCAGAAACTGGATGCCAGGCCCTACAATCCCTTCGACGCCTTCCTGGTCACCCGCAAAAGGATCATGCATTTTTCCTGGGATGGCTGTGGCTATTCGGTGGACTCGCCGGAACCCAGGCCCTGGACCCTGTTTTCATCATCCGGGTTGATGACCGAGGAAGTCACCGCTTTTCGCCAGAGTTTTTTCAAGGCATGGAGCCAGGAGGTCGGCAAGAAGCTCACCGATGCCGATGAAATTCTGCGCGGCTTCCACCTGATCCAGGTCGATGGCATGGAAACCCATTCCGTGCTGATGGAGCGCGAAAGATCACACACCAAGAGCGTGATCCAGGCAGTTCTCGAAGGCAAGTCACTCAAGCTGCGTTACTTTCCGGACATCCTGGAGAAATTTCCCGACTCGCCCCTGGCGGATGCACAACAGGAAATCATTCAAATAACCAAGGCTTGAGTAGGTCGGATAAGGCCTGTCAGGCCGCAGCCGACATTACTGACGTGAAAAGATCGATAAATGGATAAAACGATAAAAGGATAAAGCGTATGCCGTGGCTCTCAACTCGCCATTCAGGCTTCAGGTAAATAAGGCTTCAGGAAGGCATAAACGTTCTCGGCAACCACCCTGGCGCCTTCCACATTGGGGTGAATGCCGTCAGCCTGGTTCAGCTCCGGCACCGCCGCGACATCCTGCAGCAGGAAGGGCATCAGCGGAATGCCGTACTGTGCGGCAAGATCGGGAAACACCGCGGCAAAGGCCGTTGCATACTCGGGTCCCATGTTCGGGGGTACGAGCATGCCGGTGAGAATGACGCTGATGCCGTTGGCCTGGGCAAACTCGATGGTCCGCGCCAGGTTGTTTTTCATTTCATCGATGCTCAGTCCGCGCAGGCCGTCGTTGGCACCCAGGGAAAGCACCAGCAGGTCCGGGCGGGAGCGTACATACCACTGCATGCGGCTGAGACCGCTGGCCGACGTGGAGCCGCTGACGCCGGCATTGATGATGCGGACATGGTTTATCCCGTCAGCTGCCAGCTTGTCCGCGACCAGGTGCGGAAAAGCTTCCATTTCTTCCAGGCCCAGCCCCTCGGTGAGCGAGTCGCCAAGAAAGACGATGGTGAAATCATCCTGCGCATGGGCGGTCAATGCGCCGAGCAGCAACAGGCATACCGCGCACAGTCGTGCGACCAGGTGTGCAGCCAGCCGTGCAGTAAATAAGAAGCGGGGATACAGTGTGTTCATGGGGTTTGTTAATTCCTTGGCGCCCGGGAAAGCATGTTAAAATCCCCGGCCTGCACATTCTAGCCTAAATCTGTGATATGTGACCCGCGCCCGGCAGAATCCTTGCAGGGGTCAAGTCATTCAGGAGTTCAAATGCCAGTCATTCGCCAGGACGATGTCATCCAGAGTGTCGCCGACGCCCTGCAGTTCATTTCCTATTACCACCCCCTGGATTTCATCCAGGCCGTGCACCGCGCCTATGAACGCGAGGAATCCCGCGCGGCGAAGGATGCCATGGCGCAGATCCTCATCAATTCGCGCATGTGTGCCGAGGGCAAACGGCCCATCTGCCAGGATACCGGCATCGTCACCGTCTTCGTGAAGGTGGGCATGAACCTGCAGTGGCAAGGGGACATGTCCCTGGAAGACATGATCAACGCAGGTGTGCGCAAGGCCTACACCCATCCTGACAATGTCCTGCGTGCCTCCATCCTCCGCGACCCGGCAGGCGCGCGCAAGAATACCGGCGACAACACGCCAGCCGTGATCCACACCAGTATCGTCCCGGGGGACACCCTCGATATCACTGTGGCCGCGAAGGGCGGCGGTTCCGAGAACAAGGCCAAGCTGGCCATGCTCAACCCCAGCGACGATATCGTCGAGTGGGTGCTCAAGACCGTGCCCACCATGGGCGCCGGCTGGTGTCCGCCCGGTATGCTCGGGATCGGCATCGGCGGCACGGCGGAAAAAGCTGCGGTGCTTGCCAAGGAAGCACTGATGGACCCAATCGATATCGACGAACTGCGCGCACGCGGGCCGTCGAACCGTATCGAGGAGCTGCGCCTTGAGCTCATGGACAAGGTCAATGACCTCGGCATAGGCGCCCAGGGCCTCGGCGGGCTTACCACCGTGCTCGATGTGAAGATCAAGGATTTCCCGACCCATGCGGCCTCGTTGCCGGTGGCCATCATCCCCAACTGTGCCGCCACGCGCCACATCCATTTCGCCCTCGATGGCTCCGGACCGGCGGAACTGACGCCGCCGAAGCTGAGTGACTGGCCGCAGATCACGTGGGACGTGGGCCCATCCGCGCGCCGCGTCAATCTCGATACCGTCACCCGCGAGGAAATTGCCACCTGGCAGCCGGGCGAAACCCTGTTGTTGTCCGGCACCATGCTGACCGGGCGTGATGCCGCCCACAAGCGCATCCTGCAGCTGATCAACAGCGGTGAGGGGTTGCCTGCAGGTGTCGACCTCAGGGACAAGTTCATTTATTACGTCGGCCCGGTAGACCCGGTGCGTGACGAAGTGGTCGGGCCCGCAGGGCCCACCACCGCCACCCGCATGGACAAGTTCACCGACGCCATGCTGGAAAAGACCGGCCTCATGGGCATGATCGGCAAGGCCGAACGCGGCCAGGTGGCGATCGATGCCATCAAAAAGCACAAGGCCGTCTACCTGATGGCCGTCGGCGGCGCCGCCTATCTCGTGTCGAAGGCCATCCGCAAATCGAGGATCGTGGCGTTCGAGGATCTCGGCATGGAGGCCATCCACGAATTCGTCGTGGAGGAAATGCCGGTAACGGTGGCGGTGGATGTCAACGGTACTTCCGTGCACCAGACCGGCCCGAAGGCGTGGTTCGACAAGATCCACGAGGCAAGAGTCATTTCGGTGAAATGACGATAAAAAGGATAAAGGGATAAAGGGATAAAGGGATAAAGCGTATGTATTAGGTTTCAACGCCCGATTAGATATCAGTGCGCGTGATGAGTATGCTTAACTAAAACTCTCGCCACCCCAGTTTTGTTTACGCTTTATCCCTTTATCCCTTTATCGCTTTATCCCTTTATCCCTTTATCCCTTTATCGGCCCCTCGAATTCATTTATCTTCTGCTTGAAGCCACCACGAGCGGAATACAATGAAAATAATACTCCCTGCGCTGCTCTTCCTTGCGTTACCTGTTCTCGCACAAACCGCCGATCCCGAACGTGGAGAACGCGTTTTCGGAGAATTCTGCACCCGTTGCCATATCCCGTTCGAAATCAACCTGCGCCTGAACAATGACTGGCTCGGGCACAGCGCCGGTGAGCTGCTCGAACGTGTTTCGACAACCATGCCGGGGGAAGCGGCGGGCACGCTCAGCCGCCAGCAGTACCTGGATGTCACCGCCTTCGTCCTCGGGCTTGGCGGCATGGACATCGATGCAGGGATGGCTCTGAATGATTTCTCGGCGCAGACCATCGTGACCACGGCGCCGGGCACCGGGAACACCATTGCGGAAACTGCCTGGGCGCATTTCAACGGCAACGCCGGGTCCAACCGCTATTCCGCGCTCGACCAGATCGATGCCGGCAACTTCGCCGACCTGGAAATCGCCTGGCAGTTCAGTACTGCCAACTTCGGTCCGACCGCGGAAGGGCAGAGCGTCACTTCACCGCTCATGGTCAACGGGGTGCTGTATGCCACGGCCGGTGTCACCCGCAACGTGATCGCGCTGGATGCGCAATCCGGCCAGTTGTTGTGGGTATGGCGGCCGCAGGAAGGCGACCGTTTCAACCTGGCACCGCGCAAGGGTTCGGGCAAGAGCCTGGCGTACTGGACCGATGGCATCCGCGAAGTCATTTTCACAGTGACGCCGGGTTATTACCTCGTGGCGCTCAATGCCCGCACCGGCCTGCCGGTGGAGGATTTCGGTGCCGGTGGCTGGGTTGACCTGCAGCAGGGCCTGCGCCTTGGGCCGGGACGCGAAGATCTCGATATCGGGCTAAGTTTTCCGCCACTGGTGGTTGACGACGTGGTCGTCGTGGGTGCCTCCCACCTGGTGTCGGTGCGCCCGCCAAGCGCCGCCAACGTCAAGGGTGATGTCCGCGCCTATGATGCAAAATCCGGCGCACAGTTGTGGACGTTCCACACCATACCCGAACCCGATGAATTCGGCGCGGAAACCTGGCTCGGCAATTCCGCCTCCTATACCGGCAACACCGGGGTGTGGACACACATGTCCGCCGATCCTGAACTCGGGCTTGTCTACCTGCCGGTGGAGACTCCCACCGGCGACCAGTATGGCGGCGACCGTCCGGGCGACAACCTGTTCGGCAATTCGCTCGTGGCGCTGGATTACCGTACCGGCGAGATGCGCTGGTATTACCAGCTCATTCACCACGACATCTGGGACTGGGATACACCCCAGGCGCCCATCCTCACGGACATGCCCGACGGCAGGAAGCTGGTTGTCCAGCTGACCAAGCAGGGCATTGCCTACGTGTTCGACCGGGCCACCGGCGAGCCGGTCTGGGATATCGTTGAAATACCCGTACCGCAGTCCGACGTACCGGGTGAAAGCACGTCGCTGACCCAGCCGGTGCCATTGAAACCGCCACCGTTTGTGCGCCAGCAGATGACGCTGGATGAAGTGATCGATTTCACGCCGGAACTGCGCGAGAAAGCGCTGGCGCATCTCGCCGACTACCGCTTGGGCGGCCGCTTCACCCCGTCGTCGCGCGTCGACGATCCCGACGGTACGAAGGGCACCATGTCGCTGCCCAGCCCGGTCGGCGGTGCCAACTGGCAGGGCGGGGCATACGATCCCGACACCGGCATCGTCTATGCCACGTCGCACGAGCTGGCCTGGAACATGGCGCTCGAACCCGGCGGTGACAATTCTTCGGTCGCCTGGATTGCCGGGCCCAACGCCAACACCGTCGACGGCCTGCCGTTGATACGCCCACCCTGGGGCAGGATCACCGCCATCGACCTCAACAGCGGTGACGAATTATGGTGGATTGCCAATGCGGACACCCCGGCCAATGTGGCCAACCATCCGGCCCTGCAAGGCGTTGACCTGCCACGTACAGGCAGCTCGAGCATCTCCGGCATCCTGGTGACCAAAACCCTCTTGATCAGCGGTGAAGGCGCCGGCGGCAAGCCGCTGCTGCGCGCCCATGACAAGGCCACCGGTGAGATCCTGGCGGAAACCGCCTTGCCAGCCAGCCAGACCGGCATGCCCATGACCTACATGCTCGATGGCAGACAGTACCTGGTGGTGACGGTCAGCGGTGGCGGAAAATCCGAAATTGTAGCGTTGACCCTGCCTTAAATCGGGGTCAGATCCCGTTTCTTATGTTAAGAAATGTATTGTTTGCTATGATCCGCTTTTGCTGAACTTGATGGAAAAGATTTACCTTGGCCATCACTATTATTTTTTTCTTAACATAAGAAACGGGATCTGACCCCAGAGGTGTAGCCATGTCGGATCGGGAAGCACTGATCGCCCGCCTGGAAAAACTCGATGCCTGCGCGGTATCCGATGCACTGGATGCCGTGAAGCTGAAGGGTGCCCACTCCGGACTGCCGCGCCGCTCCACACGCAAACGTATTGCCGGCACCGTGATGACGGTGAAATTGCACAACCAGGAACCTGCCGGCGGTTCCAGGCGCCATCTCGGCACGGCCGCCATCGAGGCGGCGGACGACAGGACCGTCATCGTCGTCGAACAGCGCACCGGTATCGATTGCGCCGGCTGGGGCGGCGTTCTCGCCAACGCGGCGAAAGTCAAAGGCGTGCGCGGCGTCATCATGGAAGGTCCGGCGCGCGACATCGACGAGTACGAAGAGATCGGCTTCCCGGTATTTTCCCGTTTCACGACACCCCACACCGCACGCGGCCGTGTCTGGGAGCAGTCCATGGGTGAACCTGTCATGGTAGGTGATAACGAGGTATACACTGGTGATTACGTCATTGCCGACGGCAGCGGCGTCTGCTTCATTCCGGCCGCCCATGCCGGGGAAGTGATCAGCAAAGCGGAAATGATCGCGGAA
>Ga0181587_10005588_pt1 | contig 10274 bp, 7 predicted proteins | sample 071ome_27_FD_132463 | JGI IMG/M metagenome (GOLD analysis project Ga0181587, IMG submission 132463) | Coastal salt marsh microbial communities from the Groves Creek Marsh, Skidaway Island, Georgia - 071409AT metaG (megahit assembly) | ecosystem: Environmental > Aquatic > Marine > Intertidal zone...
GGATCAATCTGGCCGTTTCCATTTTTATCTTCAAGCGGACGATAGGTGTTCGGGAAAAAGTTAAAGTTATTTGTGAAGGATTGCTTGAGGTCTGCATCAGGATTCCATACGGCCTTCGGCATTTTATATCCTTCGGAAACGACGTAGACCTTAGCATTCGCAACTTCGACGTTAAACCGAGAATCCTCGCCATTGGAAAGTTCGATTGGGCTCAAAGTGGCATCTTTAACTTTCCACTTCAGCGTAAAACCCTCAGGTAGTTGGCCAGTCGATTTTAAGCTTTTCTGAATAACTGCCTGGTCTTCAGCGGTAAGGGACCAAGCTTGTTCTTCTTCAGAAACCCCTCCTTCAGATTGTATTCGTGATTTGGCAACTACATCTGCAAATCGTTTTAAATCTTCTGGATACTTTTTGCCGTAGTCACCAGGAAGATCAGGGTTGCCGGGGTTGTAGTAATTATCTCCGTTAAATAACATTAAGGCGTAGATCATCACAGCAAGAATGGGGAACAGAGAAGCTAGAGTCACTACTCCGAATCCAGTATTGCTGGAGCCACCACTGGAAACAATTCGGCAAACCCCAATACCTAAAGCCAACACCAAGGGTACCGTCACAGGACCGGTCGTAACCGCGCCACAGTCCCAGGCCAACCCAAGAACATGTCTCAGTTTTTCGTCAGTAAACTGAAAATAAAGTGTCAAACATGTGAGAATCAAGACCCCTCCGTAAATAAAAGGCTTAAGGGACCATCCTTTGTAAAACCTCAAAACACCAAGCATCACGGCAACACCGACACCTGCGCCCACCATATTCACCAATTGTGCAGCCCCTGTATTCAAGATTGTCCAAAGCAAGGGAGCGCGGTTTGGATCGACTCCTGCACCTGCTGCCCTCAGAACCCCAATGGCAGGTTCCGCAAAAGTTGCGAAAGCACCAAGAACAAACCCAAAAGCCAAACTGGTTGGGAGACAGGGTATACCAAGAATTTTCTTCCTTGGTAGTGTTGACCCCAAAGTTTCACCCAAAGGCATTAGACCTAGCCGAAGCCCTTCCATAAAGAAGGCGAGTCCAACAATTGTAATCGCAACACCAGCTGCAATCATGCCGGAATAAACAATGCCAAGCCCAAGCACCAAAACTTGGAAGACAATTAAGTAGGCCAAGACAAACCAGACGCAGGAAATTTGCTCTTTAACTTTGTCCCAGGCAAATGGAGCCAGGATCCCGACCTGCTGCTTAAATGTCAGTTGTGGAACTCCGCTTTTAGATTGTTGTGCAGCCATAGTATTATTAGATATGGGGGGTTTAAAGGGGGTTGTGTGAGTTTAAATAGATGAGAAGGAATTTTTCCAAAAATATCAAAAGAACTTGATTGTTGTGGGATTTAGAAAATGTGAGCTTAGAAAGGTATATCGGTCTATTGAAATCTATTTAATCGAATGGCTTAAAATTAGAAATCAGGCTTCAGTGGCAAGGGTATTTTCAGATTTTACTGGAGCCATAATGCATCTTGCCCCTCCAGCAGGACAGGGAGACCCTGACCAGCATGATCCTGAATGTAAAAAGGCTGGGACCATACAACTCCTACTTTTCCGAGCATCGCTACTCCAATTAGATAATGCTCAGGAGCTTGATCATTAGCAGCTAACTCCCTCGAAACCCGTACTTTGGCTTTTCCATTTGCATCTGTGCGTACACGATGGATGCCATGTTTTCTGAGAGCCCGGCGGATTTTTGAAGACAACCCTGGATAATTATAACCGTATTTGTGAGCTCTTGCCCAAAGCTCAGCATAGGAAGAGATATTCTTACCTGTGATTGCCTTATCCATAAACTCCTTTAATTCAGGGCTATTGAGCACAATCTCAGTAAAGCCAGAATTGGTAATGTAGAATTCAGTGTAGTCAGCTGGCCGTGGATCCCCACCAGCGAGAAATTCCACTTCGGTTTCAATTTCAAGAAGCACTGTACTGGCAGGCGGTTTTCTTCGTGGTGGTAATTTGCGAACAGGCTGGATGGTCACGACAGGTGGTTCCGGCTCCATGGCATCTTCAATCGTAACAATTGGAGAAGACGTTGCCTCTGTCACCGATAAGGAAGTCCCAGACTTGGAAGCCTCAGTGGATCGATCCTCTGTTGCATCCTTGCTTACTTTTCTTGGGAGCAGGGAAGGAATGTCATAGAATTCAAGGTTAGGGGGCAATTGGTCGTTCTGATGGGGAAGGTATTGTGGAGCAGCAGGAGCTTCTGCGATTGGAGCCTTCACAGGTTCTACAATGGGCGCAGGCCGAGGGGGCTCAGCGGGGACAGTTGGGAGTGGAGGGGCGATACCCTCTGGAGAGTCATCGAAAATGGAGAAATCAGTAGTTGAATGAGGGGGTAGGGCCGCTTCTGGGCTGATCGTAGGCAAAGTTGGTACGAGAGAAGGGGTGGGATCTTCCGCCAATTCCGGCTCTTTGGCCAGAATGTCAAAGAGGGACTGATCATCAGCTGCAATGGGCTCCACTACATCAATTTCACTGAAGGTAGAGCGGGAAGGCACAGGAGCAGGAATGGTTGGCTCAATTACCGGCGGCAATGCTGGTTCAGGATCAAATATCTCAGGGTTTGGTAACTCAACAACCTGCGGAGATGTGGTTGTAGGAATTTCAGAAACAGAGGGCGGAACCGTGTTTACATTTAACACTGACAACAAAGGGTCTTCCACGGTTGGCACGGGAACGGGAGGCGGGGGGGCAAAGGTTGATGGAGTAGCAACCGGAACTGGAGCCGGTGCTGGAGCTGGAACCGGAGCACTTGGTGAAGCAACTACCGGAATGGGTGGAGGGGGTGGAGCTGGCTCTACGGCAGGTGTCAGGGAACGCAGGAAACTTTCGGGGAGGACTGGTTGATAAGTATCTTGGGGCGAAGTGACGGCTCGGGCTCTTGTGGGAGGTGTGACAACCGGGATACTGGGCTGAGAGACTGTCACCTTAGGCTTAACAAAAGGCAAAACTTGGGGCCGTACAATAATTGGCTTGGATTCCACCGGAGCCATAAACTGTAATCCTGCCATGGAGCTCTCTATAGATTTCTTCTCGGTAGGTTTCTTTTCGGGAGCTGGTGGAACATCATCAAGAAGTCCACTGAATTTGGACGTTGGGGAAGGTGATGAAGGGGCTGGGGAAGGTTGCGGGTTTGGTAAGACTTTTTCTTTACGAAGAAATTCCTCAAGATCATCTATCGGCACGTCAGGTTTGGGTTCTTCAATTCTTTGGATCGCAGGAGCAGATGAAGTTGAAGAAACAGGTTTCGATACTGGGAGAGGTAAAGTTGTGTCACTCAGAGTAGCTCCTTGATTGTCCAGATTTTGCAAATACTGCTGCTCGAAAATGGACCGCATGTTTGTCATCTTTTCCTGATGCTCTTGCTTGATCTCGAATAGCTCTTTTTCCATTTTGTTGCGGTCTTCAATCAACTGCTCATAGTTTTTCTGAAGCTTATCGACATCTGCAGATTCGGATAAGGGATCAACTCCACTGGCAGCTTCAAGCTGCTTCAGCTCCTTTTTCAGCTTATTCAATTCATCATGCTTGTCCATCAATGTCCGAATCGTATCCTCGGAGCTGTTGGGCTGGTCCCCACTACGCTGCCTGGCCAAATCACTTTCGATGGCCTTGATCTTTTCCCGAAGTTGGCGGATGGCGAGATCCTCATCCACGCCCTTGTCCAAGTCAGCCATTATGGTTGTTTCCACATCGCTGAGCAAGGGTTCATCCGATAGACGCGTACCCGATGCCTCCGCTTGGCGAATGGCTTCATCCAAAGCACGAAGAGTTTCTTCAGCTCGATCCGCGATGTCAGATGCGAACAGCATTGATCCGCTCACGACAGGTAAAGCGACCAATGCAAGAATGACTTTGACGTTCGAGGGCTTTTCGTTCCTAGGGAGAAGCTTTTTGGAAAATTTGGGAGTGGGAAGCAATGACATCAACTAATTAGGGATTGGCTTATTAAGTCGGATTCTCATGAAAATAGTTTAGAAGTCAATTCAGCACAAAGACGTAAATTTTTCTCCATGTGTTGACGTTTAGAACTTCCATTTCGTTTTACAGGGACGAAAATATACAGTCAATTGGACGTAAAAACAGCAAATTCATGAAAATCATTTTAACAGGTGGTACCGGTCAGGTTGGAAAATTCCTTGCCGAAGCGTTTCTGGCTCAAAACCACGAGGTCGTCGTCATCAGTCGATCTCCGGTTCCATCTCCATGGAAGACGGTTCAGTGGGATGGCTTAAACTTGGGAGACTGGGCGGGGGAAATGGATGGAGCGGATGTGGTACTCAATCTGGCTGGGCGAAGCGTAAATTGTCGCTACAACAAAGAAAACCAAAGACAAATCCTTGAATCCCGGACCAACACCACCCGTTTGGTTGGCAAGGCAATCGAAGCCGCCGCTGCCCCTCCAGAATTATGGATCAATGCCAGCACCGCGACCATTTACTCCCATCGCTACGATTCACCCAATGATGACATCACAGGCATCCATGGTCTCAATGACTCCAATCTGCCGGGAATCTGGAAGTTCAGCGTACGAGTCGCAGATGCCTGGGAAGGAGCGATGGATGAATCCAACCTCCCTTCCACCCGTAAAATCAAAGCCCGAATGTCGATGGTCATGGGCTCAGGGAAAGGCAGTGTATTTGATGTGTTTACTGGTTTGGCATTGAAAGGGTTGGGTGGCAGCCTTGGCGATGGGAAGCAGTATGTTGCCTGGATTCATGAATTAGATTTCCTGAGAGCGGTAGAATGGATGATCAAGAACAAGCAATTGTCTGGAGCCATCAACGTCTGTTCACCAAACCCGATTCCAAATCACGAGTTTATGAGTGAACTACGAAAGGCGGTTGGGGCCAAATTTGGATTACCCGCGACCAAATGGATGCTGGAAATCGGAGCCTTTTTTCTGAAGACCGAGACGGAGCTGTTATTAAAAAGCAGGAGAGTCGTGCCCCAACGCCTTCTTGATGATGGGTTTACATTTCAATACCCAAACTGGGGGGAAGCCGCCAGGGAAATACGGGAGAGGCACAAGAAGGGAATTGGCTTCAGCCCGGAGATGCGAAAAGAGAGCTGACGGACTAACGAAAGGATTGTTGGCATGCGATTTCCAGCCCTTGAAGCGTAAGATTGGGATGATATTCACAATCCGCACCAAGGACTTTCTCCAGAAACGGAGCTTTCCCACCAGTCAGCAACAAGGATGCAGGAGGACTGTCCGGCTCTTGTTTCAGTAAATCCTCCCGAATATGAGAAAGGATCTCCTTGATCATACCTGAATACCCAATGATCCCCCCAATCTCCATGGCTTGCAGTGTCGATTTTCCAATAGTGGACGAAGGCCACGGGGCTTTGCGGTATCGAATTTCCGGCAATAAGGCAGTCTTTTCGTGCAGGTACTCCCGCATCAGGGAAAGCCCTGGAGCAATGACGCCACCAACATATCCCTTCTTCAATGACACAATGTCAAAGGTCGTAGCCGTGCCCATATCAATCACGATGGAGGGAAGTGGTGCAATATTGGAGGCTCCAATGGCATTAGCCAGACGGTCCTGCCCAATTTCCCCAGGATTTGGATAATCAATTGGAATCGGGCAAGTGTAGGAATTCAAGTTGTATACGTTGAAGCCCGCGGCCCTGGCACTCACTTCCACAAATTCATTGTAAGTGGGCACAACTGAGCAATAGGCCAAATGGGTCACGCCAGAAAACTCCTTCAGTACTTCTGAAAACCGACTTTCCAACTCTGTGGTCAAGATTCGGGATTCCTGCTCAATTTCGCCGTTCTGTACACGGGCAAGGTGGGCTGTGGTATTTCCAATGTCCAGCGTGAGGATATTCATCACATCTATAAAATAATATATGTTACAGTGGTTTCAGAGTAACATCTCCTGCAGAAACCGCGACAGTCGTCTCTTCCGTTACAACGAGCAAGTTCCCATTTTCGTCAATTCCATTAGCCACACCTGACATAGTTTGAGTTCCACTTTGCACCTCAACCGCCTTATTATTCAATGCATCGACCAAACCAAACGCATTCTTCAAAGCCATCCCGGCTTCCGGTAACTGGCAATCTTCATAAGCTCGCAGCACTGCTTTGAGCACTGACGTCGTCACGGAATGAATGGGGGCCGGTTTTCCAAGTATGGTTTTCAGGGAATTGGCCGGGGTCCTCAATCCTTCGGGAAATGAAGCGGCATCCTGATTCACATTGAGCCCGAAGCCAAAGACCAGCGTCTGCACACGATCCAGCTCCAGCTTGGCCTCACACAAGATCCCGGCAACTTTCTTGCCCTCGACATGTAGATCATTGGGCCACTTTACCTGAAGGGGAATGTCCAAAAGCGTTCTCAAAACATTGGCAATGTGCACTCCTGCCCACAGGGAAAAGGGAGCAATGGCGGTGGTTGAAGTTTCTGGTCGGAAACCCACACTCATGTACAGATTTCCAGCATGCGAACTTTGCCAGGCACGTCCCAACCGGCCACGGCCCTGGGTTTGCTGATGAGCCAACACGGCAAAAGGAGTTGGGGCATTATTGGCCAACCTGCGTTCCACTTCCAGATTGGTACTGTCCGTAGAGGGGAGGACCTCGACAGATTCCAGGTTCACCTTGTCTTGTGAAATGTAGGCAGACAATAGGTCCTGATGGAGTTTCTCCGGCTCATCCACCAACTGATAACCTTTGCGAGGTGTCGCCTGAAAATGAATGCCGGACTGCTCCAGCTTTTTAATTCGGGCATGAACCGCCACTCTGGAAACTCCTAACTTTTCCGCAAGGGATTCCCCGGAAAGATGCACCTCTGGCCCGGCATCCAGAAAGGCCTGAAGAATGGAAGCATTCGTTACCATGGGATCTGCGGAGAAAAGAATCAGTTCAACCAGTCCAGACCGATGTCAATCCACTGGGATTGATGCACCGTTGCACCAGTGGAAATGAAGTCGAGCCCGAGATGAGCATAGTCGGGAAGCGTTGTCAGGGTGATGCCACCACTGGCTTCGGTGGCAGTCTTTCCAGCAATCATCACCACTGCCTGGCGAATTTCTTCTGGAGAGAAATTATCCAAAAGAATGCAATCCGGGCCGGCAGACAGAGCAGGCGGGAGTTGCTCAAGGCTGTCGACTTCCACTTCGACAGGGACATCCGGGTTCTTGCTCCGGGCAACTTCGAGAGCTTGCTGCAGGGGAGCTCCACTTTGTGCATCAAATGCATGGAGATGGTTGTCTTTGATCAACACACGATCATAGAGCCCCAAACGATGATTCCAGCCTCCACCGCAAGTCACCGCATATTTTTCCAAAAGGCGAAACCCCGGTGTGGTCTTTCTGGTATCCAGAAGCCGGGTGGACGAATCACCCAAAGCGTCAACATAAGTCTTGGTCAAAGACGCGATACCACTGAGATGTTGAAGAAAATTCAGCAAAATCCGTTCCGCCGTCAAAAGTACACCGGAATCTCCTGACAAAACACCCAGCGAAGTTCCAGGCTCTGCAAATTCTCCATCCTGAAGCTGTGGTGCAAACTCCGCATTTCCGCCATAAATCTCCAGGATCAAAGGAATCAACCGCAGACCGGCGGGCACCAAAGGCTGGCGGGCCACCAACTCCGCCCGTGAACTCCGGTCCAGAGATGGAAAGGTCTCCGTGGTGACATCAGTTTTCCCTGGAGGCACATCTTCCTCTTTGGCCAGTTGGAGAAGTTGACGTAAAGGGGCCTCAGGAATCTCGTCCCAGGTAATTTGCCGGGCAAGATGGGGAAAGGATTCACTCATTCTTTGATTTGCCCACTGCCATAGGCGATGAACTTGTAGGTACAAAGTTCACGGAGCCCCATCGGGCCTCGGGCATGCAGGCGATCGGTGGAAATACCGATTTCGGCGCCTAATCCAAATTCAAAACCATCTGTAAACCTCGTGCTGGCATTCCAATAGGCAGTCGAAGTGTCAACTGAAGCAAGGAAAGTCTCGGCAGCTTCCTGGTTTGCCGTGACGATGGCATCACTGTGGCCACTACCGTAAGTATTCACGGCATCAATGGCTTCACTCAAGCTATCCACGATTTTGATCGAAAGAATCAAATCGAGAAACTCTTCATGAAAATCCTCCTCGGTTGCGGTCTTGAAGGGAATCTCCGTTCCTTCCAGTGAAGATACCGCTCCGGGATGCAGGCGAAGCTCGACCTGATTGTCGTTCAGCTCCCTGGCGATTTTAGGAAGCAGTTCTGCGGCGATGTCTTTGTGGATAAACAAATTCTCAATCGCATTGCAGACTCCGGGACGCTGGCACTTGGCATTGATGGCAATCTTTTGGGCAAGTTCCGGATCGGCATCTTTGTCGATGTACAGATTGCAAACTCCCTTATAGTGCTTGATGACAGGAATCCTTGAATTCTCAGCCACAAACCGAATCAAGCTTTCGCCACCACGAGGTATAATGCAGTGGATCAGTTCATCCAGTTTAAGCAGAATATTGAGAGCTTCACGGTCTGTGGTGGGAATCAACTGAACCGTTTCAGGATCAATGCCGGTATCTACCAGAGCCTGTTGAATCAATTGAGCCAGATGCGTATTGGTGTGAAAGGCTTCTTTGCCTCCCCGAAGAATACAGGCATTACCGGATTTCAGGCACAACGCCGCACAATCGATCGTCACGTTGGGGCGGGATTCATAGATGATCCCGATCACTCCAAAGGGAACTCTACGCTTCACCAGCCGGATACCATTGGGGCGTGTCGTTTCCTCCAATGTTTCTCCAACGGGGTCTGGGAGTTGAACAATTTGGCGCAAGCCCTCGGCCATGCCTTCGATGCGTTCCTGAGTAAAACGCAGCCGATCGGTCATGGCTTTGTTCAGCCCATTGGCTTCTGCGGCCTCAATATCCTTGGCATTGGTTTCGAGAATGGCAGGGGCATTTGCCGTCAATAACTCTGCCAGCCGGGTGAGGGCGGCGTTCTTTTTTTCTGAAGAGAGAAGACTGGCCTTGAGAGATGCCGCTCTGGCTGCCTCCGCAAGTCGTACAATGGTTGCTTCCATGATGGCTTGAATGTTGGAAATTCTAGGAGAGTTGGGTCAGCTTAATGAGATCCTCAATACGCTGCTCAATGGCAGCCACACCGGCATTTTCCAGGCGATCACAACTAAAGTCTTCCACGGTCATGCTGGCCGTTGCCGTAGCATAGAGCATGGCCCGGCGGATGGAATCATAGCTGGTATTGTGATGAGCAGCCAGGTAACCGAGCAATGCACCGGCAAAGGAATCTCCAGCACCTGTAGGATCACGAAGTTCGGTCACAGGATAAGCTGGAGTGGCAAACATCCCTTCCGGATGAAAAAGGTAAGCACCGTGTTCCCCCTTTTTGATGATAGCTGCCCGGGTGCCCATATCCAGCAGCTTCTGGCCGGCAAGGATGATGTTGGATTCCTCGGTCAGCAATTCGGATTCACTGTCGTTGATGACGAGAAGATCGATATTTTTGATCACCTGAAGCAATTGCTCATGCTGGATGTTGATCCAGAGATCAATCGTGTCAGCCACTACATACGGGCGGGTTTCCGAGACTTGATCCAATACATGGAGCTGAAGTTCCGGAGCAATATTGCCCAGCAGCAGGTAAGGGGAGTCCTTGTAGTTTTCTGGAAGCTCAGGGCGAAAGGTTTCAAAGACATTGAGCTGGATTTCCAGCGTGTCCCGGAGATTGAAATTCTCATGGTACTTGCCTTTCCAGAAGAAGGTGGCACCAGTTTCATCACGTTGAAGTCCTTCAATACAGATGCCCCGGCCAACAAAGCGGTCTACGTGCTCCTGATCAAAATCGTATCCGACTACTCCGACCAGACGAGCTGGAGCGTAATAGCTGGTGGCCAGGGCAGCATAGGACGCAGAGCCACCAAGGATACGTTCACCAGAGGCGTAGGGGGTCTCAATGTGATCGTAGGCAACGGAGCCAACAATGAGAACAGGTTGAGGTTCAGAATCAGTAAGATTAAGACGTTTCATAGAATAAATGGGTCAAAAACCGCAGGTTTGGGGTTTGGAAAAAACTATTCCAGCACCGGAAAGGTCATGGCGAGAATCGTTTCATCATCCACCTCAATGTGGACGGAATAGTTCCCCGCCTCCTCAAACTTAAGGTTGTGGATCTCGTTGATCAGGTTGATGCGTTGCACCGGGCTGTCGGATTTAAAATCTCTGGAAAGAATTTGTCTCTGCTCCTCCATTGGCAGCCCCATACTGA
>Ga0181587_10005589_pt1 | contig 10274 bp, 7 predicted proteins | sample 071ome_27_FD_132463 | JGI IMG/M metagenome (GOLD analysis project Ga0181587, IMG submission 132463) | Coastal salt marsh microbial communities from the Groves Creek Marsh, Skidaway Island, Georgia - 071409AT metaG (megahit assembly) | ecosystem: Environmental > Aquatic > Marine > Intertidal zone...
CCCGACCACTTAAATTGAGCGATAATCAAATAGTAATTATAGGGGGCGGACTGCAAGGGCTCGCTACTGCCTTCACTTTATTGCAAAGAGGTGAGGAGGTATTAATTTTAGAGAGGGATAATGATGTAGCCACTTCTGCAAGTTTTGCCAACGCTGGTATGCTGACTCCTTCTCAATCATCTCCTTGGAATTCTTCTGACGATATCCTTCAAATACTTGCTGGAATAGGAAAAAAAGATTCTCCTATGGCCATAAGTCCGTTTGTTATTCCAACTCTTTTTTCCTGGGGTTTAAAGTTTTTGATTAACTCAACTCCTAAAAGGTTTAATCGAATTACATCGAATTTATATACATTAGGCTCATACAGCAAGTATCTAACCAAAGATATTAGAGAGAAATTTAATTTATCATATGAACACTCTGAAAGAGGAACTTTAAAAATATATAGAAAGCAGGAGAATTTCGATAAAGCTGTTAAGAAACTTTCTTCAATCTTTCCGGATAATAGTGGTGTAAGTATTTTAGAAGTCAAGGAATTAATACAACTAGAACCACAATTAAAGGACATAAAAACAAAACTAAGTGGTGGGATTCACTTTTCTAATGACGAAATAGGTGACGCATATAAATTCTGCAAGCAACTTGAAGATATCATTAGATCTAATGGTGGCAGAATTTTGACTAATACTAAAATTAATAAAATTTTAGTAGATAAAAATAAGATCAATTGCGTAGTGACTGATAGGGCAATTTTACAAACAAAAAGGGTAGTTGTTTGTGCAGGTAGCTGGTCACGTGAACTTCTAAAAAAAGTCCGCCTTAAACTACCTGTTACACCAGTTAAAGGTTATTCCCTGACATATGACACGCACGGTTTAAACAATATGCCTAAAATTTCACTTGTTGATGAAAGCATTCATACAGCCGTAACTCCATTTGAAAACAGAATCAGAATTGCGGGAACAGCCGAATTTGTTCAATTTGACGATTCAATACATCCAAAAAGAGAAGCATATTTAAATAATATGTTAAGAAGTATTTATCCTAACCTATTTTCCCAGATCGATAGAACTGAAGGAAAATTGTGGCATGGATTCAGACCAATGAGTGCCGATGGTTTGCCTTTCATAGGAAAAACAAAAATCGAAGGGTTATATGTCAATTGTGGTCAAGGTCATTTAGGTTGGACTCTCGCGATGGGTTCCGCAGCCTTGTTGGCTGATCAAATTCAAGGAAGAGATTCAGAAATCGATCTTAATCCTTATTTAGCTAGTCGTTCTTTATAAAAAATCCATTCTCAATTGATCAGCTTAATATATAATTCGCGCGTCTCCTCGTAGCTCAGTTGGATTAGAGCAACTGCCTTCTAAGCAGTGGGTCGCAGGTTCGAGTCCTGCCGAGGAGGCCATCGCTCTGTTCTATGAAAAAACTTCCACAATAGTTTATGATAAGTTTGAATAAACAGGATTATCTTATGAAAAAAATCTATCAAGCCGTATTTATGTCTTTTCTATTTGGAGTATTACTCTCTTGTTCCGAAGAAAATATGACTAACTCTTCTTCAGATCATGAAGAAGGACCTTTCTATGTTGAATTTGTTTCTTGTGAAAAAGGTAATGACTATAGTCTGACAAATCTCTCAAACATGATCGAATCTTGGAGAATGTTACCTATTTCTGATGATTTGAGAGGTTCTTATTTGTATGATCCAATCAAAGAAGAAAATGCATTTGGTCCAAGCATGTGGTGGGAATTGGAATGGGAATCAAAAGATGCGGCAGATGCAGCATGGAGTAACTGGGCTAATGATGATTCGGTTATGGATTGGTCCAATAAATATCAAAATGTCATGTTATGTGATGGAGCTGGAAGAAATGCATGGGACATATTGATACCTGTTTCTTCATCTCATTTTGGTGAATCAAATGAATCTGGTTATTTCTATAGTCAGTATTGGACATGTAATTACAAAAATGGAGCAGGTAGAGATGAACTAGAAAGCTTTCTTCCAATGCATTCTGCAAAAATAAAATCTTCTGATCTGCAAGGAACGGGTTATCACTATGGGGTGTATTTCGATCGAAGATCAGAAGACGCCTCTCATTCTGATGTTTCAGCTAGTCACGTGTGGGGAGAATGGGCAGTTTCTGAAGAGACTATGGAATTACAGAATAAAAATTTTGCTGATAATTTTCAGGAAGTATTTGCCGAATTTGATAAATTAGCATCTTGCCTAGATGAGCCGGATATATTTAATTCTTGGATTCTTTATGCAAAAGATAATCCGGATTACAGTCCAAGCTTTTAGATTGTTTTTTAACTTGAAGACCATGTTTCCGGGAGATAAAATATTTTAAGTTTTTCATGTTTGTCTAAATGGTCGGTTCACATATATCAGTTTACGGTGAGGTTCAAGGTTCAGGATTTAGATCTTGGGCTAAAGATCAGGGTCTGAAATTAAACCTTACAGGTTGGACCCGTAAAGCTTCAGATGGCTCTATTGAGATTTTCGTTCAAGGCGAAGAAGATCCCATCAATGCCTTTATATCGCTATGTTGGGATGGCCCATCTTTTGCTCATGTAGACGATGTGTTGGTTCAAGATGCAAGTCATGACGAATCTCTAACAGGATTTGAAATTTATTAAAATATTCATCTCCTAATTTTTTTAAGTGTTAAAATATCGCTTTTTTTGGTGGGCGTAGCTCAGTTGGTAGAGCCCTGGATTGTGATTCCAGTGGTCGTGGGTTCGAGCCCCATCGCCCACCCCAAAAGGATACATTATGAAATTTTCTTTCAAATCAAAGGCTGAAATCAACCAAAGCCTAGACATAGTAGTTCCCAATAAAGATATTGAGGAGCAGGTATTATCAAAACTCAAAGTAGCCCAAAAGGATTCTAAGCTTAAAGGTTTTAGAAAAGGTAAAGCTCCTATGGAGGTTGTGACAAGTATATACGGACCAGAAATAAGACAAGATGTTCTTTGGGATTTAGCTAGCAAGACATTTTCTAAACTTGCACAGGAAAAGGATCTGAAGATTGTCAGCAGACCTAACTTAATCCCTGAGAAGATAGAAGAGGGGAAGGATGCGAAGTTTAAAGCAACTTTTGAGGTCTACCCCGAAATTAGTCTGGCAAAAATGAGTAAAGTTACTTACACAAATTTTTTGTGTGAAATTACTGATGAAGATTTAGATAATACTGTAATCAATCTTCAAAAAAGAATGAGTCAGTGGGAACCTAAAGATAATATTTCTAAATCTGGAGATCAAGTCAAAATAAATTTTATTGGAAAAATTGAAGGAGAAGAATTTGAGGGCGGAACTGCAAATGACTTCGTAGTAGAGATAGGTTCAAAATCTATGATCGAGGGTTTTGAGGATGGACTTATTGGTTTAAAGAAAGGAGATAAGAAGACACTAGAATTAGAATTTCCCTCCGACTACGGAAAATCTGAACTAGCAGGTAAACCTGTAAATTTTGAAACAGAAGTTAAGGAAGTACTTGCACCTAAACTTCCTGATCTAGATTCTGAATTTTTCAAAAGTACAGGTATTGAAGCAGAAAATGTTGAGTCTTTTAAAAAGGAAGTTAGAACAAAACTTGAAGAGGATCTAGTAAATATCTTGAATGGTAAAGTTAAGCAAAGCCTTTATGACGCACTTCTAGAAGCTAATGAATTTGAAGTACCTTTAGCAATGGTTGATTCTGAAGTATCAAATATGAAACAAGATACTGCAAGACGTATGGGAATGGACCCGAAAGATCTCAAAGAAGACCTTTTCCCAGATGATATGTTTAAAGAAGAGGCAACTAAGAGGGTAAAGGTCGGTATCCTTCTTAATAAAATAATTGAAGAAAAAGAACTTAAACCCGATGCAGATAAAGTGAAAGAAATTATAGAAGAGAGGGCAAAAAATTATAAAGATCCTCAGCAGGTTATTAATTATTTCTACTCAGACGATGAGCAACTCAGAAATATAGAATCTATTTCACTTGAAGAACAAGTGGTAGATACTTTAAAACTTGAAGCGAAGTCAAGCGATGAGAATATAAGTTACGAAGATTGCGTTTCAGGAACTTATGGTTGAAAATAATTTGAAAAGCCCCATCTATAAAGTAAGGACAATTTAAATGACACAAGAAAATAACAAACCAATAAATCAATTGGTTCCAATGGTAGTGGAACAAACACCTAGAGGCGAGAGGGCTTACGATATATATTCAAGATTATTAAAAGAGAGAGTAATTTTTTTAACAGGACCAGTCGAAGATTATGGAGCTAATCTTATAGTCGCCCAAATGCTTTATTTAGAAGCAGAAAATCCCGATAAAGATATTCATTTATATATCAACTCTCCTGGAGGTTCTGTGACAGCAGGGTTATCAATCTACGATACCATGCAGTTTATAAAACCTGATGTTTCAACTCTATGCATTGGTCAGGCGGCAAGCATGGGAGCTGTTTTGCTATCAGGAGGTGCAAAAGGAAAAAGACAAGCTCTACCAAATTCTAGAGTTATGATCCATCAAGTTCTAGGAGGATTTCAAGGACAAGCCAGTGATATAGAGATTCATACTCAAGAAATTTTATCCATCAAGAAGAAACTAAATGAAATTTTGGCAAACCATTCTGGTCAAAAGGTTGACAAGATCGCTAAAGATAGTGACCGAGATAATTTTATGTCTCCCGATCAGGCTGTTAAGTATGGTTTAATTGATGCAGTGGTAGATAGTCGCTCAGTCAAAAAGTAACAGGAGTTTATATGTCTGATAATGACAATACAGAAAATAATGAAGATAAGCTTTTATATTGCTCTTTTTGTGGAAAGAATCAAAACGAAGTCAGGAAACTCATTGCAGGACCATCTGTATACATATGCAACGAATGCATAGATTTATGCAATGACATAATCAAGGAAGAAATTTCTGAAGCTTCAGAAGATGAAGAAGAAGATTTTCCTGTTCCCATGGAAATCAAAGCTACTCTTGACGAATATGTGATTGGCCAAGAGGAAGCTAAGAAAAACTTATCTGTTGCTGTTTATAATCATTACAAAAGACTCAAAGGCAGCAAGAAATTAGATTCCAAGGATGAGGTTGAGCTAACTAAAAGTAATATCTTACTTTTAGGGCCTACAGGATCTGGAAAAACATTATTGGCGCAAACTCTTGCCAGATTGTTAGATGTACCATTTACGATTGCCGACGCAACTACTCTAACGGAGGCAGGTTATGTGGGTGAAGATGTTGAAAATATCATCCAAAAATTACTTCAGAAATGTGATTACGATATAGAAAAAGCTCAGCTTGGCATCGTTTATATTGATGAGATAGATAAAATTGCCAGAAAATCAGATAACCCGTCAATCACAAGAGATGTTTCAGGAGAAGGTGTACAACAAGCTTTGCTGAAGCTCATCGAAGGTACGGTAGCTTCAGTACCTCCGCAGGGAGGAAGGAAACACCCACAACAAGAGTTTTTGCAAGTTGACACTTCGAATATTCTTTTCATTTGTGGCGGTGCATTCTCTGGACTTGAATCTGTTATCCAACAAAGATGTGAAGAAACTGGAATAGGGTTTGGAGCTAATGTCACATCTATCAAATCTGAAAATGAAACTGACAAACTGATAGGGCAAGTAAGACCTGAAGATTTAATAAAATTTGGTTTGATACCAGAATTCGTAGGCAGACTTCCTGTTATCACTACTCTAGAACAATTAGATGAGGACGCTTTAATTACAATTCTTACTGAACCAAAAAATAGTCTTACCAAGCAGTTTAGCAAACTCTTTGAAATGGAAGATGTAGAGCTTGATATAAGAGATGATGCATTATCCGAAATAGCTAAAAAGGCAATAGAAAGAAAGACAGGCGCAAGAGGTCTCCGTTCTATTCTTGAGAGTATATTAATGGAAACAATGTATAAAGTTCCTTCAGAAGAGTCTTTAAATAAGGTGGTTTTAGATGCTTCGGTTGTAAAAGGTGAGTCAGAACCTTTGATGGTCTACGAGAAGACAACTAAAACAAAAACCGGTTAGCACTTGTTTTTTTAAACTAAAACCCCATTATTAGACATATAACAAAAAATTTATGTCTAAAAATCAGAATATCCCTCTCCTACCTTTAAGAGATGTCGTAATCTTCCCTTCAGTAGTTACTCCGCTATTTGTTGGTAGAGAAAAATCCATAACGGCGCTTCAGGCTGCCATGGCTGGTGATAAACAGATCATGCTAGTTGCCCAAAAGAGTGCACAACAAGATGACCCTAAGTTGGGAGATCTTTATACTATAGGAACACTCTCAACAATTTTACAGCTCATTAAATTACCTGATGGCACTTTAAAGGTCTTAGTAGAAGGTAATAGAAGAGCATCTATCGAGTCATTACAGACTTCTGATGAATACATGTCCGTTCAAGTTTCTCCTCTAGAAGAAGAGAGCGAGTCAGAAGATTTAAAACACTTTTTACCTTCTTTAAAAAAACAGTTTCAAGAATATGTAAAACTTACTCGTAAAGCCACCCCGGAAGTGCTGAATACAGTGAATGCAATTGATTCTTTGTCTCGCTTAACAGATACACTCGTTGGACATCTGTCGATCGATTTAAGTCAAAAACAAGAGATACTTGAAATGATCAGTCTTTCAGATAGATCAAATCGCATATTGGAGCACTTAGATTCTCAACTGGACCTCTCCAAAGTAGAGAAAAAAATACGAGGAAGAGTAAAGAGTCAAATGGAGAAGAGCCAGAAAGAATATTATTTAAACGAACAAATGAAGGCTCTTAAAAAAGAACTAGGTGAGATTGATGAAGCTGAAGAGGCCGAGCAATTAGAGGCTAAAATTAATGAAGCCGGAATGACCAAGGAAGCTCAAGAAAAAGCTCTGACTGAACTTCAAAAATACAAAATGATGTCACCTATGTCAGCTGAGGCGTCTGTAGTCAGAGGTTACATTGATTGGATGTTGAACATACCCTGGAAGAAAAAGAGTAAGATTCGTTCTGATCTAAACAAAGCCAGCGATGTGCTTAACGAAGACCACTTCGGTTTGGAAGAGGTCAAAGAAAGAATACTAGAATACCTCGCCGTACAAAAAAGAGTTAAAAAACTCAAAGGCCCTGTGCTTTGTTTAGTAGGTCCTCCCGGAGTTGGTAAGACTTCTTTGGGAGAGTCAATTGCTAGAGCAACTAATAGAAAGTTTGTAAGAATGTCTCTAGGAGGGGTAAGAGACGAGGCTGAAATCAGAGGTCACAGGCGAACTTATATAGGTTCAATGCCAGGCAGAATATTACAAAAACTTTCCAAGACCGGTGTAAAAAACCCTCTATTCCTGTTGGATGAGATAGATAAAATGGGAATGGATTTTAGAGGAGATCCAGCCTCCGCTTTATTGGAAGTTTTGGACCCTGAACAAAACCACACTTTCAACGATCATTATCTTGAAGTGGATTACGATCTCTCTGACATCATGTTTGTTTGTACCGCAAATAGCATGAATATACCCTCCGCCCTGCTTGATAGGATGGAGATAATTACTTTACCAGGCTATACAGAAGATGAAAAAGTTAATATAGCTGAGAAATACCTGATAGAAAAACAAAAGAAAAATAATGGCTTAAATGATGAAGAATTGGCTATTCCTAAGAATACTATTAAAGATTTAATTCGATATTTTACTAGAGAAGCGGGAGTTAGATCTTTAGAAAGAGAGATTGCAAAGATATGCAGAAAAGTAGTAAAGAAAAATGCTGCACTAGATAAACCCAAAAAGGTATCTATTAAACCAAATACATTAGAGGACTATTGTGGTGTAAGAAAATTCGAGTTTGGTGAAGCTGAAGAAAATGACCGCATTGGACAAGTAACAGGATTGGCATGGACACAGGGTGGAGGAGAACTTCTAACAATTGAGGCATCAAGCTTTTTAGGTAAAGGAAAGATTATCAAAACAGGTTCGTTAGGGGATGTAATGCAAGAATCTATTCAGGCAGCTTTATCTGTCGTTAGGTCACGGTCTGAATCTCTTGGCATAGATCCTAAATTTTACGAGGAACAGGATATCCATATTCATGTCCCTGAAGGAGCCACTCCAAAAGATGGTCCAAGTGCAGGGGCGGCTATGGCAACTGCTTTAACTTCAGTTTTATCTAAAATACCAGTTAGATCAGATGTTGCTATGACTGGAGAGATAACTCTTAGAGGAGAAGTTCTAAAGATTGGCGGCCTTAAAGAAAAACTGCTTGCTGCTAGAAGAGGGGGTATAAAAGTAGTATTAATACCGGAAGGTAATGTTAGAGACCTCAAAGAGATCCCCGACAATATCAAAGCTGAACTTGAAATTAAACCTGTAAAGTGGATAGATGAGGTTTTAGATATTGTCCTTACAAGGCAACCAATTCCTTGGGAGAAAGATGACGAAACTGACAAAGTTCCTACCAAGAAATCAAGAACTAAGAAAAGCGCTGTAAAAGCCCATTAATTAAATCAAATTCGAGCTTGACAAGGCTTTAGCGTAGGGTTTTAATCGTTATGACTGACTTGCATGGCGACAAGTTGGCTTAACAAGACTCTAGGAGATAAATGTGAATAAAGCCCAATTAACAGACGCTGTAGCTGCAGCAACTGATACATCAAAAGCTGAAGCCGGAAGAGCGGTTGAAGCTACATTAAATGCAATAGCTGGAAGCCTAGCTGGTGGAGATAGTGTTTCACTGGTTGGTTTCGGAACGTTTAACGTAAGGCACAGAGCTGCCAGAACAGGAAGAAATCCTCAAACTGGAGCAACTATACAAATAGCCGCTTCTAAGTCAGTAGGATTCAAAGCTGGTAAGGCTCTTAAAGAAAGTTTATAAGCCTAAATAGTTTACTAAGAGCGCGCCACAAGGCGCGCTTTTTTTAATTGGAATTTATATATGTCTGGAATACAAAATATTAGAGATGGATTAACAGGTAATGTAACTAAAGTCATAGTTGTAGCAATAATCATTACCTTTATCGGATCAGTTGGGTGGGCAGGGTTCTTCTCACAAGGCAATGTCAATGTTGTTGCCAAAGTTGGATCTCAAGAGATAACCAACACAGATCTAAGCTTTGAATTGAGTACTCAGCAGTTTACGTTAAATCAAAGATTTCCAGATCAAGATATTGATGAAGAAGTTTTATTGAATCTATCTAAGGATATTTTAATTAATAAATTTTCGGTTCTACATTATTTGGACAGTAAAGGCATAACATTAACGGATGAATTTATATACAAACAATTATCTCAAGAAGAGCAATTCTTAGAGAATGGTAAATTTAGTAAGAATAGATTTGATGCTTTTGCTAGAAGCAACGGCTTTATCCCTTCTGATTACTTGCAAAGAGTAAGAGAAGATTTGTTGATTAATATTTGGCGTCAATCTTTAGTCAGCTCGAGTTTTGTTACTAGTGGAGAAGTTAAGCAGTCGTTGCAACTTGCAGAACAAGAGAGAGATATAACATTCCTTAAATTTCCAATAAAAGACTTCAAGGACGCAGTTGTTTACGATAATGATGATCTCCAAGAGTTTTACGAGAACAATAAGAGCTCTTACATAGAACCAGAAAAAGCCAAAGTAAGTTATTTAATTTTGGATGCAGAAGACCTTAAGGATGATATCTCAGTCTCTCAAAGCGATATTCAGCTTGAATATGATGAATATCTAAACTTATTTGATTCTGCTGTCCGAAAGTCTGTATCTCATATTATGTTGAATATTACCGATGATAGAAATGCAGTATCTGCACTTGAAGAACTCAATTTAATAAAACAGAGAATTATTAACGGAGAGGAGTTTATAAATTTAGTTTCCGAGGTCTCGGAAGATGAAGGTACGAAAGATCAAGGTGGCAGTTTGGGAGTGACTGATGGCACATTACTTCCTCCTGAATTCGAAATACCTCTCAATACAATGTCAGAAGGTGAAATATTCGGACCTATAGAACTTTCTTCTAGTGTTCATCTAATACGTTTAGATGAATTAATACAACCGGAACCTGAATCTCTAGAAAATAAATCGACGCAAATTGAACAAGATTTAATTAATTTGAGGGCTGAAGAGCTCTATGTTGATATATTAGATCAAGTTTCTGAGATGGCTTTTAGTGCAGGCTCCCTAGATGATATTGCTTCAGAAATATCTCAGAAAGTTATTGATAGTAGTTATTTCTCTAAAGATAACTTACCTGAACCGCTTTCATTTCCATCTATAGAGGATTTTATATTTGAAGATATTCGGGAAGGGGA
>Ga0181587_10005590_pt1 | contig 10272 bp, 10 predicted proteins | sample 071ome_27_FD_132463 | JGI IMG/M metagenome (GOLD analysis project Ga0181587, IMG submission 132463) | Coastal salt marsh microbial communities from the Groves Creek Marsh, Skidaway Island, Georgia - 071409AT metaG (megahit assembly) | ecosystem: Environmental > Aquatic > Marine > Intertidal...
CACGGCTTCCCCCTTGCGTTTCACTACGCTTCTTGTCACTTTTCACGATCATTTCTTTTCATATGATTAGACGATGCCCATGCCGGACACACGAGTTCACGCTTCAGCGTGTGGTTGCCTTTACCTGCACGATAAATCGTGAACTCCAACGAATGCTCAATCCTTTTTCGATGTGGTATATACCGAGCTCCTCACGTTGATTTGAGTAACCTTGCAGGAGGAACGTGGGAGAGACGCATCAAGCGACCTTGCTTATATTACCAGGTATCTCTTTGGTCTTCCTTACGCAGGGCAAGGGGTGGACCCAGAATCTCCCGCTGGAGGATGGCTTTTTTGAGATCCTCTTTGCTGTTCAGGCCGAGCTTGCGGCGAAGTGCGGAAGCATGTCTGCGACTCTGTATGGATGAGCTGAGAGCAGGGGGGGGTATTCTGGGCTTGAGTGGTGGAGCAGGAGGTTTTGGAGGAGGTGCAGGTGTGTAGTCCTGAACGACAGGTTCCGGTTCCTCAAAGTAAAGAGGTTCGGGTTCTGGAGCTGGAGGAAGAGGTGTTGACCTTGTGGGTTTGTCTTCTTCAATGCCGGCTCTTTCCATGATGAGGCGGCGAATCCGCTCTTGTACTTCACTCAGGTCTTCATGGCCAGATTCAGACTCGGGTTGACGAGAACCTGGAGCAGGACGACGCCGGGGAGGGGTGTTGTTCTCCCCCTTCCCCTTGAATGCGACCTCCAGTAGTTTCCCGATCGCAATGAAGACCAGGATAACTACGGGGCCTAAAACATCAAAAAACTGCTCCATGTCAGATCCAGTGGAGAATTACTTATCGTCTGAATCGGAGATGGATTCACGCATTCCCGTATCAGCCTGGATATTTTTCATGCGGTAGTAATCCATGATTCCAAGATTTCCACTGCGGAAGGATTCGGCCATGGCCATGGGCACTTCGGCTTCGGCTTCCACGAGTTTGGCCTGCATTTCCTGCACTTTGGCCTTCATTTCCTGTTCAAGAGCCACAGCAGCTGCACGACGAATTTCAGCCTGAGCCTGTGCGACGACTTTATTGGCTTCTGCCTGAGCGGCTTGCAGTTTTGCACCACGGTTTTCTCCGAGGTCCACGTCCGCAATGTCGATGGAGAGAATTTCAAAGGCAGTACCCACGTCCAAACCGCGATTCAACACTCCCTCTGTGATGGCATTGGGGTTTTGGAGGACAATTTTGTAGTTTTCCGAGGAACCAATGGTGGAAACAATGCCTTCACCGACACGGGCAATGACCGTTTCTTCCTGGGCACTGCCAACGTAGTGTTCGAGATTGGAACGTACGGTTACTTTGGCACGAACTTTTACCTGAATACCATCTTTGGCGACACCATCAATCGTGTCCCGGCCTTCGATCACACAGTCGATGACTTTGGGGTTAATTGAGGTCTGCACCGCTTCGATGACGGACTTGCTGGTACCTTTAGTTGCGAGGTCAATGGCGCAGGCTTGTTCCCAATTCAAGGAGATGTTGGCTTTGGAGGCCGCGACCAGGGCTCGAACGGTGGGAAGCAGGTTGCCCTCTGCGAGGTAATGCGACTCAAGGTCATCGGTTGACAACATCATGCCGGCTTTGGCAGCGGTAATGCGGGCATCTACGATCATGTTGGTGGGGACACCACGAAGCCGCATGGCGACAAGGTTTGGAAAGCTTACATGTGCTTTGGCGAGGAATGCCTTGAGCCAGGTATTGAAGAAATTCAGGATGATCAGGAAAAGGACCAGAAGCACCAGGAGGGCGATTCCGACCAATACGATGTAGAACACATTTGTTGGAGGCATGATGGGTTGTAGGTGTTTTGTAGGTTAGTTGTTTATGAAATTGGATTCAGGCGTTTTCGTTATGAATGACAACGACTCGAAAGTTATCTTTGGCTTTAACTATGAGGTGGGTATCGGCATCGACGTAACCGTCTTTGGAGATGGCTTCGTACTGTGTTTCCCCCAATAAAACAAGACCGGTTGGACGAAGGGGGGTAATGGAGATGCAGGATTGTCCAATCACGGATTCCGGAATGCCTTTGTTGGAGGCTCCTGTGATTTCTTTTTCAACAATGAACTCTTTGCCCAGTGGTGTGTTGGGAAACCATTTGTAACCAATGAAGAGGAACACTCCATGAAAGACACCCCCGCCAAAAAAGGTAATGATGGCACCAGGCCAACCATAATAAACCTGCCCCAGAAAGCAGGCTCCAAAAAAGACCAGTATCCCGGCAAACCCAAGTACTCCGCCCGGAAGGATCACTTCAAAACCGATCAATACAGCCGACAATAGCAATAACCCAAAGATCAAACTCATGCTTCACTCTCTTTCTCTTTGGCTTCTTCGACTACCAGGGCAAAATGTTCGTTCCCTGTTACAACCACATTGTGCCCCCGGCCTATGCTGCCGATTTTGACCCTTGCCTGGTAACGCTTGCCTTCAATTTCAATTTCTCCACTGGGAAATAGATCCGTGACCGACTGGCCAACCGTACCCGGTGGAGGCAATTCCAAATCCTGGTTACTGCTTACACCTCCGGCAGAAACCACAGGGTCCATGGTGCCGACCGATTTCTGCAACACCAATTGATTCCAGAAGCTGGTTCGCGGTAAGATTTGAATCGCAATCATGGCTCCAACTGCGGCGATCAGGAAACCCTGAAGCACTTGGATGGTCGGATGCAAAAAGGTCTCGACCGTAAAATCAAAGAAGGGGATTTCCTGTCCATCAAAGACATTATCGCCCATGTTTCCAGGCCAGTAATCTGCTAAGGCATAAACGAGGGAACCAATGATCAAAATCGCTCCCACCATTGCTGGAATGATAAGACCCGGAAGGAGAAAAATTTCCACCAGGATCAACCCTACCCCAACCAGAAAGACGAGTATTTCCACATGGCCGGACAAGCCCGCAACATGATGGCTCAAAAATACAATGCCCAGAAAAGTCAGACCCAAAATGCCAAAGACTCCAAAGCCCGGTGTTTTGAACTCGATGAAAAGCCCCAGCAGCCCCAAGCCCAACAAAATTGGGGCGATGAGATTCAATTTGTGAGCCAATTCTTCGGACCAGGTGACATCAAAGTTTTGAATCACGTAGCCATCCTGTCCAAAATGCTGCTTCAAAACCGCTTCCGCATCCTTTTCAATACCAGTTGCCAGAAGCGGTTCGGGGGGTTTGCCAAATTCCCTGGCGGCTTCCTCAGCTGTCAAAGTCAAGAGCTCCCCTTCTTCTTTGATCACTTCGCCATCTACTTCCAGCACGAATTCATCTTCCATCATGGCTCGGACGACATCGGAACGATAGCGATATTCCTGATTATAAGCCCGTACCTTGGCCCGAAGGAGAGAGCGGATCTTACGCTTCATTGTTTCAGGCACATCATCGCCTGTTCCCAGCACCACGTCCGCCGCTCCAACCACGCTCTTCGGAGCCATGTAGATATGACGTGTAGAAGACACAATGTAGGAACCTGCGGAAATTGCTTCTTTTCTTATAAAAGAGATTGTCTCTCCTTCAAAACGATCCAGCACTTCCATCATTTCCAGAGTCGTTTTGACTTCTCCGCCCGGCGTATCCACATCAATCAGGATTGCTGCGTTATCTGAAGCCAAGGCTTCCTTAACACCTCGTCGCAGAATGTAGAGCTGAGTCGGAGTGATCGGACCGTGAATTGGAATAACAAAGACTTCCGCCATACCATTCCCCTTGTTGAGAGCTGAAGGCTTTGTCCCACCAGTCGGGGATTGACCATATACCGACCAACAACAACTTATCAGAACCAGTACACAGACTAGTTTTTGGAAATTTGATAAAACCTCTTTGAACACGAACCGTTCTTTCTTATCTCAAGGTTAGTACATGGAAACTATCGAATATCAAGACCGGAAAATCAACCGCTGGAAAATAGGTGCATCAACTTTTCTGGCAGACCCGACAGCTGGCAGCCGCCTGATGAGCTGGTTTGTGAGTCTGGCAGATGGATCTACCCGAGATATTTTGTATTGGCCGGAAAATCCAGAGGACTTGGCATTTGGTGATATTCATGGAGGCAACCCGATACTTTTCCCATTTGTCGGAAGATGTCATGTGGAAGAGGAGGCTGGATACTGGTTGGACACAGAGGGGGAAAAGCGTGCCATTCCCCAGCATGGCTTTGCTAGGCATAGTGAATTTGAACTTCTGGACTGTCGGGAAAATCGTTTCACCACCCGGTTGATTCCAAATGAAAATTCAGAAGCCGCTTACCCCTACGACTATGATTTCGTGGTGACTTACATCATGGAAGAGCTTGGATTTAAAGTAGAACTCCAACTCACCAACCACGAAAATTTCGCCATTCCCTGGTCTCCTGGCCATCACTTCTATTTTAATGTACCCTGGCACGAAGGCTTGGCACGAGGAGATTATCAACTTCGTCTTCCTGCCAAAAGAGCTCTCCGACATTTGCCAAACGGAAAATTACAGCCTGAAATTCTCGACAAGAAGAAAGAAATTTACTCACTGGGCGACCCGAAACTCATCAACCGCATACACCTTTATCTCCAGTCCAATGAATGCACACTCAATCCCGCAGGAGGAGAAGAGCCCGTCCACATTCGTTTTCTGGAAACCGAACCCCTCAATAACGCAAGGTCCATTGTCACCTGGTCACCAGATGAAGACACCCCCTATTACTGCATTGAACCATGGATGAGTCCCCCCAATAGTCCTACTCACAGAAATGGTCTACAATTCGTCAACCCCGGCAAAATCGGAGCCTTTACAGTTGAAGTCTCACTAACCTAAAATTTATGTCCTATTCAAACACCGCAACCGCAGAACCCATGTACCAGGTTAATTTCAGCAAGCAAAGCATGCGCTTTCTCAATTCCCTTCCGAAGATTAAACAGCTCGAACTGGTAGACCTCATTTCGAATCTTACGGACGCCAGGCTTCAGAAGCCCTCGGGAGACCTTGGGAAGTTTCATCGGGATGGCCGGACAATCTACAGGCTTCGGGCCGACAACCATCGAATTTATTTTGAGCAGAACGACGACACCATCTTCTGCCACTACATCCTTGATAAAAACACACTCACTGACTTTATTTTCCGCTGTAAACTCCCGGTCTCGGATGAACAAATGTTTGAGCAGCACAAATCCTTCTGGAAATACATCGAAACTCTCGGTAAAGGATCCTGAAATTTGAACGAAGAACAACCCGTGAACAACTGCCGGGATTCTTTGATTTTTTTTAAAACTTACTCACAACCCATTCTGTTATTCCCATTGGTTCTGGAATTCTTCACAAACTCATTCCCATCGACCAACTCTCACCAATACTAGCCTCCCGGCACTTACTACAGTTATTTCCCAATATAAGAAGAAGAGACTTTTTTTTAAATTTTCTTTTCTTATTATTAAAACCAGATTGTAAAAAGCCTGAAACACCCTTCACTCATTCCACATGAAATTCACGATCCTCAAGGAGCATTTCACTAACGGCCTATCTCAAGTACAAAACGTTGTTCCAGCCAGACCAACGATGCCCATACTCAACAACGTGTTGATTGAAGCCACTGGCGACCAGATTTCCCTCACCACGACCAATCTCGACCTCGGCATCCGCTGCAATATTCAGGCAATCAAAGTGGAAACGGAAGGAGCGATGACTCTTCCCGTCAAGAAGCTTGCAACCATTGTTCGGGACCTGCCAGGCATGGAAGTGGAAGTCGAAGCCCTCGACGCCGAACATGCCAAAATCACGGCTGGTAAATCCAAGTTTACCATCACCGCCATTGGTGTAAGCGAATTCCCTCCCCTTTCCGATTTTGAAAATGACCACGAGTTTTCCCTCGATCAGAGCAAACTCCAGCTCATGCTCAAAAGCGTTTCTTACGCTCAGTCCTCGGACGAAAGCCGCCACATGCTCAACGGCGTATTCTTCAACTTCGATGAGAACAAGCTCATGACTGTTGCCACTGACGGAAAACGTCTGGCACTCAATGGACTGGATATCGACATCCCAGAAGGCCAAACTGGAAATTTCATCCTGCCGATGAAAACTGTTCACGAATTGGAACGCCTCCTTGGCAAAGGCGAAAACGTCAAAATTCTCTTCAACGAACGCCAGGTAGCCTTCTCGATTGATGTCGGTGAAGACAATGCAAAAACCGGACTCGTCCAAGCAATCCGCCTCGTTTCCAAAACCGTGGAAGGCAAATTCCCCAACTACAAAATCGTCATTCCTGACAACGTGGAATATAGCGTCAAAATGAATCGTGACGACCTCAAGGATTGTGTCTCCCGTGCAGCCTTGGTGGTTACCGAGAAAAGCGAATCCATCAACATGACCTTCCACAGCAATAATCTGGTGATTAGCGGCCAAAGTGCGGAGTTTGGAGAGTCGGAAGAACATTTTCCAATTGAATATGACGGCCCAGAGACCAAACTGACCTTCAACCCCAAATATTTAATCAGTCCTCTTGGCGAACTCGTAGAAGATGAAGTCACCTTTCAATTCAAAGACAGTGGAAGCCCTGGCCTCTTTACAAACGAGGAACACTTTGTCTGCGTGGTCATGCCGCTGAGGTTCAGTTAAACCCTACTTCACCTCCAACAATTCAATTCTATGGGTGGTACAATCGAATCCTACCTCCAACCCCTGTTTGTCCTCCTTTTACTGGGAACGACAGCGATCTCCATGGGGTTCATCAAAATCGTCAATCCTGTTGTGCACATCGCCAACCGATGGATGCGATGGATCCTCACTGCGCTGGTGATGGCTTCCCTCTTTTCTTCGCCTGAAGTCACCATCACGAAAACCCCTCAGGATTTCCTTTCCCTGTTTCTACTGGTTTTCCTCCTCTGGCTCCTCCTGGAAACTGTATTTAACTGGGTCAAAATTTCTCTCTTCAGCAAAAGCTCCATCCCTCTGTTTCCAAGATATCAGGTAAATTACGATGGAGACGAATGGCCTGTAGACCCCTCCGCAATTGATACAAAAGATTGGCTTTCCAAAAACGGGTACAAAAAATCGCAATCCCTCAAATGTGAACTCTCCGACGATTTTGTTCTACGGACCACTTTTTATCAAGACGAGGAAGATAACACCCGTATTCAAATCCTCTTTCTGCCTACCCCGAATTCACTGCGGCGGATCTATTTCTCCATCTGTACCAAAATGGAAGATGGCACCCGCTATATGACGGATAACATTGCCATGCCCTTTGCCATTTTCACACCTGAAAATTGGTACATGTCCCGCAAACCCCTCGTTTTAAGTCTTCCAAGGTTACTCGAACTTCACAAACGCCGGCTTGAAACGCTGGCTGTTGCTCCAGAAGCCTTCGAAGTCGAACCGATGGACGACCTTGATGAACAACGTCGCAAACTGGAAGAAGTCAACCTTCACTACGGCTTCTTACACCCGCAGGAATACCACGAAGAATACGGTCGCTTGACCTCCGAAGGTCGCTACCGCATGTGGAAAGAAATGTGGCTCATGAATTACCTAGGAAAGCCACTCTCCATGAGACCCCTGGCAGCCAAGTAGTTGATGCAGATTACCACCAAAGCGCAGAAAACGGAAATGGGAGCCGCCGCCGCGGCTTTCGGAATTGCGAAACTCAAAGAAGCCCTCGAAGAAAACGGCACCGCCAACTTCATCGTTGCCACCGGAGCCTCCCAATTCGAGATGCTGGAGGAACTTCGCAAGGCCGACCTTCCCTGGAACCGCCTCACTGGCTTTCATCTCGACGAATATGTTGGCATGCCCATTAGCCACAAAGCCTCCTTCCGTAAATATCTCTGGGAACGCTTTGTCAGTCAATTACCCCTTCCTTTGAACCACTTTCATTTCATCGACGGCGAAGGAGACCCTCAGGCCGAATGCCAACGCCTCGGAGCCTTGATTTCCCAAACCACTATTGACGTCGCCTTTGTAGGTATTGGTGAAAACGGCCACCTCGCCTTCAACGATCCCCCCGCAGACTTCGAAACCGAAGAACCCTACCTCGTCGTCAACCTCGACGAAGCATGCCGTCAACAACAGTTCGGAGAAGGCTGGTTCCCCACCTTTGATGATGTGCCCAAACAAGCCATCAGCATGGGTATTAAGCAAATCATGAAAAGCCGTACGATCGTCTGCACCGTCCCCGACGAACGCAAAGCCCAAGCTGTTAAAAATTCAGTCCAAGGCGAAGTCTCTCCCCAAGTCCCCGCATCCATTCTACAGCAGCATCCCAATTGCCAACTCTTCCTTGATGACGCCGGAGCCTCATTGTTGTAGCCGGTATCCAATTAGCAGAATTTCGGTGAGTAGGATAAATTAATCCAAGGATCGGGAAAACATTCCAACCGCCCAGTTCTACAAAACGAAGGGAAGAAAAGGATTTGTGGCTGGAAAATGCACTTGATCACGCCCCTGGTAAGTATCCAGTGCTGTCGCCGAGTTTATCGGCTTGTACGCCGAAACGTTCGAGCATGGTAAGGTAGAGGTTGGCCATGGGGGTGTTTTCCTCGACTGGGAGAACGAAATGGCGGCCGGTTTTGTAGCCTTGATTTTTTCCGCCGGCCAGGATTACGGGAAGGTTGTTGTGGCGGTGGCGATTGGCGTCGCTGATGCCGCTTCCGTAAACGATGGCACAGTTGTCCAACAGGGTGCCGTCGCCTTCCTGAATGCTGCTCATTTTCCCAAGGAATTCGGCGAAATTTTGAATGTAGAAGAGATCAATCTTTTCGATCTGAGCAATCTTCTCAGCGTTGTTCTGGTGGTGAGACAGACTGTGGTGGCCTTGGCTGACGCCAACGGACTTGAAGCTGCGGTTGCTGCCGTCGTGAGCTTGCAGGAAGGTGCTGATTCGTGTGGAGTCGGTCTGGAAAGCCAAGACCAGCATGTCGAACATCAGGCGGAGGTGTTCTTTGTAATCTCCGGGAATTCCAGCAGGCTTTTTGAAATCGGGGAATTCCTGGGCAAACTTTTTGGACCGCTCGATACGTTGTTCGATTTCCCGAACACTGGAGAGGTATTGATCCAGTTTTTGGCGGTCCGTGTAGCCGAGTTTGGTGGAAAGGGATTTTGTGTCAGCCAGAACAAAGTCGAGAAGGCTTTTGTCGTATTCTTTGGAGATGGCTTGGCGTTTGGAGGAGTCGGAATTATTGGTGCCGAAGATGCGTTCGAATGCAAGTTTCGGGTCGTGTTCGGGAGGCATGGGCACAGTTTCGGACTTCCACGAAAGATTGAACTGGTAGGCACAGCTGTAGCCGGAGTCACAACGGCCTGCACCTCGTGGGCGATCGCAGCCGAGTTCCAGAGATGGCAAACGGGTCAGGCTTCCCAATTCCTGTGCCGCCACCTGATCTATGGAGATGCCGAGCTTGATGTCGGCACCAGCGGTTTTCCGGGCTTGGGATGCGGTGAGGAAAGTGGCGTTGGCTCGTGCATGGTCACCGCCACCGTCACCATTGGCGTTGGCTTTTTGGTGAGCCAAGCCGGTAATGACCTGGAAGTGGTCTTTCACCAACTGCAAAGGCTGAAGTGTTTTGGAAAGTTTGTAATCTTTACCCTCCCCTTCCGGTGTCCAAGTCGGCATGATGGCCCCATTGGGCGTGTAAATGAAAGCAATCCGCTTCGGTGGATTTTTTGTAGCGGCCTGGAGCTTACCGGAAGACATGGATTCCAGCCAGGGTAGGGCCAGAACTGTGCCAAGTCCGCGTACAACGGTGCGTCGGTTTAAGGGTTGTGTGCTCATCTCTATTTAATTTGTTCGTGTAACGTATTATAGCAGACATTGGTTTTTTTTACCGACCAATTTGACCTCTCTGTAGTTCATAATGTTGAAACTACAGCCCCTGTGGTGTCTAACCGAAGCTTTCATCGGTGAGACGTCACTGCTACTTTACGACTCCCAAACCTGAATTTTTTCTGGAGGAAAATGCACTTTGAGTAGCTCTGAAACATAGTTTGTCAGAGCTGCCCTTTCCTTTTCTGTGTGGGTCACAGAACCATCTTTATGTTCCCAGTTTCGATAGAAGAGGTCTTTGGGTGGGCGGCGTTTGCGGATGTTTTGAAAATAGCTGGAATTCATGCGAAAGACACCCAGGTGGATGTCCAAAAGGGTGTTGGCTGAGAGCAGTTCGGCAAGGGACTCTACAAATTCGCTGTAAACCTTTTGCGAGTCAGGGACTGGAAGGATGGGGTCGATGCAGATTCGAACTTTCCACCCGGCCTGCACGGCTTTTTGCAGGGCTTTGATGCGGGCTTTCAGGGAGG
>Ga0181587_10005595_pt1 | contig 10263 bp, 11 predicted proteins | sample 071ome_27_FD_132463 | JGI IMG/M metagenome (GOLD analysis project Ga0181587, IMG submission 132463) | Coastal salt marsh microbial communities from the Groves Creek Marsh, Skidaway Island, Georgia - 071409AT metaG (megahit assembly) | ecosystem: Environmental > Aquatic > Marine > Intertidal...
CCTGTTCCGTCAGTAGTGCCGCCGCCAGTGTTATCGCCAGTGCCGGTATCGCCAGTGTTATCGCCAGTGTTGTCTCCGGTGTTATCGCCAGTGCCGGTATCGCCAGTGTTATCGCCAGTGTTGTCTCCGGTGTTATCGCCAGTGCCGGTATCGCCACCTCCGTCAGTACCGCCTGTCTCTGTGCCAGTCTCACCACCACCAGAATTGTCACCCGCGTTACCGCCGGTATCACCGCCGCTTGTATCTGTCCCGCCAGATCCGGTGCCGTCAGTGCCTCCAGTGTTGTCACCAGTATCCGTCCCGTCACCAGTGCCGCCGCCGGTATCTGTCCCGCCGCCTATATTCGGAATAGTGGGAGTTCCGGTTTCAGTCTCAGATCCCCCTGTTCCGCCGTCAGTGTTAGAGCCAGACCCTCCAAACTCACCGCCAGCACCAACAGCCCCAGACATATCCTCTTCTGAGATGTAATCGCCTTCCTGATAGTCTCCCTCTAAGACCCACCAGTCGCCATCCACATTATCTCGGACAAGCACACGGCCATCTGGCAACCGCTTGATAACCTCATACTGACCGCCAGACTGCTCGCCACCAGTCTCGCCGCCGCCATCAGTTCCGCTATTGCCGCTTCCATCCGTGTTGCCGCCGCCAGTATCTGTGCCGCCAGTTTCGCCACCGCCACCACCGCCACCGCCATCCTCATTATTGGAAGGGGGAGGCTCATAGTTGGGGATGTTGATAATTACGCCATCACTGCCATCAGTTCCGCCATGGTCATTCCAGACAGGCTCTGTGCCACCATCATCGTCATCGCCTAGTATTACGTCAGCGCCAATGTTTACTAAGTCCCCAATGGTGTCTGAAAGGAGACTGCCACTAGCGTTTGCGCCATTCTCCATGACGTACTGATATGCTTCTTGAAAGGTGTCAAAGGTGCCATTTTCAACCAAGCGATTAGAAACTCGCGCTATGAGATCGTCATCCCAAACAGTCTCAGTTGCAGACCCTAAAACCCCCTCTAGCTGACCAGCAACGACATCACCAAGGGCCGCTGTAGCGCCAGCCATAATTGCCTCTTGAAGACTTAAATCCCCAGTCTGCATCAATTGCATAGCAGAGTTAGATATTGCGCTAGCCGCCGCAGAGCCTGCAGTGCTACCTAAAGCTCCGGTCAAGGCAGGGCCAAGAGCCGCGGTCAGCATGGCACCGCCAGCCGCCCATGCCAGCTTGTTACCCCACTTATCGTTCTCTTTATTCTTTCGCACGAGGGAGTAGCCCGTGCCATTCCATACTAGCTCGTCACCGTCATCTTCATATATCGTGGTCTGAATGCCGTACTTCTCATACAGGCTGTTCTTGAAAGCCGTCGATTCAGCGAGTCGCCGATCTCTCTCCTCGTTAACAATTCGATCAATAATATCTCTATTTGGACCTCGCCCTAGACCACTGGCCTCCTCAAGAATCCCAAGGACTCTGTTTTCGTAAGTCCACTCGCCGTTAGCAATGGCGTGGTCTGACCGCTCACGGAGGTAAGCCTCGTATGTATCGAAATCACCAAATGTAGCCTGCAGATAACGATCGCCATCGTATACTGCGCGAATTTCAGACAGCGTACGCCACTCAGCATCAGCATTAAGGCCCGCTCTATTCCGGTGTTCGCTAGCGTAGTCAGCGCCGGTGTAGAGAAATAGCTCTTCGCCGTCATCGTTAATGAAGCGCCCGTTCTCGTCAGTGTCGTATAGATCCCACGGGCCTGCGTGACGGTTCTCCCAGTCCCAGCCTTTAGCCTCGTATTTTGACTTAAGCTGGTTTTCCAGTGCCGATCCCGGCAACCATGCCATCAGTTCCTCATATGTAGCATCAGGCGACAGGCGAGCAGGACGTTCTGTAGCTAGATCATTAGCCGCAGTGTTATCCAAAGGGCTTGCCTCTGCCATCAACGGATTAGCAAGCGCATTATCCAAAGAGCTTATCCTTCAGGTGCTGACCCACAACCTTTCGCATCTGCTCATTCTCAGGAGAAAACAGGCCATGAGGACTGTTGCCGTATCTGCTGGTCCTAAGCCCCTCAGTGTTAGTCATGCCCTGCGGCCCCCATGCAGAGCCAGATTGACCAACATTGTCGCCATTCCACCCCCCACTTTCTTGGCCTCCACCATCAGTGCCGCCGTTCATCGTGGTATTAGTGTGATCTTGATTATCCCAGTCAGCCCATGAACTACCGTCCATTTCGTACAGCGCACCCATAATCTGAGCGTTTGAATAACCATTGTTCAGCAAAGCGTTATATCGATTAGCTATCTCACTTGCCTTATTTGCTCTGTCTCCATTAAGGCCAAACTCCTGCTGAAAATAAGTGGTGTTACCGTTAGCAAGATCGTTAGCTATGCCGGGCAGTCGCGCATAAAAGAACTGATCCCCTCCAAGAAGACCCTTAAGCTCATCAAGAGTCCCGTCAGAATATTGGCCCCAGTTTGTTAGATTCTGTTGAAACTGAATCTTGTCTTGAAGCCATTGAGGAAGGTGAGAGTAATCCGACATCTTAGCCTCCGTTACATACTGGCGGGGTTGGCGAGAAGTCAGGCACTCCACAGTCAATAGTCTGAGGGTCACCATCCCCATCTACGGTATAGACGGTATCCCCAATAGTGAGGTTGTAAGCCAGACCTGTACCTTGTAGATAAGCCAGCAGATTAGGCAATGAAAACTCCTGCCCTTCATAAGTGACAGTTGAGTAATCATTGTTGGTTGTTGTTGAAGTTACTGGGTTGTAGCTGTCAGTGATTTGGTTGCTCGTCGCCGTAGTCGAGAAATCCTGCGTAAGAGTGCCTTCATCCGTAACCTGTAAATAGTCACCGCTAACCACAAGTCCACCTGCATTAGCCGCAGTTTGGCCCAAGCTCGCAACCGCCTCGACGATGTTACTATCCTGTATTGCGTCATTTATCTGCACCCTCGCCGCGTTGTCTGATTGAGTCCTAGCTACATTGGCGTTGATTGCGGCTATGCCCACACCTGATAGAACATTCATAGCAGGAGCGGCAAATACCTTTGCGTATTCAAGCCCCTCGTTACGAATAGGCTGGAGCGGCACTATAGGTGAATTACCACTCTCTGTTTGCGTACTAACGCCTTGAACCGCGAGCGCAACAGTAACAGCACTAGCCTGGTCCGGATTCGCCACGGCAACAGCCGCCAAAGCCTCATATAGCTTAGCCTTAGCATTTGCTTCAGCCGCCTTTTGCATTGCTTCAGCATCTTTCTGGACCCTCACTATTTCAATTTGCCCCTGCATGTGGGCGCTTCTTTCCTCAATGCTTGTGCAAGCTGTAAGAAAAAATGCGCTACCTATTGCTATAAGCCTGTTCATTGCCTTATCTCCTTACGAATACCACGACGCGCTTGCACCAGAGCCAACATCAATAGCGTCACAAAACCGAGCCGATTTAGGGTCAGCGTATGAGTGTTTGCTTGGGTAAACCAAAACCTCTGTCCTGCCGCCGTCAGCGATCATGTCTATCCAGTCCCACCCAACGCCAGTGTTGAGGCCAACGCCGTCACCACAGAGGCCAAAGTAGGTGCGCTTTTGAAAGTCCTGAAGCATCTTGAGGCCATCCGCCTGACTTGGCGCCCAAAAACAGGGGAACTTGCCCTGCCCTGTGGCACTGAAATAGCCGCCGTACTGCGGTGAACCCGGAATGAAATTGCTGTATTTCCTGATCTTCCAATAAATGGCAACGCTGTTCGAAAACTCCTCATCAATCGGGCCGTCAAAATTTGTACCCCAGTTCACTACAGGCTCACCCGCCTCCTTGCCATAGAAGTCAGTTAGCTTGATGGGGGGTGAAGAGGGAACTCCGCTTACCGCTCCAAGATAGTCGGTCAGGTTGTCTCCCTTATTGAACTCGGTCTTTATCTGGCTGAGCATGATTGTGCCGCTCGGCGGTAGCTTCCTATCCTCCCAAGGGCTGGGTATAGAGTTCACTTTTTAAGCTCCTCAACCTCGGCCCTAAGCTGTTGGATCTCAGCAAGCAGATAGGGGATCATGCCTATGTACGACACGCCCTTGTGTCCATCCTTGTCAATCTGATGGACAAGATGCTCCAAGCCGGGAACCTTCTCTACCTCCTGAGCGATAAACCCAGATGACTTTCTATCTGTCTCATTCCACTCAAAGTCCACGCCCTGAAGCTGGGTGATAACTCCAGCTTTTACAGGCTCCACGTTCTTTTTCAGGCGCTCATCAGAGGTAGCGATACAGTCAGTGCCAGTAATCGTGCCATCGACAGAGAAGTTGCCGGTGTATGACCCCTTCATGGCTATCTGATCGTTGTTAATGGATATACCGTTCCCTGCCGTATAGGTGGGTCCGCCGCCAGAAATAGGCTGACCGTTGATCGTGAAACCCTGAGCGTCTACGGTCCCTTGAACGGAGATCTTTTTGTCTTTTGGCTGGATATAGAGGCTATCGTTGGTGTGGCTGAAAGTAGAGCTTTCGGCGCCTATGTTGGCAGTAAAAAACGCGCCAGTGCTTGCCTTGTTGGTTGTCAGGGTATTAGATGACAGGCTCCCGCTGTAAACGCCAGTCTCAGCGTCCACGTCCCTTAGGTAGGCCTTGTTAAATCGCGTTGTGGACCGGCCTAAATTTAGGCCCTCGCCAGTCGTTATACTGCCATCGCCCGTTGTCCCGAGAACCATCGGGGTGCCGTTTTGGTTGGTGCTAAAGTGCAGTCCACATTGGCTGGCCGCATAGATGGTATTGGTGTCGCCGATCTTGAAGCGCCTAGCCTTCAACTCCTGAGTGAAGTTCTTTTGGCCGGCAACGTTCTGGTTGGTGCTTAAATCAACATAGTCGGCAAGGTTGCCCTTGGCATACCCAGCGTCAGCGTGATTGCCCCAGTTATAGGCGGCATCCCAGTTCTGAATTTGATCGTTGCTGATTCTCGAATCTTCGGCGTTGATGCCTGTAAGCCTAGAGCCGTCACCCTCAAAAAACTCCGCGGTAAAGGTGCCGGGATATGTCCCGTCCATCTTGATCTCGCCGGTAGTATTGTTGATATCAATACCGTCACCAGCGATGTATGTGCCACCTCCACCAGAGCCGCCGGGGAGGTTGGTCAACCCAGAGCCGTCACCAACAAACTTGGTCGCATAGACAGTGCCGCCAAAGTATCCATCCCTCCAGCTTCTAGAGGCTGAGCCTATGTCGTAGGCGTTGTGCGCGAGGGCGCCCGTTGTGCCATCCCCCGTGACAGGGACAAGGCCACTGGCTACCATTCTTAAACCGCACATGCCGTTCTTGAACATGAAGCCAGTGACGCCATTAATCTGCACGTCGTCTGAGTTGGTGGCGCCGATGCGGACATTGGTTGCAAAGTACGCGGCCTTAAATCGCGTGTCGGCTGTCCCCAGATTTACCTTGTCGTGGGCGCCCGTGCCAGTGTTGTCTGTCGGGCGGATCTTAGCGGACTCAAGGCTAAGACCCACCATAGCGTCAGCGGTGCGATACCACTTGCCACCCTTCATTACGGACTCACTGTTTAAGCCCATTGCCGTGGTCAGACCGGAAACGGTGGCCATCTCATCCTTAAAATAGGAGGTGCCGTTTACCTGAAGAATCGCGGTAGTTGGGTTAACGGCACGGGCGTCCATGTTCTCAACAAGGTCTGCACCCTCCTCAAGCTGGCCGGTACGCTCAAGTGCCTCAAAGTACTCGACCATCATACTGCCGGGGGTGCCGCCAATACCTGTGCGGCCGTCCTTATCAACCGTCACCTTGCGGGAGCCATCGCCAGCAACCAGATGAACAGAGCCGGTGTTTTCAGCGCCAACCTCCATATCCCCGTTGGCGCCGTTTACTAACTTACCAAGAGCGCCCTGCTGTACAAGCCTGACGGGGTTCGTGGTTGCTGGGTCTTGCGCCCTGATCTCACCAGTGGACTGCAGGACTCCAGAGAAGTAACCGTTCAGGAACGTGTAATTGGTTGTGCCAAGACTGGCGGCACCGTCAGCAAGATTCCCAGTCTCGTCAATCGGGGACACGTTTTTCCTGACCAGTATGCCGCCTGCAGACTCATCGGTGCGGAATATCGCGCCGTTGGGCTTTAGGTGCGTTTCTGCGTCGGTGTTTCTGTTCCCCAGCTTCAGGGCTGTGTTAGACCCGCCTGCAACCTCGATGGTCAAATTCCCGCCCATAAAGCAGGTGCTGTTTTTGTTGACCAAGAGGGTGCCAGTGGCCTCCCAGTCCGAGTTATTCCATCTAAGCGTCTGACCCGCCTCGGTTCCCGGCTGAACACCAACCCCTTCACCTAGCTGGTCAGTAAGCTCGTGTACCTCTCCGTCCTGTAGCTTAGAGAACAGACGGCCATCAACAACATCAAGGGCCAGTTCTGCTTCTTGAAGATCGTCGGGGGATGGAACGCCAGCCCCCTTTTTGAGGATTATTGTGTTCGCCATGACTTATCCCTTAAGCGTAAGTTCCGCCATCAATTTCAGCGTCAACATCCATCTTTGTTAGAAATTGCGCCTGCAGATCATCCTGATTGCCAATGTCGCCATTGATGGTTCCCCACACAGTGGTTTCAGTAGCAAAGTGGAAAAGCAACCAGTGAGTTGCGTCAGCTACAAGCCAGTCGCCAACTAGCGCCTCCTCGCCATCAGCCCTGGCAGGACTTCCTGTGTTTGCAAGCGTTCCAGGCGCATCAACAATAAAGTAGTAACCGGCATAATCAGCACCAAGATACTGGTTTAGCGCAGTGTCCTCTTTAAAGCCGGCACTTGCGGCCTCTGATCTAACCCCGGTAATTAAGTTAGTGGCCGCCGAATAACTTCCGGCAAGGACAAGGCCCGTTAAATCACCATTAAGCGCATCTTGAAGGTCTGCAATGTCAGATTCGTTTTGCCCAACACGACCACCAAGGTCTGCAATCTCGTCTGCATTTGCAGAAATATTGATGACGTTCTTGCCAATCTGCTCGGCATTGTCAGCGATTTCTCCAGCATTTTTGAGAATGTCTGCCTTTATTTTTGCAAGGTCTGTGTCAACAGTCTTTTGCCACGACTCAAGAGCGTCAATAGCATCAGCATTTGCCTTTACCTGATTGGCAAGAGTTTCAAGATCTACATACTCAGGGATATTGCCGTCAATGATGATCTGAATGGAATCAGGAACGTCAACAATGTTGTCCCAATTAACCGTGCCACCGGCCATTTCAACAATGTCTGAGCCATTGGTTGAGGTGTAAATGATCTTATGGGTAAGGTCTAAGGCAACCTCAGCAACTTTGAGTGAGCCGTTAGCTGGTTGCCCAGATCCGTACTTCAGCTTAATAATATTTGCCATGTTTCTTACTCCTAATAAGTCCCGCCGAATATCACGGACTTGTTGTCTAGGTAATTGGCCTTGGAGTGATCTCCCCAGCCATGCGCCTCATTCCAGCGATCAATGTCTTCCTGTGTTACAGGCACACCGTCTAGCTGAATTGCCGTCCATCCACCATTTTGCCTTGCATAAACCGCACCATCTAAAGGCGCTTCCTCTACGATTGCATCAAGGCCCTCGCCATCTGGGTCTAAAATATGCTCAACACTGTTTAAGGCTCTCTCAATGGCCTCAAACTCAACATCAAAAGTCTCGCCCTTTATGACTTTTTCAGGGTGACTAGCAGGGAGCGTGTCCCTGTAACTAAAGTTGTTTGGCTTGTATAGGCTCATTTCGCCTCCAATAAAATGGCCCTCCCGAAAGAGGGCCGTCAGTTTTACGCCGCAACCCAGATAACAACGCCGTTCTCTGGACGGTAGCAGTCTTCACCGTACAGAGTGTCAGCAGTCATCAGGTCAGCAAGGTACTCCTGCTTGTACTGAGTCTGTGTACGCACACCCATCTGCTCAGCAATTACCAGAGCGTCAGTGTGGAACAACAGGCAGGGCTTCTCGCCAGCGGTGTTAGCAGTCAGGTTGGTTGAGACATATACGTCAACGCCGTATAGCTCACCAATCTTGCCGTTAACAACTCCACGACCATTAACAAAGTCGCTAGATACATAGCGATCAATGCCCATGATGTGATTACGTGCCGCAGGTGGGATTACCAGCTTACGGTTGTCCATAGGCACATCAGCGTCATCCAAGATCTGGATAGCATCTCGGAAGGTTTGGTCGTTAAAGTCTGCCGCCGATCCTTCTACAGCAGGAACAACAAGCCCACCCTCAGTTGAGTGACCTTGAACAGTCCAGCAGTCCAGAGCAGAGCCAATCAGGTCAGAATCAACCTGACGAGCCAGTGCATAGCCTGCATCCTGAGTGTAGAACTTACGCATAGAAGACAGCGCCTGTACTGAGGTAATGTCCTCAATCAAACGGCTGTACTCCCAGTGCTGGTCGATCAAGATCTGCTTGTTACCAGACTTGTCAGCAACCAGAGTTACCTGAGTTTCTTCTACCTTGGCGTTTGCTTCACCACGAACAGGCATAGGGATGTTGATAGTGTCACCCTTTTTGCCTGCCATCTTCATAGACTTAACCAATGGCTTCATTACGAGAGACTTCTCGTATTCAGCAATGATCTCGTCTGACCACAACTTCGGAATGAAAGTTGCGTGGTTGGTGTTGTTTATCGAGCTACCACTAGCCCATGCTTCATCTAAAGCCATTTTTGGCCTCCTTTTAGGATTAAATTGCTAACTAATCGCGAACTCTTCCGCGTGAATTAAGGGTAGATAGCTCGTCCTTGATCTCCCAATAACCATCAGCGTCCCAGAATCCAGCCAACCAAGCTATGTCGCTTATGGTCTGTTGCTCTAAGTTGTTGATTTCATTGATCAATCTCGGACCCTCCCTTCTGCATATGCGGCCATAATCTCCGGCATAAGCGATTCATAACGTTCATAGTCCGTTTTCATTAGCTGTCGAATGTCGGCACGACGGTAAACCCGTTTTGACGATGCCGCGTCTGCATTACCACGAGGCCCAGCGGTAGCCGCCGCCCTCACAGCTTTCTTTTGAGCCGTTTTTTCCGCCTTTTTGGCAGTAGCAATGGTCTTATTTAACTGCTTAAAAGTAGAAATAAGATCATCTGCCTCATCAATGTCACCTGCTTGGTCAGCATATTCGTATCGCTTGAGCCTAGCTGGACTGGATTCAATCCATTTCTTGAACTCTGCGCTACCAATTACTTCCTGAAGGTCTGGATGACGCTGATGTAGAGTGGAAAGACCCTGTGCATAAGCCAATTTCTGGGCCATTTCACGGGCTTCCCGCAAGGCAGGGTGATTACTAATCCTAGAATCAACTGCTTTCTGTGGATCAGTAAAAAAATCTGCCTCCTCTGGCTCTGGTTCCGGTTGTGCTGGAACAGACTGAGCTTGTCTAGCCATAGCTTCAAAGGTTTGGCGCATATTTCCTAGCTCATTGGCCTGTTGACCAATTTGCCTGTCGCGCTCCTCTAGTATTGCAACCAATTCCTCATGGGACTTGCCTGCAAAATTGCTTTTAGGGGTGTCTTCATCAGGCTCTTCTTCCACAACGGGCGGTTCCTCTTCAGTAACATCCTGAACAGGGGTGTCCTCCTCAATGTTGCCAAGGGTTTCGCCTTCTTGAAGTTCCATTTCGGCTTGTTGCTCTTCGTCAATGATTGTTGCCATGCTTATCTCCGTTCCTCAAAGGGGGTGTCGGATTGTTGAACAGGGGGGTGTCCCGTAGGTTCCCCTGCTTTTGCCACCGGATGGGGCAAATTACTGGTAGACATCAGGTACATCCTGATCCTGACCATTAATATTCTTTACATACGACTCATAGTTACTAAACATTCTAAGTACGGCCAGCCTGCCCTTGTTGAAGTAAAGGTCTTCAAGGCTGTTACAAGCATCTAGGTTGCAAAGCTCTATCTGATCTTCAATCTGCTCCATCAGGTCTTGCCATCCCTGCATATTAAACAGGTCACGGGCGGCTTCTTCTTCTTTCTCTGAGATCATGCGGCCTTTACCTTTGGTTTTGGCCCAGGCTTTTTGCGATTTTCCATGTGTGTAAGCCGCTCATTAAGCTCTCTTACTTGGCGCTCAAGCCTAGCAATCTGCATAGAATGATCCTGTAGGTACTTAGTAGTGTTGGCTACAAGCTCATCAAATGTTCTCTTGTCTATCATTGTTGACATCTATGTTTCCCTCAAACATGAATACAAAGAAACAATAAAATAAGAACCGTAGGCTAATTGTGAAGACCCGTAATGCGTTTCATGGTCAAGGTGCAGGTCAATGTAGAGACTGTTAC
>Ga0181587_10005604_pt1 | contig 10254 bp, 7 predicted proteins | sample 071ome_27_FD_132463 | JGI IMG/M metagenome (GOLD analysis project Ga0181587, IMG submission 132463) | Coastal salt marsh microbial communities from the Groves Creek Marsh, Skidaway Island, Georgia - 071409AT metaG (megahit assembly) | ecosystem: Environmental > Aquatic > Marine > Intertidal zone...
CTGGCCCTCGTCCGTAAACTCACCGAATCCGCCAACGAAACCAGTCAAGGCAACTGGAAACGCATGACCGGTAACGAGATCATGGGCAAAACCATCGGCATCGTCGGACTGGGACGCATTGGAAAAGAAGTCGCCATCCGGGCCAACGCCTTCGGCATGAAAGTCCTCGGCTACGACATCTACTGGGACAACGACTTTGCTCAAAAGCACAACGTCCAACGAGTCGAATCCCTCCCGGCCCTATTCCCTCAGGTCGACATCCTTTCCCTCCACACCAACCTCTCCGAAGAAACCCGGAACCTCATCCGCACCCAAACTCTCGCCACCATGAAACATGGAGTGCTCATTCTCAACTGTGCCCGAGGAGAGATCGTGGATACCCAATCCATGGTGGCCGGGCTCCAATCCGGAAAAGTCGGAGGCTACGGGACCGACGTCCTCGACCAGGAACCTCCCCCACCCAACCATCCACTCCTCACTGCTCCGAACACCATTGTCACTCCCCACATTGGTTCCCGAACCTACGAATCCGTAGTCCGGCAAGCCTCCATGGCCGTGAACAACCTCATCCTGGCCCTCAAAGGAGAAAAACCACTGGCTCAAGCCAACGACGCTCCCCTCCCAGGCCAAACAGCCAACAAAACCACCCCATCCCAACCCACAATTTCACAACCCATGAGTGAGAAATACTACATCATTCCAACTGAAACCCACAACAACCTCGTCCGTGCAGCCTACCAACATCGTGGCTATACCGCCGATGAAGCCGAATACGGAGCACAGTTTGCCGCCCTCGCCGCAACTCATGGCATCCGTACCCACAACGCACTGAAAGCTCTCCACCTGGACCACCTCTTCGGCTCCGCTGTGGGAGGCTGCGTACCCAACGTCAACATCAAGAAACAGCCTGGCCGTTTCGCCGCCAGTCAAGCCTGGGACGCCAACAAAAAACTCGGACAAGCCGTAGCCTACGAAGCCATGGACGCCTGCATGGAAATGGCTGACAAGTACGGAATCGCCCAAGTCGCCGTCGACAACACCTTCCACTACCTCTGGGGCGGCGGATACGCACTCTACGCCTCCCAAAAAGGCTACATCGCCTACACCAACTGTACCTCCACCCTAGCGGAAGTCGTCCCCTTCGGAGGCAAAACCCCAACCCTCGGAACCAACCCCCACACCTGGGCCTTTCCCTCCACATCCGCCATCGGATACGACATCCTCATCGACTGGGCAACCTCCGTTGTCGCCATGGGTCGAGTCCAGCAATTCAAACGCGAAAACAAAGAATTGCCTCCCAACGCAGCTGTAGATGCCAACGGAAATCCCACCACTGATCCCAATGCCGCCAAAGCCCTCCTCCCCTTCGGAGCTCACAAAGGCTACGGCCTCAGCCTGATCAATGAAATCATGGGCGGCCTCATTGGCGGCTCCCTCCCCACCATCCGCGGTCACCACAAAGACGACGACGAAAAACAAACCACCGCCTTCTACTTTCAAGTCATCCACCCCGACGCCCTCGTCGGTGGAGCCTTTGCCAAAGGCCGCACCCAAAGCGAAAACCTCAAAGCCGTCATCGACGACATTCTCGGAGGCGGAAACAAAGACTGCCTCCTCCCCGGACAAATCGAAGCCACCTTCGCCAAACGCACCCAAAAAGCCGGCGGCCTCCTCTTCTCAGAAAAAGAAATCTTCGCCTTCAACGAAATCGCCGAAGAATGCGGACAACCCAAGTGGAACATCGTCTCCTTCGAAACCGAATAATCCCCCCGTCCACTCCAGTCCACTTCATCATGAACCTAGAAAAATACACCATCGGCACCGGCGACCGCTTTGCCCATCAAGCCAAAGCCCAGCTCCAAGCCTGCATCCAACTCGCCGAAAACGACGGCATCGAAATTATCCCGGTCTGGAACAAATCCAACCGCGAACACAGCTTCATCGGCTCCGAGCCCCAATCCGTTTATGACGCCGCCAAAGCCGCCGTCGAAGCCCTCAACTGGGACAAGGGCTGGCACATCGACGCAGACCACATCAACCTCAGCACGGTTGACAAGTACATCAGCTCCTCTGATTTCTTCACCATCGACGTCGCCGACTCCATAGGCACAGCTCCCGAAACTGGAGCTATCGACGCCTTCCTCGACAAACACCCCGAACTCATCGGCGAAATCAACATCCCCGGTATCGACGAACCCCTCACCACTACTCGGGAATCTGTCGCCCAGACCGCCGAGAACTACCTCGCCGCCGTCAAAGAAGCCTCTGAAATCTACCAACACATCGCCTCCCAGAAAGGTGACTTCATCGCCGAAGTCTCCATGGACGAGACAGACTCCCCCCAAACTCCCCCAGAGCTCCTCATCATCCTCGCCGCCCTGGCCGACCAGAACATCCCCCTCCAAACCATCGCCCCCAAATTCACCGGCCGATTCAACAAAGGTGTCGATTACGTTGGCGACCTGGCCCAATTCGAAAAAGAATTCAACGACGACCTCGCCGTCATCGCCCACGCCATCAAAGCCTACAACCTCCCGGAAAACCTGAAACTCAGCGTCCACTCCGGCAGCGACAAGTTCTCCATTTACCCAATCATTGGCAATGCTATCCGCAAAACCGGAGCTGGTATTCACCTCAAAACCGCTGGCACTACCTGGCTCGAAGAACTCATCGGCCTCGCCGAAGCCGGTGGCGATGGCCTCACCCTTGCCAAGGAAATCTACGCCACCGCTTTCGAACAAAGCGAAGCCCTCTGCGGACCTTACGCCACCGTCATTGACATCGACCCCAGCCAACTGCCCACCCCGGACACCATCAACGGCTGGACCTCCGATCAATACGTCAATGCCCTCCGCCACATTCCTGATCATCCGGAGTACAACCCTCACTTTCGCCAACTCCTGCACATCGCCTTCAAGTTGGCCGCCAAACAAGGCAATCGCTACACCGACCTTCTCAAAGCCAACGAAGCCATCGTGGCCAAAAACGTCACCGAAAACCTCTACGACCGCCACCTCAAACGCATTTTTGCTTAGACCATCCTAACGGCTGGTTGCTCCTGGTTCTTAGTTCTTGTCCTTCGTTACGCCAAAACGAATCCAACAAACAACATCAGACCCAGAACACCCAACAACGAAGAACAAAGAACCAAGCACCAAGAACCTCTTCATGAGCACACTCAATATCCGTCCGGCTGATTCCTGCCAATACGATTGCCTCTCCCTCGGGGAAGTCATGCTTCGCCTCGACCCTGGTGAAGGTCGTGTCCGCACGGCCCGCCAATTCCAAGCCTGGGAAGGTGGCGGCGAATACAATGTCACCCGTGGACTCCGTCGCTGCTTCGGACTCCGCACCGCCGTCGTCACCGCCTTTGCCGACAACGAAGTCGGCCACCTCATCGAAGACTTCATTCTTCAGGGCGGCGTCGACACCCAATTCATCCAATGGAAAAAGTACGACGGCATTGGCCGTGACGTTCGCAACGGTCTCAACTTCACCGAACGCGGCTTCGGAATTCGTGGAGCTGTGGGAGTTCCTGATCGTGGCAACACCGCCTCATCCCAAATGAAACCCGGCGACATCGACTGGGATCACATCTTTGGCAAACTCGGAGTCCGCTGGTTCCACACCGGAGGCATCTTCGCCGCACTTTCCGAAACCACAGCTGAACTCACCGAAGAAGCTGTCGCCGCAGCTCAAAAGCACGGCACCATCGTTTCCTACGACCTCAACTACCGCCCTTCTCTCTGGAAGTCCATCGGTGGTCATGCCAAAGCCCAGGAAGTCAACCGCCGCATCGCAAAGAATGTCGACGTCATGATTGGCAACGAAGAAGACTTCACCGCCTGCCTCGGCTTTGAAGTGGAAGGCGTCGATGAAAACATCTCCAGCATCCAGGTCGATAGTTTCAAAAACATGATCAAAACGGCCGTGGCCGAGTTCCCCAACTTCAAAGCTACCGCCACTACACTCCGCACTGTCAAAACCGCCACCGTCAACGACTGGGGAGCCATCGCCTGGGCCAACGGCGAGTTCTACGAAGCCACCCACCGTGAAGGGCTCGAAATCCTCGACCGCGTAGGCGGAGGAGACAGCTTTGCCTCCGGCCTCATCTACGGATTCCTCCAATTCAACGACCCCACCAAAGCCGTCGAATACGGCGCCGCCCACGGCGCTCTCGCCATGACCACCCCCGGCGACACCACCATGGCCACCATAGCTGAAGTTGAAAAACTCGTCTCCGGCGGAGGAGCCAGAGTTGTCAGATAGCGGTTAGCAGTGAGCCATTAGCTTTAACAAAGAACCAAGAACAAAGAACAAAGCACGAAGAACGAAGCCCCCAATGGATTACCTCAACAATCTCTTCTCCCTCGAAGGCAAAACCGCCGTCGTCATTGGCGGCACCGGTGAACTCTGTGGAGCCATGGCCCAAGGCATGGCTGAAGCCGGAGCCAACATCGTTCTGGTTGGACGCAGCCAGAAAAAAGCCGATGCCCGCATTGAAGCCATCACCCAAGGAGGTGGCACCGCCCACTTCGAAGCCTGTGATGTCGGCGACAAAGATGAACTCGAAAAGCTCCTGGAGCGTTGCCTCGAACACCACGGCCAAGTCGACATTCTCGTCAACGGAGCCGGCGTCAACTCCCCCACCCCCTTCTTTGAAATCCCTGCCGACGAACTCGACTGGATCATGGACGTCAACTTCAAGGCCGTCTTCCTCGCCTGCCAGATTTTCGGCAAATACTTCGTCGAACGTGGCAAACCCGCCAACATCATCAATCTCGGCTCCATCTCTGGCCTCAATCCCCTCTCCCGCGTCTTTACCTACAGCGCCTCCAAAGGCGCCGTCCACAATCTGTCCAAGAACCTCGCCAGAGAATGGGCCACCCAAAAGATCCGGGTCAACACCCTCGTCCCCGGCTTCTTCCCCGCCGAACAAAACAAAAAAGTTCTCAACCCCTCCCGAGTGCAATCCATTATGGGGCACACCCCCATGAACCGCTTCGGCGAATCCTCCGAACTCATCGGAGCCACCCTCCTCCTCGCCTCCGACAAAGCCGGCTCCTTCATCACCGGACACGAAATGATCGTCGACGGCGGCTACTCCGCCATGACCATTTGATCTTTTGATATAATGGGATCTGCCTACATAGAGACCTCTATTTGCAGATTCCGGTTTACCCATGCCCATACTCTGTTCACCTGAACAACTATTAATCCAAAATGAAAGCGAATGATCTCTCATCCATTCAGCAACCAACCTTCATGTCGGACCTTTATGAGGCAAAAGAGCACATTGCTGAAGAATTTCATTTTGACCCGATGACTCAAGTTCAGGCAAGAATGCAGGGTCAGAGGGTAAAGCAGAAGATCATCCAGCCCCCAATCCAAGGGAAAGGCCACCATCTTCCAGTGAATCCCAATTCCAAAGTCCCGCCCTATAAACCTGACAAAACAATGCAGGAAGTCTGGAAGGCCAAAGAGAGCGTCAGCAAAAGCAAACAACGGGAAAATGTTGCTTAGTTACATCCATGCCTTTTACCAACAACCTCAACTATGAGCTTCATTCACGACGATTTTCTCCTCCAAACTAAGGCCGCCCGTGATCTCTATCACAACCATGCGGAGGGACAGCCAATCATTGACTACCACAGTCACCTTCCCCCGGAAGATGTCGCTGAGGACAAAAAGTTCGACAATCTCTACGACATTTGGCTGGCCGGAGATCACTACAAGTGGAGAGCCATGCGGGCTGCGGGAATGCCTGAGGAAGTTTGCACAGGAGATGCCGATCCTTACGACAAATTCCTGGCATGGGCCAGAACTGTCCCACTCACCATCCGGAATCCTCTCTACCACTGGACCCATCTCGAACTCAAACGCTACTTCGGCATCGACGAACTTCTCTCCGAAGATACCGCCAAACGGATTTGGGATCAGGCAAACGAACAACTGGAAAGCCCGGAATTCTCCGCCCGCAATATCCTCAAAAGATTCAAGGTCGAAGTCGTCTGTACCACGGACGACCCAGCCGATCCACTCCCCCATCATGAAAAGATCGTCGCCGACGGAGTGGAAACCAAAATCTACCCCACCTATCGCCCCGACAAAGCCTTTGTTTCCAGTGACCCTGCCGCCCTCAATGCATGGCTGGAAAAACTCTCCGGCACTTCCGGAATCAAGATCAATAGCCTGGACGACCTACTCCACGCTCTTCGCAAACGACACGACGATTTCCATGCCGTAGGCGGTCGACTGTCTGACCACGGTCTCCCCTATACCTTCTCCACACCTTGCACAAAAGAAGAAGCCGAAGCTCACTTCAACAATGAACGGGAAGACATCCTGCTCAGTCAGGAAGAACAAGACCAACTCGCCTCCTTCCTCTTCCGTTTTTCCGCTGTGCTGGACGCAGAAAAAGACTGGACCAAGCAACTTCACCTCGGCCCCATCCGCAACAACAACAGCCGTCTCTTCCGCAATGCCGGAACGGATATCGGCTGCGACTCCATGAATGATGACCGACAAATCGAGCCACTGGGCCGCTTTCTCGACTCCCTCGCCAAAGAAGGACAACTCCCCAAGGTAGTCGTTTACAACATGAACCCCAAAGACAGCATGGGGCTGGCCACCATGATCGGTAACTTCCAGGGAGCCCCCACTCCTGGAAAAATGCAATACGGCTCCGGCTGGTGGTTCCTCGATACCAAGCCCGGCATGGAAGAGCAAATCAACATCCTCTCCTCCACCGGTCTCCTCACCACCTTCGTCGGAATGCTGACCGACAGCCGCTCCTTCCTCTCCTTCACACGACACGAATATTTCCGCCGCATCCTCTGCAACCTCATCGGACAGGACATTGAAAATGGAGAAATCCCCAATGATCCATCCCTCACCGGAAACCTGATCGAGAACATCTGCTACAAGAACGCACGGAATTTCTTTGGATTTCAAATTTAACTAACAAATCTTAACGCTCATTTTTCAAAACAATGGACTATCTCATCGGCATCGACGTTGGCACTTCTTCCACCAAGGCACTCCTGATTGATCCCTCAGGAAAAGTTGTAAAATCCGCCGCCCCGGAATACGAATTTTATACCCCAAAACCTTTGTGGGCTGAATCTGATCCGGAAGACTGGTGGGCCGCCACACAAACCGCGATCAAAAGCCTTCTGGAAGGGATCGAGCCCAGCTCAGTTGCCGGGATCGGCTTGACCGGGCAAATGCACGGACTCGTCTGCCTTGATCATGCCGGTGATGTCCTTCGCCCATGCATCATGTGGAATGACCAGCGGACCGCCCAGCAATGCTTGGAGATGACCACCCGCCTCGGTGGCGAAGAAGATGCCTTGGCCCTGACCGGGAACCCCATCCTCCCAGGCTTCACCGCCCCAAAACTTCGCTGGATTCAGGAGAACGAGCCCGAAGTCTATTCCAAAATCGCCAAGATCCTTCTCCCCAAAGACTACATCCGTTACAAACTCAGCGGAGAATTCTTCACCGACGTCTCCGACGCCTCCGGCACCAGCCTTCTCGACGTCCAGCAACGCCAATGGGCTCCTTTCATCCTGCGTGAATTTGATTGGCCCACATCCTGGCTGCCAACGGTCACCGAATCCGTAGAAGCCTCCACCAAACTCTCCTCCGAAGCCGCCGCTCTGGTCGGCCTGCCTGCGGGCCTTCCCATTATCGCTGGCGGGGGGGATCAGGCCGCACAAGCGGTAGGATGTGGCATTGTTTCCGAAGGCACCTTGTCCACAACCCTGGGCACTTCCGGAGTCGTTTTTGCTCACTCAGACTTCTATCGCGTTGAACCCAAAGGCCGCCTTCACGCCTTCTGCCATGCCGTTCCAGGGAAATGGCACCTCATGGGCGTCATGCTCTCTGCAGCCGGTTCCTACCAATGGTTTCGCAACCAACTCTGCCAGCAGGAACTGGAACAAGAGAAAGCCACAGGTGTCGACGCCTACGAACTCTTGAACGCCGAAGCCGCCAAGATTCCTGTCGGTTCCGAAGGTCTCCTTTTCCTTCCCTATCTCAGTGGAGAACGTACACCTCACCCCGACCCGAATGCCCGCGGTTCTTTCGTTGGATTGAGCCTACGCCACACCAAAGCTCACATCACCCGTTCCGTGCTCGAAGGCGTTTCCTACGGTCTCAATGATTCTCTGGAACTCATGCGAGGCATGGGCATCAATCCACAAAACATGATCCTTTCCGGCGGAGGTGCCAAATCCCCCCTCTGGCGCCAAATGCTCGCCGATGTATTCCAGACCCCATGCTCCCTGGTCAACGCCACGGAAGGTGCCGCTTACGGGGCAGCCCTGCTTGCAGGAGTTGGAGCCGGTGTATACTCCACCGTCGAAGAAGCCTGCGTAAAAACAATTGCAACAACAGAAACCGTATCTCCCGGTGACAATGCCCCCTACTACGCAGACTTCCTGCCAAGGTATCGCAACCTGTATACAGCACTTAAACTTGAATTTGAACAAATGGCCGATACTCTGGAAACGCATGCTCAGGGTAAATTCTTCACCGTCTGAAGACTTGCCGGGTGTCAACACAGCAAATGAAAACCCATTTCGACAAATCACTTACCGACCACACCGCAGAAAACCGCGTCTGGATTCTGGGGCTGACCTTTGCTGGCATAGTCATGGTCATCGGGCTGGTCATCGTACCATTCCTGGAGGAATACCAGGAGGAGCAACCGAAGACCAATCAACCTCACCTGCCCCAGTCCAACACACCAACGCCAGAGCCCACCATCACTATCACCAAGTCACCGACACAAGCTCCACAACTCCCGACACACTCACTGGTGCTGCCACCAAAACCCGAACCTGAATCGTTCATTCTCCCCAAAACACCTCAACCTCCTGTCGCTCCCGCCCCCAAACCAACAACAACTCCGGAAACCACGGAAACCACCCTCTCCTTTTTAGAATTCAACGACCCGGCTCCTGAGACCCGCACTCCGGAATCGCCAACCATTTCAGAAGATCTGTCTTTGTCTGCAGTTCTCAATGAAACCCCAGTGCCCCCAATTCAGCCAGAGATTGAAACTGCCCCACCCCTGCTCACAGAAATACCGCTTACTCCAGAAGCTCCCTCCGCCCAGGAGAACTCCAATGTAACCGGACCTCCCACAACGCTGGAACCCGATACCCTATTGGAAGATCTGCTCAAAGAGGAGACAACCACCCCGCCAACTCCTGCACCAACAGTCCCGGCAATCCCAGCCCCACTGGCAGAAATCCCGATACCAGAACCCTCCCTTCAAAAGCCACAGATCATCAACCCCAATCCTGAACCCCCTGTGGTTCCAACGCCCCCCTCCCCTCTGGTCAGAATATCTCCACCACCGGAGACAACACCGGCAGCCCCCACCAGCCCTGTTATCCAACCTTTGACCATTGCCAATGAGACAGAGCCGAAATCCAACCTCAGCAAATCCCTCTTGCAACCCTTGCCCCAAAGGGACGACTCCTTTTTCAATAACTCCCTCGTGGAAAGATTCCGCTCCCGAAACCCCAATGATTCGGCCACCAATAAAGAGCTTACCGAAGCCATGGGAGATCACTACAAAGTGGAAGGCACCTTTATTCAATATGCCGAAAAATTTCCCGACTGGGTAAGCAAGTACAACATCATCAAAAAAGAAAAACGGGAAAACGAAGTTTTAAAAGCCCTCGGGCTCGATGAATAGGCAATCGAGTGAAACCCACCCCCTCCTCATTCCCAAGACTTCTTCGCTATTTCATCTTAGCCTGGCTGCTCCTGCCCCTCCATCTCTCCGCCACCTTTTCCATCGTGGCCTACGACCCCGAAACCGGTGACCTCGGAGTCGCCGTACAAAGCAAATTCTTTGGCGTCGGCAGTGTTGTCCCCTTTGCGGCCGCCGACATCGGTGCCATTGCCACCCAAGCCCTCGCCAATCCAAGATACGGCCCCGTAGGCCTACAACTCCTCAAAGACGGAGCCACTCCCGAAGAAATCAAAGCACTCTTCGCCGAACAAGACCCCGGCATCGCCCGCCGGCAATTTCTCATCATTGATAAGGAAGGCAACATTGCCGCCCACACCGGTAAACAATGCCTCGACTTTGCTGGCCACAAAACCGGCAAAAACTACGCCGTCGCCGGCAACATCCTCGCCAGCCAATGTGTCATCGACGCCATGGCCCAAGCCTTTGAAGACGCCCGCTGCCATGGTGATGGTGAACTCGCCGAATGGCTCCTCACCGCCCTC
>Ga0181587_10005608_pt1 | contig 10248 bp, 11 predicted proteins | sample 071ome_27_FD_132463 | JGI IMG/M metagenome (GOLD analysis project Ga0181587, IMG submission 132463) | Coastal salt marsh microbial communities from the Groves Creek Marsh, Skidaway Island, Georgia - 071409AT metaG (megahit assembly) | ecosystem: Environmental > Aquatic > Marine > Intertidal...
AATCCCAGCCGCGTTTAACGCGCCCAGCCGGCCAGTCGTTACCTCTTGCCTTCGACTCACGATATAGCCATGCGAAATAAAGCAGTAAGGCAAGGCCGGTCGACACCGTAAAAATGATGACCGCCCACTCAATAATTTTTTGTCTGAACTCGCGCCGGCGGTAAACTTCTTCCTGCCGTTGCTTCCTAATTGACCCCTCTAGTTTAATAAGATCGTCCCAACTTTTCATGCCGTGAGTAGCAATTAAAAACATCTTTAATTCATAGCGCTGTTTCTCCAGCGTCTTCTTGGCCGCATACAATTCCAGCGCTTCTTGCTGGACTGATTTTTGCGCGGCAAGTTTTTTATAGAGCGGCGGTTTTTTGTTTTTTTTCTTACGCCGCTCTATATCTGAGCAAGCAGACATCCATCGACCAAGATCGCTCGACATCTGTTCTATGTCTCTGCCGGCCGCCACAGCCTTGCGAAGCAAATTGAATGATTGCGTTGCAATCGTTATGGCCGCGCCAACTTCAAGCATAAACTCACCCCATAAAAAAACGGATCAATAGACCCGCAATTCGTCCGGATCAATTTCTTGTGGGACGCAATATGTAGTCACACGGTCGCGGTGATCCATCCGCTCAATTGTTTGATAATTGCCGTACCGCCGTGCCAGTTCTCTCGCAAAGAAATTGCACTCAGTCACAGAATAAAAACGGAGATTGGTCTTCACCTCTCTCCGTTCATCGCCAGTGCCTAGAAACATCACCAGCAGGAATACAGTCAGCATCTTATGCGCTCAAACCGATAAAGCAATTTTATACGCTACAGCGACTGTGTAAAGCGTTGCTTTACAGGGCAAGATATCACCGGACGCCAAGCATGAAGACCAGCACATTCATCTGCTTGCTAACTTATCTACTTTATCTTCGAGACGGCGCAGGATTTCCATCATCTTGTTCATATCATCCCGCAATTCCATCTTTGTTGCATAGCTCTCACGGGTCTGGTTCAGCAAGATAGTGATGCGCTTTAACTCAGCGGACAAGCCGTTGATAACCCACGCACCGCCAGCGATTACAAGACCGAAGAGTGTGTCAATAAGATGCGCCGCCTCAAGCATTGTCAGCCTCCTGTATGGTTAGTTCGCTAGCGGCAACATCAACAAGTACTTTCTGCTTCTCTAGCATCAGTCACCTGTTTCATCAATTATGGTGACGTCCCCTGCATTAACTCGCTTCATCAGCGCATCGTAGTGAGGGTTGCCATCTTCTGCTGGAAACGACATCAAATCGCCATTGTCAAACGTGATGCAGATGTGGTCAGAAGTGCCGCCACCCATCTCGTTATGCCGTACTTTTTTATAAACATCCGCCATCTTTACAACTCCGCATCAAAGTTAATCGTACTGCTTGCATTATTATTTGACAGCAAAATATTACATTCGCCAGCAGTACCAACGCCACTGCTTGTTGTACAGCGCAACCTAGTTTGTGTAAAACCCTTAGAACCAGCGTCAAGAGCAACCGCAGAAATACCTGTAACCCCCAAGCCCCAATTTGTTATTATGCCAATACTGCCGTTAACAGTTACAGCACTAGGCGTGTCACGCATTGGAGGGTCAAAGGTAAATAGTGCGTTATGGTGCGTTGTAGATTCAGTGTGAGCAAAGGCGAATTGATTAAATAGCGTTGTCGCTTTGTACTGTTTTAGATAGCGACTGCATCTATGCAACTCGTCCGCATAAGACCGATGCTCAAACGGCGTGGCCTGAGAGCCGAGTTCTAGTTGGACGCCTGTGATTTGCCACGTTGCGTTTAGTGTACCGAATAGATTTGTTTGTCCAACATAGGTATTTGCACCACCAGAACTTGCTTCCCACGATGTTGCTAATGTACCGCTTGTGTAGTTTGAGCCAGCCGCTAGACAGAATATAATTCTTGCACTTAGACCATTATCATTATTAAACGCCCCAGTCGTGTCAGCCGGGAAAGTTATGGTTTTATATTCCCACGTATTGGCAGAATTGATGGTATATGCCCCAGATACCATCCGTTGACCGCTTGTATCAAGGTCATTAAATGCACAGATAAATGTTCCAGTGATGCTAGACTTAACCCAAAAAGAAAGCGTGACAGGCTGGGCGTTACTTGTGCCTTTTTTGATTTGTTGTAAATTTTGGCCTTCAAAACGATGGTCAAGTTCGTATGCGTCACCAGCACCTAGCGAGGAATACTGCGTTGTTGCAGTCACCTTTAATGAATAACCAAAACCATCAGGAACGTCAGAACTTTGTTCCTGTTTATGGCTTAAACCAGTGCTACCGTAATTTATATTCCATCTGTCAGCGGTATGGTATCCATTCGATGTGATTGAGGTTTGGCTCGTTGACCGTTGCCAAACGCTTAAATTTCCATTAATTATGAGGTTTCTGTTTCCATACGGATAAGCCCACGCAAGAGTGCCGCTTCCGTCGGTTATCAGCGCCTGACCGTCTGCGCCATCGCCATCTGGAAGCGTAAATGTGGTTGTCGTTGTTACTGCGGCCGGCGCTTGTATCTTAATAGACGCGCTTGCATCATCATCTTGAAGATTGAGAACATCAACGCCGGATGTGCCATCTGCAAACTCTTTAAGATGCGACATGATCTCCCGCGCAAAGTTGTTCATGTCACTTGGCAGGGCGCTGTTCTCAGCAATATTTACATCGCCGCACACCGTGTTATTGGCGGCGGTCGAGTCGTATTCCGTTATCTTGTCGCGTGCCATTATGCAGTCTCCAATGCCGACAGGCGGCTCTCTAGGTCATCAATCTTTGTTAGTGCTTCCTGCAATGCGGCGGTCAGCAACGGCACAAGTTTGCTCTGGTCAATGCCCTGATAGTCAGGCACAGAGCGTGTACCCATCACCGCCTCAGTGACTACATTGCCTTCATCGTCAAGAACGGCTGGCGTGACTTCGTATTCCTCATCACGCATTGCGTCCTTCGTGCCTACAACCGCCTCTGGTACTACTTCTTGTGCTTCGTGAGCCAAGAAACCATCGACACGCTCGCCAGTGTTAATCCACTCGAAGTTAACAGGCTTGAGTGCTTTAAGACGGTCTGCAGCACCTGTCACAGGTTGTACGTCAGTCTTTAGGCGGTAGTCGGAGGTTGTGCTGTAAGAGGTTGATGTTGTGGTACAAGCAATCGTGCCAATGCGAGTGCCACCATTATTGTTGAAGCGCATAGCGTCATACGCACTGTTGGTAGTCGGCTTCATGCCAATGCCAGCAAATTGTGATGGCAAAAAGTGCTGGTTATAAAAGCAGTTTTCAATCTGTGTTGTGTCACCTTGTGCGACAGAGCCGTTGCTAAGTATACGCATCCGTTCTGTGCCGCCAGATGTGCCATCAGTAAATGTCAAGACACCGCCAGAATGATACTGGATGCTTGCTTCATTTGAGCCGCCGCTGAAAAGCCTGAGATTTTCAGTGCCGCCAGTTTGAAGGCTAATAAAAGAACCGCTTGTTCCATTCGTTGTAAGATTTGTGTACCCAGATATGCTGACAGGCGAACTCGTCCCGATGCCCACGTTGCCGCTTGTGTCCATAAAAAGCCGAACAGCATCCGCAGTCATATCAATAATTTGAAAGCTGTCGCTTGCTGAACCTCTGATGCCAATAGCATATTCTTGGTCAGCGTTTTTGTAATATGTGTAGGCTGTTCCAGTTGCGGATGCACTTTCCAGCTTTAAACTAAAATCACTGCCACTAGAATAGCCGTGAATTTCTTGCGAAGGCGAAACAGTCCCCACGCCCACCCGATTATTCGTGCTGTCAACATACAAGGTATTGGTATCAACCGTCAGGTCACCGCTAACAGTGAGGCTGTCGGCTTGCGGAGACTCAAGCGCAATTGCGCCGGTGCTGACGTCCTTAAGATCCGCCATCAACTCGCGCACAGCGTTGTTCAAGTTTGACGCGGCGCACCCTTCGTCAATATTTATTGACTGAATGTCCGTGTTTGAGCCGGCCGTTGCCGAAAAATCGCGGATCGAGTTCTTAGCCATTATCTATCTCCTGTCAAAAGACCGCTAAATCCACCAACAGCGCCACCGTAGCCGCCGGCGATTTGGCCTGCCCTGCGCATCCGTGCCTGTTCTTTGATCCGGCGCTCCATCAAGCGATCAAGAAACGCACGCTGTTGCATAGGATCGGTGCTAAACAAATCACGCGACAATGCCTGCCCGACTTTGCCAGATGTGGTTGCCCTATCTGTCACGCGGCTGAAGATGCTTTGAGCGGCCGGTATTGGGTTGCCCATGAGCATCGATGAAACCGCATCTGCGCTCTGCGAAAGGTTTGCAACGTCTTGTTGCCGCAAAGCAGTCTGGCTTCCAGCGTTTGGCGCGGTGCGTGCGCGTGTTTTGACTTGCTCTGTGCGCGCCAACATACGCTTTTCAAATGCCTCAAAAGTTGCATCATCAGGGAACGCGGCGCGAAGAAGTTTGCGCTGTTTTTTGTTGCCAAATATCTTTCTGCCGGCATCCGCCATGTCTGCGGTGTTATCCACGCTGTTGCGCACAGCCTGTGCCACACCGATGCGGAATGCTTCTTTTTCAGAAGTAGACATTTTGGCTACTTTGGCCTCTAACTCATCCGGCTTCATTTTGAAGAATGACTCGCCATCATCGATGGCCTCGCGAAGACGCGCATCACCGGCAAACTTATTTCGAGCCACTTTATAAGCGCTGACTTCATCGCCGGCTTCGTTCAAAATCTTAGGAGACGCGTTGTCAATAATGTCGATAAACTCTGCGCGCGCACCCTTTAATCCACGCTCAACGCCACGACCAATTGATGTCTTTGACTGCCCACGCTTGCCAAGACCCATGACTTCGTCCAAGCCCATTTTGATGTAGTGCATTTCGCGCAGTGACAGATTGGCCAGTTTTTCGCCGTTAATGATTTGCTTTGCAGAAGGCATATCAACGCCATCAAACTTGGCAAGATTGCGCGCTTGTTCAACCGCCTCATCAAAAGCCGGCAGAGAAAACAGGCGGCGCATATCATCTGTGACATCAACCGTGACAGGTTTGCCGTCAATATTAAATGCCGCCTCATAATCGCCAGTTGCATTTTTGGCTTGCCGTGCGGCAATTGCATCAAGCGCTTCTGATGCGCTTTGACCGCCAGCCAAGACCTCACCAACATCGTTTGCAATCTCATCGCCAAGATTAGCCGCGCGGCGATCCAATGCCTCTGTTGCAATGTCAGCGCCTTCACCAGACACGGTGCTTGCGCCGCGTGCCAGCCGGCGGGTTGCTTCGCCAGCAACGTCAGGGATCATCGCGTCTGTCACGCCCATCGCGGCAGTATCATCAAGAGCCTGCTGGACAGCCTGTGGGGTCGTGCCGGCCTCTTCCAGCGCTTGAATTGCTTTGAGGTCTGCCATGCTTGCGGCGGCTTTATCAGACACGCCAGAGCGTGCGCGATCAAACACAGACTTAGCGCCGCCAAGAACCGCAGGGGCGGCCGCGCCTACAGCACCGCCAAGCGTGCCACCGACCAATCCGCCAGCAACACGCTCACCAGCCGTCTCGCCAGCACCAGCGCCGGCTATTGTGCCTTCAACAGCACCTGTAGCGCCTGCCAGACCAGCCGTGCCAGCCTTTTGCAGTATCTTGCGACCAACAGCAGTTCCGGCCGCTCTAGCACCACCTACGCCGCCAGTAACCAGCCCACCGCCGATTTCTGCGGCAAGTGCGGTCATTGGGTTTTCATCCGCAAAGTCTTTGACGTTTTCGCGAATGTTCCCGACGGTTTTGTCATAGTCGCCAAGAAGGCCAAAACCTGTGCGCAAGCCGGCTTCTAACTCATCACCGAAGCCAAGAAGGAGACCCTGCCCAAGAGCGGTGCGCGCTAAGTTAGCGCCATAGCCATCATCGCTTGTTTTGCGCTTTTTTTTGTTATCGACAGACTTACGCTCTTTCGCAATGCGGTTAACAAACTCTTGCTGTTGCCGCTTGGTCATATCCTTAAAAGAGTCATCAACCTCAACCGTGCCAACGCCGTCGATTTCAATCTCAATCATTATTTTGACCCTTTCACGGTGAAGCCGACATCGTCAGAAGTGATCGGCGTTGCATAGTCTGTGAAGTCGAAAGCATCGATGCCCTGCGACTTGCGCCGGCGGTTGATGTTCCGCTTGCGAAGTTCAATGGCACGCTCGTTGATCTGGCGAAGCCGCGCTAGTTGTGTGCGGACAATCTCAGTATCATTTTTGTTTGCGATGATTTCGTTCAGCGCGCGCTGGGCGTCACCTTCTGTCTGGACACCTTTGTTGAGCCGCAGGGTGTCGTTTCGCAGTTTTTCCAAGAATGTGTCAAACGCGGCAGAGTTCCGCTCTTCTTCGCCAGCCGCACCGAAGAACCCAAGCGTGCTGTCGACAAGGCCTTCGCCGAACCCAAACTTGAGTTTGCCGTCATCGATCATGCCAATGTAGCCATCAAGATCGGTCAAGATGCCTTGCGAGGTGTCAATGGCGTAGAAGTCATCGTCTTCAGCCGTCTGCGCTTTTGTGCTTAGACCTTTGTCTTTCTTCGCTTGGTCTTTGGACTTTTGCTCTGCGGCCACGATCTCATCATAAACATCAGAGCGTTTCACTTTGATGTTGCCGTCAGCGTCTTTGGTGTAGGTGTATTTGCCGTCACCAAGCAAACCGCCTTCCATCTTTGGCTTAGACTCATAAATGGTCTTCGGGTTTGTCGGGTCAGACAGATCCAGCAACGCGCCGCCAACAACCTGAAAGTTGCGCCGGTTCAAAGCATCTTGACGCTTTTGTGCCGCGTTAAAGTTCTTTATGCCCATATTAAGACCTTGCGCCAGAGCGCCACCCATAGACACAGGCCGGCCAACTTGGGGCGCGCCACCGGCTAACAATCCGGTCGCCAGACCCAAAATGCCCTGAGTGCGTGGATCATTGAAGTCGCCGCCAAGAAGGCCAGAGTTAATATTTGTTCCGCCGCCAAATGCCATTTGCGTCTCCTTACATTAATCCAAGAAGCCCGCCGCCAATCGCACCGTAAAGCGGATTGAAGCCAAGCGATGATGCAAGTTGGTATCCGCCCAACGCGCCGCCTAAACCGGACGCGGCCTGATTGCGGAACACCGGCTGGATCTGGTTTGACCCAACCGTCCCGCCACCGACCAGCGACAAATACTGCTGTAGTTTCTGCGCATCGCGGTTTTGCTCAAAGTTGAAGCGGTTTACTGCATCCTCAAGTTCAGCCTGTGCTTGGCCTTCACGCGCCGCGCCAACCTGACCAAGTTGCTGTAGGTCAAGGTTTTGCATCTGCGGGGCTTGCCCAATTGCGGCTTGCTGTGCCTGCAGAGCGGCCGGTGCAAGGGCGGCCGCCAAAGCCTGCTGGTTTGCACCAGAGCCGTAACGGCCGGCTTTAGAAAACTGGCTTTGAACAGAGTCAATCACCGGCTTGAAGGCCATGCTGACGAGCGGGTTTGTCCCCATCAGGTTTTGCATAACAGCCGATTGTGTCTGAGCCGTCATGCTGTTTGGGTCAAGCGCACGCGCTCTGATCCCCTGCAAGGCCATCTCGCTTTCAGGCGAAAACCCTACAACCGTTGAGGCTGGATAATAGTTCGGCATATCGGCTGTGTACTGCTGTTTTGCTTGAGACAAGCCATACTCAAGAAAAGGCAACGCATAATCAGGCGGTTGAACCTGAGTGTTGACAGTTTGTGCGCCGCCGCCGCCACCACCTTTAGACATAATCTTTCACTCCTATTGTTGCGGCTTCTTGATAGCCGTCCAAAGCACGAACCCAGCCGCGCCGTCCTATAATTTCGCACGCTTGACAGCCCCAAGCCTTCGACCATTCGATTGCCTGTTGCTCTAGCGCTTTTAATGTTTGCAAATTGCCGCCTGCCAGCCAGAAGCGAAGCGTGCGACGTTGCGGATAGTCGATGATCTCTGTCACCAAGCCAGCGTCTTCTGCCGGCCAAAATTGAGCGTCACCGTTTTTCACCAACTCAAAGATGTCATCCAGAGTGTGTGAGCCGTGAGCGTATTCAAGTGCGTCCGCAATCCATCCGGCGCATCTTTGCCACTCATCCAATAATGATGTAGTCAAATGTGCGATCCGTCTGGGTGTTGCTGGCGTGTGTTACCGTGAACGATTGCTTCGCACGCGTACTTACATATATCGTCCCAGCGCCTATCTCTGCCGCCGCATTTGCGGTTGTCGGCATCAACAGGATCACGCTGTCCAAACCAGCACGATAATCTGTGACTGAAGTCGTGGCCGCGCTGGCGGTGCAAGTGAACGTTCCGGTGCTGTTCAGTTTGCCGTCCAGCACACCGTTCACAACCTGTGAAATTTCACGCGGGTTTGTTGCCGCCGCAGGAAGCCGGCGAAAGTTAGCGTCTGCCAATTGTCCGCCCTTCCATGTCGAGGCCTTGCGCGAAAGTCCAATCCCCTGAAATATTCATGCGCGCGCGGTGGAAACGTCCCTGCACGCGATGCTGACAGAAGCCCTCGTCTGTCAGGCTTGAGCCTGTGTCATAGGTGTTTGTATCGTCCTGCCGGTCACGCGACCCAACTTGCATGGTCACACTACCGTCGACAAAGTAAGGCACAGTTCTTGTGACAATTGTGTGCCGGTTCGGCGTTAGCGGATATTCAGCCGTTTCAATAGTTCCTGCCAGCACACTTCCAGTGAAGCCATAAATTTTGTTATCGAAACTGCCGCCAAAGAAAAAAGTCCCGCCTTTATATAGAGCGGAGTCAAGCAGCGCAGGGAGCGCGTCCAGACTCGCCGCAAGATTGTCCAGCGCGTCAAGTGTATAAGCAGGTGTAAATAGAGGCGCGATGAGATCCGCTTGAACTTCCAAGATTGACCAGCGACCCAGCGCGTAATTGTAAACCAAAATCTTGTCGGGGACATCATCAGGCGCGCTGTTTGATACATAAGACCAAGCAACAATCTGGTTTGATGGATCAACCGCCGCAGACATACGATCAGTGTGTGCATCGTCAAAATCCTTAAAGAAAAACTTGTCCACTTTCTCAGCGCCAATCGGAATGGACTTTGTGCCGTCAAAGGCATAGAACCCATCTTGCGACAGGAAAAATGTCATGCCGCCAACTGAGGTCACGCTGTTTGGATATGGACAGCCGCGTGATGTTTCCACGCGGTTGATTTCGTAAATAAGCGGAGAGCCAACGTAATAGGCAACGGCGATGGCACGCTCCATCAATATGACCGCCCTCTCACCGCCGGAAATGCCGGTGATAGCCCCTGCATCAGGAATTACTTGTGAGTCAGATTGATCCGTGCCGATTGTCCACGAAGTCTCATCATTCAGGCCTGACCAATGCACCTTATTTGGCACACGGCCTGTGCCGTCATCGATGTCGGCAAACCAGATCTGGTCACGCACCACCGCGCAGTAGTTTGCTTTTGGCGGTGAGCCGGTCAAATCGGAAAATGCAGACGCGCTTCCAAGATCATAAACCTGTGGCGCTTCACCAACACCGCCGGTGGCAATTACCTTCTCGCCGAACTGGACAAACCGCCAGCGATCTGCCCCTGCAAGCGTATATGCGGGTGTGCCGGCTTTTGAAACGTCACTTAGGTTGCTTGTAGCCTGATCAAACTTGTAGAGTTTGCCGCTATCGCCAGCAAACAGTGAAACCGTAGCATCGTTGTCCTTTGCCGCCAATATGCCTCTGATCCGATCATCGGCCGCATTTGAAAAAGGCACAAAACTAGGGAATGACCGATAGCCGTTTGCGGCTGGAATGACATTTGTTGCCACAGTCACGCCATTGTTATTTAGCGGTGGCTGATCCGGCATCCATTCTCCAAATCTAATCATTGCGACAACCAGACCTCACTACCTTTTTGAACCTGAGACCAAACTTCTGAGCCGGCGGCAACATCTGTCCACTCTTCAGCCCCATTGCTTATTTCCGACCACTCTTCGCTTCCAGCCGTCACGGCCGACCATGTTTCGCCGCCAGCAGAAACCGAAGACCAATCCTCACCCAATATTTTGCCGGTCAATGTCGCTGTAACCGCCGCAGTTGCGGCCACCGACATGACAAACTCGCCGACAAACCCCGCGCTTGCTGTGACAGCAATATCGGGCGTTGCCGTAAAGCCGCGAACCGGCGTAATAGTGCTTGTGCCGGTAAGCACAAAAGACTCACTTGCATCAAACGGCCTGACGCGGCCGAAATCTGCTGTCGCTGTGACCGCAAG
>Ga0181587_10005618_pt1 | contig 10243 bp, 7 predicted proteins | sample 071ome_27_FD_132463 | JGI IMG/M metagenome (GOLD analysis project Ga0181587, IMG submission 132463) | Coastal salt marsh microbial communities from the Groves Creek Marsh, Skidaway Island, Georgia - 071409AT metaG (megahit assembly) | ecosystem: Environmental > Aquatic > Marine > Intertidal zone...
GAATTGCGGCTCCAGCGCGCCGACCGCAACCGAGCCGCCGCAACCACACAGATAGCAGCGATAAAACGGTGCCGCGCCATCGAGCAGGTTCGATTCTGGCTGGTCCTCCCATATGCCACTGGCCACGAAGGCATGATAAAGGCCAAGCAGGTTCGCGACGCCATCGACCATGGCGGCATCGACCATCTGCCCCCTGCCGGTGCCCCGCGCAGAAAGAATGGCCGAGACCATGCCAAGCGCCAGAAACATGGTGCCACCGGCATAGTCTCCCACCAGATTGAGCGGAACGGTGGGCGGCTCGCCCTGCTTGCCGATGGCGTGCAAGGCGCCTGTCATGGCAATATAATTGATGTCGTGCCCGGCCGCCTTGCTGAGGCTGCCTTCCTGCCCCCAGCCGGTCATCCGGCCAAAGACGAAGGCGGGATTGCGGGACAGGCATTGATCCGGTCCCAGCCCCAGCCTTTCCATTACGCCGGGACGCCCACCTTCTATAAGGCCATCGGAAAGCGCCACCAGGTCAAGCACCGATTGCTTGCCACTATCCGACTTGAGATCGATTTCCACCTGGGTCCGGCCGCGCAGTAAAACGGCATCGCCGATATCGCCCCATGCCGAATGCCCGCCCGGCCGTGTGATGCGAACAATCTCCGCCCCCAGACCTGACAGTATCATTCCGCACAAGGGCACTGGCCCGATCGCATCCATTTCAATTATTCGGATACCAGCAAGCGGTCCAAGCGACATTTCTCGTTCTCTTTCTGGCGAAGTCAAACGTCCCAGAGGCAACCATTACAACGCCCGATATCGATCTGTGACTAAATTGCTACAGATCGGGACCCTAGGCTAACGCCCTTCGGTACCCCCTACCCTTCGATAGGAACAGTTGGCCGACAATGCGATAATTCAGCCTGGGCAGAGCCGGGAAACTCTCGGCTGGACGTTTTCGGGCCCAAACATGGGCTTTAGTTGGGAAGGGATGAGAATATGAACGTAGTTCCGTTTAAGGTCGGCCTTGCTGCATCCGCAGCTGGCATAGCGATGCTCTCGACTCCTGGATTTGCGCAAGATTCGGGAGATACTGCGCAGGATCAGGCAGAACAAGGTGGCTTCAGTACGATTATCGTTACTGCGCGCCGTGCGGAAGAAGATTTGCAACGCACTCCTGTTGCGGTGACTGCCGTCGATGCAGAGAGCATCGACACGCTGCAAATCGAAACCGCCATCGACGTAGAGCGGGTCGCCCCGGGACTGATCGCTCGCGGTGCCGGCACAGGACCTTCTGCGATTGTAACCTTCGCGCTCCGTGGAAATGCGCAAAACAGTCCGAATTCGGTTTCAGATTCTGCAGTCGGCGTTTACCTCGACGGCGTCTACCTGGCTCGCCCGATTTCGAGCAACCTTGGCTTCCTTGATATCGAGAGCATCCAGGTGCTTCGCGGCACGCAGGGAACGCTGTTTGGACGAAACACCACTGGTGGTGCCGTCGTCTTCACAACGGTGCAGCCTGATGGAGAATTTTCGGGATATGTGAAGGGTGAGATCGGCAACTACGATCATCGCCTGATCGAAGCTGCAGCAACGCTGCCCATAGCAGGCGACGAACTGTCGGTCCGTTTGGCGGGTCGGTACACCGAACGCGATGGCTATGGAGAGAATCTTTTCACCGGCTCTCCCCTCGGGGACATTGAGTCGGACGTTTCCCTTCGGGCTACCGCACGGATTGCCCCGGATTCGTTGCCTGCCTCGCTTACGATCTCAGGGGAATACCTGGATTCCAACGACAACGGCACGATGCACGCCCTTGGCGCGTTCAACCCGACGGGCCCTCTCGCAACGCTATTCCCGGGCCAGTTCGATCCGTCTTATGTTCAGACGGAAGCCAATTTTTACGACAGCTTTGCCCGATATACAGGGCCGCTCCCACAATTGAACACACCGCGCAATTTCAACGAAGCATACGGACTTACAGGAACGCTCGAAGTCGATCTCGATAGTGTCACGATTACCTCAATCACGGCCTATCGCGATTCTGATTCGGGCAACACGCTCGACCTTGACGGCACGCCGGCAGGCGGGATCACATTCGAGTCGCAATACCGCCAACACCAGTTCTCTCAAGAACTTCAAATTGCTGGGACATCCGGAGATCTCGAATGGATCATCGGCGGCTATTACTTCGATGAGAGTGGTGACGAGCGGTCCGAGTCGCGTGCGCTCTATAGCGTGCCAGCTTTAGGTGGAACTCTCAGCCTTGCGCCATCCGGCCGCAATGACACGGACTTCAGTTCGTCATCTAAGGCGATCTTTGCGCAGGCGAATTACAGTATCACTGACGACCTGCGAGCGACCGCTGGCCTGCGCTACACATGGGACAAACGCAGCATCAACGGCCACGGTGTAAACAATATCCTTGGCGTACCCGAAGCGATCTTCGTTTCCGGCGTCGGTGTGGTTGTGATCCCGCCAAGCAGCTGCCGGGTTGGCCCAAATACCGGATCGACCCCACCTACTCCTTGCGATGCTCCTTTCGAAGCCAGCTTCAGCTACCCGGCATGGACCTTCAGCCTCGATTACCAGATCAATCCCGACGTCCTGGTTTACGCCAAGACCGGGGGGGCATCGCTTTCGGGTGGCTTCAACACGCGGCCGGCACCGGTCGGCTCTGAATCATTCTCGCCGGAGGATGTCCGCGATATTGAGATTGGCCTGAAGGGAGAATTCCTGGACAACAGGCTCCAAACCAACATCGCAGCGTTCCATGTCTGGCGTGAGGGTGCACAGAACATCGTCAACGGCATCGTGAACGGCGGACTGACCCAATTCGCCCAGAATTCAGGCAATGTTCAAACGCACGGCATCGAGTTCGAAGGCCGCGCCTTGCCTTGGGAGGGCATGGAAATCAGAGGTGCCGTTGCGCGCCTCTGGTCAGAATATGAAGATGGCAGTTTTATTGACATCGGAACGAACGGAACGTTCGACCGGAGCGGCGAGGACGTTGCGCAGGTTCCGGACTGGACCATCAATATTGGCGCAACTCAGACGTTCTTCGCGGACTTCGGAGAAATCTCGCTGCACGTAGACTACAACTACACCGATGCCCGCAACTTCGGACAGGAAACGGCGGATCTTACCAATCCCGCGTTGACCCAGGCACAGCGCGATACTGCGGTCGCTCTGGTGAACACCGCAAACGCACTGGGCACGCTGCCTAGCTACAATACGGTGAATGCCCGTGCGACGATCCAGTTCGACGATCCGAACATCGAAGTGGCGATCTGGGGCCGAAATATCTTCGGCGAAAAGTATAGCCAGAACCTGTTCAACAGCTATCGTCAGCTGGGCTTCGTCTCCTACAATCCGGCACCGCCGGCGACCTATGGCGTCACGGCATCGCTGCGGTGGTAAGCCAGCAAACTTTTCTCTCGGAGAAGTCCGGGTGAACACGAAAGGCCGGGCAGCGATGCCCGGCCTTTTCTCGTTCACGCACACCAATTTGCATCGAAACAGAATCCACGAATATGATCAGGAACAGCCAAATTTCGCGTCGGCAAGCGATGGCAGGGTTGGCCAAGGCAACAGCTGCTATGTCCATCACCGGCCTCGGTTCCAGGATTGTAGCCGCCGCGCCTTCCGCATTGGAGGATCAACTGGCGTGGACTCCGGCCTGGCGACTGCAGCAACTATTGCAGAAACGTGAGATCTCACCTGTCGAGCTGGTGCGTTCCGCACTGGACAGGATCGCACGGCTCGATCCGATCATCCACGCTTACCTCACGGTGGATCACGATGGCGCGCTGGAAAAGGCGGAGCACGCAGAGCGGGCGCTGCTGAATGGTGACGAAGTAGGGCCGCTGCACGGCATACCGATTTCGATCAAGGATCTCTACGCGACGAGCGGCCTTCGCACCACGCAAGGCTCCAGAATCTTCGCCGAAAACGTGCCGGACGTAGATGAAATTCTGGTTGAACGGCTTCGCAACGCCGGTGCCATCATCATTGGCAAGACCCAGACACCCGAATTCGCGACTTTTCCAAGAACCAAGAACCTGCTGGCGGAAGAATGCGTCAATCCCTGGGATACTAACCGAATTTCAGGCGCATCCAGCGGTGGCGCAGCTGCAGCCGTTGCCATGGGCATGACGTCTTGGGCAATCGCCAGCGATGGCGGTGGCTCCACCCGAATACCGGCAGCCCTGAACGGGGTTTTCGGATTTCAGCCCAGCGCGGGCCGGGTTCCCATGCGCACTCCGGTCAGCGTGCACATGGCATCTGCCGGACCGATCACGCAGGATGTGCGGGACGGCGCAATCATGATGCAGATTATCTCCGGCAGGGATGCCCGCGATCCAAGCACCATCGATGCACCCGCGCCCGATTTGCTCAGCGGACTCGACGCGGGCATCGCGGGCCTGAAAATTGGCTGGTCTGCCGATTGGGGCGTCATCCCCGCGGTCGACAACCGTGTGCTGGAACTTGCCGGGCAGGCAGCCTCGCTTCTTGCCAGTGCCGGCGCAAGTGTTGACGAGGCATCAATCGTTCTGCCCGACGCGCAGGCATGGCCGGTGTTCATCGGCATGAACGAATATTCCTACCGCCGCACCGGTCGCCTGCTGGGCTTCGACGCAGAGCAGCGCGCCTTGCTCACCCCGCCGGTGATGGGCATGCTTGGGCAGATTGAGGGCGCCGGCGGCACCCTGTTCTCACCAGCGGACTATACGCGATTGTTCGAGCTGCGGCGCGGGCTGGTGCAATGGATCGAAGGCGTGTTTTCCAGTTTCGACCTTATTTGCACGCCAACGGTCGGCCAGATTGCCCCCCTCATCCCGGACGGCGAGTGGGACCAACCCTATACCGACACGTATTCAATCGATCACATCAGTACCAATTACACATATATCGCCAACGTACTTGGCTTGCCCGCAGCATCGGTGCCCTGTGGTCTTGTCGACGGCATGCCGGTAGGTCTCCAGATCATCGGACCGCACCTTGCAGACGAACGGGTTTTTCGCGCGGCGAAGACATTCTCCGAGCTGATGCCCTGGGCCGATCGCCACCCGGTGTTGGCAGAGAGCGTCCAGGCCTAGCGCTCGACACCCCTGCCGAACGCAAGATCGATGGTTCAGAGCGCCATCGCCGCTCGCCGTCCGTCCTTGATTGCCTCGTCGGTGGCAAACACGCTCCATCGCGCTTCGCGGGCGTCACCGATTATCTGCACTTCCAGCCCGCTGCCCTGCAAGGCATGGAAAAGTGCCTCTTCCGGCGGCTTTGAGGTGATCATTATCGTGTTATCGATGTCTTCGAGCAGCGTTTCCTCGCCGGTAGCGGTATGCACCAGCTTGACGTTTACAGGATCAACCTGTCCGATCCGGGTTAGAGGATAGAACGAAACCTTGGGCAGAACGCGCTTGGCCAGAACCTTGTTCACGCCCAGTTCGCTAACCGACATGGCAATGCCGCTGTCGATTGTCACGAGGAACACCTCTTTACCCTGGTCGGCCAGCAGCTCTGCAATGCCGGGGCCCACTTCGTAAGCGGTGTTGTCGTATACAACCACGCGTTGGCCCGTTCGCACGTTATCCAGCAGCACGTCCTCCGGCGTCAGCACGTGTTCCAGCTCTGCTCCGGCAACGCCTTCCAGCTGGTTCTTGCTGACCCCGCTGGCGGTATAGCGGGCACCAGTCGCCACAATTACCGCTTGCGCGCCCAGTTCTGCCAACAATTCGGGCGTTGCTTCGGTATTCAGCCGCACATCAACACCTAGTTTTCCGATTTGCAGCGTCAGCCAGCGGATAATGTCGCTACGGTCTTCCAGGCCGGGTAACTGTGCCTGCAGGGTGACGTGGCCACCAAGCCTGTCTGACTTCTCCAGCAGCGAGACACGGTGTCCGCGCCGCGCCGCATCGTAGGCGGCCTGCAAGCCTGCCGGGCCACCGCCGGCGATGACCACGCGCTTCGGCTCTGGCACCGCAACCGGCTCGGGCAGGTGTTCGCTTCCAACCTCTGGATTGACCGTGCAGCCCACCGGATGGCCAATGCAAGATCGCAGGAAGCACCCTTCCAGATCGCCGATGCAGGCGCGGATTTCTTCCTTCTGCCCCGTCCGCGACTTGTTGGCCCATTCCGCATCCGCAATCACCGATCGCGCGACAAATACCATATCGAGCTTGCCTTCCTCGATCAGCTGGTCGCCATAGGCGGCATCGAGAATCCGCCCACCGCTGACCACCGGAATGTCGACGACTTCCTTCACCTTTGCCGCGGCGTAGACATGGGTGCCCTGCTCTCCCAGGTAGGAAGAGGGATAATGGTAATGCGTCATCTGCGGCTTCTGCCCGCGCGCGGTGATCCGCAGCCAGTCCACCTTGCCGCTGTCCGACAGCAGCTTGCACATGGCTTGCCCTTCGCTCAGGCCATCGCCGCCCAGAGTCGTATCGTCCGCATTCACAGCGATGCCGATTACGAAATCTGGCTTGCACCGGGCGCGGATGCCGTCGACGATTTCCATTACCACCCGCATCCGGTTTTCGAGGCTGCCGCCATATTCGTCGGTGCGCTTGTTATACAAGGGCGAGGTAAAGCTTTGCATGCCGGCCCCACCGCCGATGGGAAATTCGAATCCGTCCGCTCCGGCTTCTTCCGCGTGCTGGGCAGCTACGATGTGCGCTTCGGCGAGAGCCCTGATTTCCTGCACTGTCATGGAACGCGGCTGGGTATCACTCAATACCGTGTGCGGTGCCGCGCCGGAACCCTGCCCAGCAGTGGGATCTGCCTGCATCCACACGCCCTGTACGGCGATCTTGCTGCCATGCCTGTGGGCGGCATCGACGATACGCCTGATCGCGGGAATGTGATCACGGTTATAGGCCTCGATAAACCATCCCGGGGGAACCATGGGTGCGGGCACAACCTGGCAGCTGGCGATGACCATAAAGCCACAGCCACCCTTGGCACGCGCTTCGAAGTATCCGACCTGCGCGTCAGTCCCGATTCCCAACCCGACCATGCCGTGCGGAGACATGAATACGCGGTTGGGAATATCGAGACTGCCGATCCGGTATGGGCTGAAAAGATGCTTGAAATTGCTCATGTTGCACTCCCTGGATCGCTAGCCTCAAGCCTTGAAGGTGATGTTGAACAGCGTATCGGCACCGGCGTGGCGAAGCGGGATTACTTCCTGATACCCCTCGGAGAAGTACCAGTTGCGTGCGCCGTCATCGTCTGCAAACTTCATGATGATAATGGTGGTGGCGGGAAATTCTCCTTCAAGGACCTCGGGGTCCTCGGCGAAAGCCACTTCGACCTCCACGCCATCAATCAGCCGGAAACCGGCGGCGGCGTATTCGCCATATTTCTCGTAGTCGTGCTTCTTGACGACCCCCACCAGGTAAGAAGCCATTTTTGCAATCTCCCGTATCGCTTTTTCTTCTTGGCCTCAGATTAAGCAGAAGGCGGCGCCAGGAAAGAGAGGACTTTTTATCCGGGTAAAGCACTCGCGGAGAGACCGCCGAGCACAAGCAATGTCACGTGCTTTCGCCAAGTGGCAAGCCCGGCATCAGTGGTGAAATCTATGCCGCTGGTTTCTGCCATCGACCAGTCTTCGAAGAACACCCCGGTCGCCAGCGAAAAGACCGACCAGTAGAACAGGTAGGGGTCTACGCCGGCACGCAACTCTCCTGAGGCCTCTCCACGCTGCAGGATAGGAACAACGCGATTTTCCACGAAGGTACGGACCGAAGGCAGGTATTGCGACCTGCGCGAAACATGCTCTCCCTTGTGCAGCGACTGGTCCACGGTGATGCCCACAAGATATGGTCGTTCCACGAAGTTCTGCATGATGCGGTCCACCAGCGCTTCGATTGCCTCGGTCGGCGTCATCTGCTCGTAGTTTGGGCCATCCAGCATTTCGAGCACTTCCACTGCGATGCGATCAAGCACCACGCCGTAAAGCTCATCCTTGGTCTTGAAATAGTGATAGACGAGTTGTTTCGAAACGCCCGCTGCCTTGCCGATTTCGTCCAGCCGCGCACCGTCAAAACCGAAACGGGAAAATGCATCGCGCGCCGCATTGAGAATGCGATCAATAGTAACCGCAGAGGAATGCATAGGGCGTCCGCGCGTCATCTCGCGCCTCCGATCAATCGGGCGGGTAAATTGGTTTGAGCCAATCCGCTGCACTGGTTCGGCACGGCTTTACTTCCTCTCTCACCAGCTTATGTGCCAGAAACGCAGACATTGCTGCAAGGTAACAGGATAAACCGGGCTAACTCGTTTGTCCCTATCGCCCGAAAGGGCAAGCGCTAAGCGCTCGCGCCGAAGAGATCGGCGCTACATTGCAAGTTAGAGGAATTGCCCATTTCCACTCGCCATCTTATCGACCAGGAATTGCTCGCACTTGCCGACAACTTTCCGCCTCTGACGCTTTCCGACGAAAGCCTGCCAGTAATGCGCGGAATGTTCACCAGCATGCTGGCCGATCAGGCCTTGCCGGACTTGCCTGTAGAAAAACGCGAAGTGGCCGTTCAGTCGCGCGAACCGGGCCGCACGATCCGGTGCCTGATGATACGCCCGTCCAGCATGGCACCTTCTGCACCGGCAATCCTGCATTTTCACGGCGGCGGCCATGTGATGGGCAGCCCGGAGATGAACCAGGCGGAGCTGATGCAATGGGCAGCTGAGCTGGATTGCCTCGTGCTGTCTGTCGACTATCGGCTGGCACCCGAAACCCCCTTTCCCGGCCCGATGGAGGATGCGCAGGATGCGCTGCACTGGCTTCATGGCGAGGCGCAGCAACTGGGGATCGACAAGCGACGCATTGCAGTGGCCGGACAAAGCGCAGGCGGAGCTATGGCGGCATGCCTTGCCCTGATGACACGAGATGAAGGGGGAATTCAGCTCGCTTTTCAACTGCTGGAGGCGCCGCGCCTTGATGATCGAATTCATGAAGGCGCGGAAGCCAATCCGTTCACCGGAGAATTCGTCTGGACCCGGCAGTCCAGCGCCTATTGCCGAAAGGCCTATCTGGGCAGCGAAAATTTATCCCCCTACGCCTCTGCGCTGAGGGCAACCGACCATGAAGGCCTACCGCCAACTTTTATCGCTGTTGGCGCACTCGATCTGTTTGTCGACGAGTGCGTGGATTATTGTCGGAGACTGCTCCGCGCGGGCGTACCAACGGAGCTGATCGTCTATCCCGGCTGCTTCCACGGATTTCAGATGGCAGCCGACGCACAAATTACGATGCGCTCGCGCCGTGACAGCTTGAACGCACTCAAGAAGGCCCTAGTTTGATGACCGCACCGCTCGATACCGAAAAGCTGCTTTCCTATCGGATCCCGCAGACGCAGGACGATTACGACCCGCGCGATGTGATCATCTATGCGTTAGGCGTCGGCGCCGGGCTTGCCAGCGAGATCGACGAGACCAGCCTGGTATTCGAACGTAACCTGCAGGTCTTGCCGACCATAGCACTTGTGTTGGGTACGCCGGGTTTCTGGGCGATGGACCCGGGCAGCGGGCTGGACTGGCTATCGATCCTGCACGGCGAACAGCGGCTGAAGATCCACACCCCGCTTGAATCTGCAGGAACCCTGATCGGCACCACTAGGGTGACTGACCTGGCTGACAAGGGGCCGGGAAACCCCGCGCTGATCCAAGCCAAGAAGGAAGTGCGCACGCTCAGCGGCGTACTGGTGGCGGAAACATCTGAAATCTGGTTCGTCCAAGGGGCTGGCGGCTTTGGCGGTGAACGCAGCCTGCCGGCGGAACCGCACTCGCAGATCCCCGGCCGCGATCCCGATTTCGCTCTTTCCTTGCCGACGAGCCTGGCGCAGGCGGCGATTTATCGCCTGTCAGGCGACAGGAACCCGCTTCATATCGATCCTGAGACGGCGGCTTCGGTGGGGTTCGAGCGCCCGATCCTGCATGGGCTGTGCACTATGGGAATTGTTGGGCGGGCGATCATGCACGCCGCATGCCGCGGCGTTGCATCGGCCTTGCACGAAATGAACGTGCGTTTCACTGCTCCCGTCTATCCCGGCGACACGATCAGTACGCACATCTGGCAGGACGGCGACACGCTGCTTTTCCGTGCTTATCGCAATGGTTTTGAGCAATGCGTGATCGATAACGGGTTTGCTAAGATCAGCCTGCTGGGGGCTTGAAGCAGTAGGCGCAGATCTTATTGCCTTCGGGGTCCAGCAAGTATGCGCCGAAGGCATGCGGCACTGCGCCGCGCGGTCCCGGA
>Ga0181587_10005620_pt1 | contig 10242 bp, 7 predicted proteins | sample 071ome_27_FD_132463 | JGI IMG/M metagenome (GOLD analysis project Ga0181587, IMG submission 132463) | Coastal salt marsh microbial communities from the Groves Creek Marsh, Skidaway Island, Georgia - 071409AT metaG (megahit assembly) | ecosystem: Environmental > Aquatic > Marine > Intertidal zone...
CCCCACTGTCCCGATATTGGGATTTGAGAACACGGCGGTGGCGATATCGCCGTAATCCATCCGGAAATCCTTGCCGTCGAACAGATTGGCGGCAAGCGCCATAGCCTCGGCAATCGCCACCGGGGTGAGCTGGTACCGATCGATGATATCGCCCAGCGCATAGATGTTCGGCACGTTGGTCCGGAACTTCTCATCAACAGGGATGACTCCCTTATCGCTAACGTCGACCCCAGCCTCTTCCAGTCCGAGATTCCGTGTATTCGGTTCGCGCCCGGTGGCGTAAAGGATTACATCCGCCTCAATTTTCGAACCATCGGTCAGCGTCGCGGCCAGCACCTCGCCGTTTTTTTCGACCGATGTCACATTGGTGTTGAAGCGGAGATCGACCCCCTGCTTGGTCATCTGCTCCGCCAGATGGGTGCGTAAATCCTGATCGAACCCGCGCAGGAACAGATCACCGCGATAAAGCTGCGTCACCTGCGATCCATAGCCGTGCAAAATCCCGGCGAATTCGACCGCGATATAGCCGCCGCCGACGATCAGCACACGTTTCGGAAGTTCCTCCAGGAAAAACGCCTCATTCGACGAAATCACATGCTCGTTGCCGGGAAAATCTGGCACGGACGGCCAGCCGCCGGTGGCCACCAGAATTTTGTCGGCGGTAACCGTCTTGCCCCCGACATCCAGCGTATGCGCGTCTTTCAGAACCGCGCGGGCCTCATGGATGTCCACATTGTTGTTATTCAGGATGTTACGGTAGATGCCGTTCAGCCGCTCGATTTCCTTGTTCTTGTTGGCGATCAACGTCGGCCAGTCGAGCCCCGGTTCCTGCACCCGCCAGCCATAGGCGGCGGCATCCTCGAAATCGTGTGCGTAATGGCCGCCATAGGAAAACAGTTTTTTCGGTATGCAACCGACATTGACGCAGGTGCCGCCGAGATAGCGTTCCTCCGCCACGCCGACGCGCGCGCCATATGATGCGCTCATCCGCGAGGCGCGCACCCCACCGGACCCGGCACCGATGGTGAAAAGGTCGTAATCGTATTCCGCCATTTTTCCTGCTTTTCAAAAAAGTTGTGAGCCATTCCCACAGGTTACGCAGTTACGGTGCCGGCCCACACCCCTTCCCGGCCACCCAACAGGATCATCTCGTGGTGGCCGGAAAGGGGTGTGGGCCGGTGTGACGCCACGTAAGCGGCAAAAAATTCAGCTATCAATACCGCCGATCAGCGCGTATTTGATCTCAAGAAAATCGTCGATGCCGTATTTCGAGCCTTCGCGCCCGATGCCGGATTCCTTGACCCCGCCGAACGGCGCGACCTCGGTCGAGATGATCCCTTCATTGATGCCGACGATGCCGTATTCCAGCCCTTCCATCACCCGCCAGATGCGGCCGATATCGCGGCTGTAGAAATAAGACGCCAGACCGAATTCGGTATCATTCGCCATTGCAATGACTTCTTCCTCCGTCTTGAAGGGGAAAAGCGGTGCGACGGGACCGAATGTTTCCTCCCTGGCGACTTTCATCTTGGGCGAAACCTGGGTCACCACGGTGGGTTCGAAAAACGTACCGCCGAGCTCATGACGCTTGCCGCCGGTGGCGATGGCGCCGCCCTTGGACAGCACATCCTCGATATGTTCCTCGACCTTTTCGACCGCAGCCATGTCGATCAGCGGCCCCTGCTGGGTTTCGCCTTTCAGACCGTCACCGACGACCATTTCCTCGACCGCCTTTACCAGCTTCTCGGCAAAGGCGTCATAGACGCCTTCCTGTACATAAAGCCGGTTAGCGCAGACGCAGGTCTGACCGGTGTTGCGGAATTTGGACGCCATTGCGCCCGCCACCGCCGCATCCAGATCGGCGTCATCAAACACGATAAAGGGCGCGTTGCCGCCGAGTTCCATCGAGACCTTTTTCACGGTCCCGGCGCATTGTTCCATCAACACTTTGCCGATTTCGGTGGAGCCGGTGAAGGTCAGCTTGCGCACAATGGGATTGGCGGTGATTTCGCCGCCGACATCGCCGGCGCCGCCGGTAATCACACTGAAAACACCTTTCGGCATGCCGGCGCGCTCGGCGAGTTCGGCCTGAGCCAGCGCCGAAAACGGCGTGGCGGAGGCCGGCTTCAGTACCATCGTGCAGCCCGCCGCGATGGCCGGGCCGGATTTGCGGGTAATCATGGCGTGCGGGAAATTCCACGGGGTAATCGCCGCGACCACGCCGATGGGTTCCTTGGTCACCACCACGCGCTTGCCGGGCGCAAAAGTCGGGATGACATCGCCATAGACGCGCTTGCCTTCTTCCGCGAACCATTCAAGGAAAGAAGCGGCATAGATAATTTCGCCTTTGGATTCGGCCAGCGGCTTGCCCTGTTCGGCCGTCATCAGCACGGCGAGGTCTTCCTGATGCTCCAGCATCAGCTCATACCAGCGGCGCAGGATGGCGGCGCGTTCCTTGGCGGTCTTGGCGCGCCAGGCGGGCAGCGCCGCATTCGCAGCCCCGATCGCGCGGCGTGTTTCGGCGGCGCCCATCTTTGGCACCGTGCCGATGACCTCGCCGGTCGCCTTATTGGTGACCTCGATCACATCGCGGGAATCGGCATCGACCCATTCCCCGTCGATATAGCATTGCTCCCGCATCAAATTCATGTCGGATAATGGAAAGCTGAGATCGCGCGGCATGTGGTTTCTCCCCTTCTTGGCCAGGCTGCTGGATGCCGGCCCGTTAAAGACTGTTTGACGGAATATAGAACCCAACGGGCGGCTTGTTAAGGCAGGGCGGCGCGCCAAGCCCCCGGATCAGTCTCTGTCCGGAACGTATTCCAGCTGATCCTTCAACCGGTTTCCGGCGCGCACGGCCCAGAGACCGAATAGCAGGCACAGAAACGCGCCGATCCCGACCGTCCATTGCAGCCCGAAATATTCAGCCACCGCCCCTTCGATCCAGGCGCCGAGCGCGGGCAGCCCCCAGGACAACATGACGAACAGGCTCATCACCCGGGCGCGAACCGATGAATCCACCGTGTTCTGGATCAATGTCTGCGAGCCCACCCCGGTGACCAGCATACTGACCCCGACGGAGAAAAGAAAAATCGTGCCGATCCAGATATTTTCGGTCGCCGCGAACAGGATCAGCGCCAGCGCCTGTATCCCGACCGACCAGGTCACCAGAGTCGTCAGCCCGGCGGTATCACCCCTGCGGGCGAGGAACAAAGAACCGATCAACCCGCCCGCGCCGACGGATGACAAAATGATCGCCATGCCGTCCGATTGCATGTCGAATACCTTGTCGGCGAAACCGGGAGCGAGCTCCATAAACGGGCGAACCAGAAATCCGGTAAGCGCGAGCAGCGCGAGAAGAAACCGGATACCCTTGTCATTCCAGGCATAGGCGATGCCGTCCCACATATCGCGGATCAGGGCGGGGGACAGCTTGCCCTCACCACCCGCATTGCCGGATTCGGTACGGATAAAGAACAGCGCTATGTAGAACTGAATGAAGGTGACAGCCGCGATGGCAAAGACCCAACCCGCGTTGAGAAACAGCAACAGGCTGCCGCCGATAGCAGGGCCGATCACGCGGGAGGCATTGAACTGCGCCGAGTTGAGCCCGATGGCCGCCGACAGATCCTTTTGCGGCACCAACGCATTGACGATGGAAACGCGCGGCGGGGTCGACATCGCCTCGTTACAGCCATGCAGGATCGTAACCCCCAAAAGGATCCAGATAGTGATCGTATCGGTAAGAATCAGCAGCGCCAGCGCTCCCGCCAGAATCCAGGCGAAGAGCTGCGTCACACGGATCACCCGCATATAGCCGATCCGGTCTGAGAGCGCGCCCGCGAACATCGCAAGAATCACCAGCGGGAAAATATCGGCAAAGGCGATAATACCGAGCCATTCGTAAGACCCGGTCAGCTCCCACGTGAACCAGCCGGCGGAAGACCGGTAAATCCAGCGCCCGATGGTGGAGATCAGGTTGGAATAAAAATAGAGTCGGTATTGCGGGTGCGACAGCGCCACCCCGATGCCGCCGAGGAGCTTGTTTCCGGCCATGGGCTAGCGATCTCCGCCGAGCTCCAGCTCCGCGACCAGATTCTGCAGCACCTCCAGCGGCGAGCGGTCGGGATCAATGGTTTCCCGCCGTTCGGAACCCATCGAGGTGGAATCGAGCATGCGGAAAATTTCCGCCGCCGCCTCATGAAAACCGGGCGGCACGCCGATCCCGCCATAAGTTTCCGCGACCTGTTCCATCTCACCGATATAGCGACCGGACAACGACGGCAGCCGGTTCAGCGCCGCATCGATCTTGGCGACGGTCCCGGCCTGGCTGTCGGGCAGGCGGCCCCGCAAAATTTCGGTAAAACCGTAATGTTCAGCGGCCAGCATGACGGCGGTATAGAGCGCAAACGCCCCCTTGTTCCACGCACCGTTGCAGATCTTGATGGCGGAACCGCGCCCGGCCTCCGGACCGAGATCGACGATCTTCACGCCAAGCCCGTCGATTACCGAAAGCTCACCCGCCGCCGGGCCCGAGGAAAAGAAGGTCGGGAAGTTTTCCTTGCGTGTCGGCGTACCGCCGATAATCCCGACATCGGCGAAGCGCCCGCCCGCGGCGTCAACCAACGCCTGCATTTCCAGCGCGGTTTTAGGCGAGGTCGCGTTGCAATCGGCGAAAATCTTTGCCGCACCGGACACCTTGATCGCGGCGGCCGAGGCGCGCGCGATATCCAGCGCCTTTCCGGGATCGAGTATGGAGAGAACGATATCCGCGGCCGCGACGGCGTCTTCCAGCGACCCGGCATTTTCAATACCACGCTCCGCCGCGCGATCACGGGTGAAGTCCGACCGCCCGTCCAGCGGCGCGATGACACGGAACCCGCCCTCGGCGAGAAACTTGCCGACGCCGCTTCCCATATTGCCCGGGCTGATGATCGCGATTGTCTGTGTCATGGGCTTTCCTGTTTTGGAAAGCCGAGATTACTCCACGGTCACGGACTTCGCCAGATTGCGCGGCTGATCGACATCGGTGCCTTTGAGAACCGCCGTGTGATAGGCGAGAAGCTGCACCGGGATGGTATAGAGGATCGGAGCGACAAACGGATCGACGGCGGGAAGTTCCACCGTCGCCGCCGCCATATCGCCGAGCTTTTCGATACCGGCCTTGTCGGACAGGAAGATCACCCGCCCGCCCCGCGCGATAACCTCCTGCATATTGGAGGCGGTCTTTTCGAACAATGCGTCGCTCGGCGCGATAACGATGACCGGCACATGTTCATCGATCAGCGCGATGGGGCCGTGCTTCATCTCGCCCGCCGCGTAGCCTTCCGCGTGGATGTAGCTGATTTCCTTGAGCTTGAGCGCGCCTTCCAGCGCGATGGGATAACCGGTGCCGCGCCCGAGATACAGCACGTCGCGCGCTTCCATGACTTCGCGGGCAAGTTCGGCCAGCGCCTCATCATGGGTCAGGACTTCGTTGGCGCGGGATGGCACCTCGGTCAGCGCCTCGCACATATTCGCCGCATGATCGGCATCGATTTTTCCGCGCGCCTGCGCCATGGAGATCGCGAAACAGGCCAGCACGGTCAGCTGGGTGGTAAAGGCCTTGGTTGAGGCGACGCCGATTTCCGGCCCGGCATGAGTCAGCAGCACGGCATCGGCCTCCCGCGCCATGGAGCTTTCCTCCACATTGACCACGGCGAGAATATGCTGACCCTGTTCACGGCAGTAACGCAAAGCGGCCAGCGTGTCCGCCGTCTCACCCGATTGCGAGATAAAGATCGCCAGACCGCCCGGCTCCATATCCAGCGCGCGATAGCGGAACTCGGAGGCGATATCGCATTCGACCGGCACGCGCGCATGCTGTTCCAGCCAGTATTTTGCCGCCATCCCGGCATAAAAGGACGTGCCGCACGCAACAACCGTCACCCGGGAAATTACGGAGAGATCAAACGGCAGATCGGGCAGATGGACGGATTTACTCATCGGGTTGACCAGCGCCGCCAGCGCATCGCCGATCACGGCGGGCTGCTCGTAAATTTCCTTGAGCATGAAATGCGCGAAATTGCCCTTGCCGATCGCCGCGCCGGAAGTCGCGGTCAGCCGCACCTCGCGCTCGACCACGGCATCGGTCTCGTCATGGACGATGGCCCCATCAGCGGTGATTTCGACCCAGTCGCCTTCTTCCAGATAGCAGATGCGTTCGGTCAGCGGCGCCAGCGCCAGCGCATCGGAGCCGAGGAACATTTCACCATCACCATAGCCGACGGCGAGCGGGCTGCCGCGCCGCGCGCCGATCATCAGCCGGTCCGATCCAGCAAACAGAATGGCGAGCGCGAACGCCCCCTCCAACCGCTTGAGTGCGGCCGCCACCGCTTCCTGCGGGGTCTTGCCGTTCCCCAGCAGACTGCTGATCAGATGGACGACGGCCTCGGTATCGGTCTCGGTTTCGAACCGGTGGCCGGCTTGCTCCAGCTCCTGCCGCAATTCCTGAAAATTCTCAATGATGCCGTTATGGACCAGCACCACGCGCGCATCCGCATGAGGATGGGCGTTGACCTCCGACGGCCGCCCATGGGTCGCCCAGCGCGTATGGCCGATCCCCATCGTGCCGCCAAGCGGATTCTCATCGACCAGCGCCGAGAGGTTGGCGATCTTGCCTTCCGCCCGGCGGCGGTCGATTTTTCCATCGACCAAAGTGGCGATCCCGGCGGAATCGTAGCCGCGATATTCGAGACGCCTGAGCCCGTCGATCAGCCGGGGAGCGGCCTGCTGCTTGCCGAGAACACCGATAATGCCGCACATGGGAGACTAACCAGCCTTGTCTTTCTTTTTAGCGGCTTCCTTTTCCGCCGATTTCCGTTTGCGGAATTTGGCCGCCCATCCTTCACGAACATCCGCCGACGCACGGGTCACCGCCAGCGCATCGGGCGGCACATCGCGCGACAGCGTCGACCCCGCCCCGGTAATCGCACCGTCGCCCACCTTTACCGGCGCGACCAGGGCCGTGTTGGAGCCGATAAACGCCCCCGCCCCGATCTCGGTCCGCGATTTGAAGAAGCCGTCATAATTACAGGTAATGGTGCCCGCACCGATATTCGCGCCGGCGCCCACGAAACTGTCGCCGATATAGGAGAGATGATTGGCCTTGGCGCCTTCTTCGAGGGTTGCTTCCTTGATCTCGACATAATTGCCGATATGAACGTCGCGACCGATATCGGCGCCGGGCCGCAACCGGGCGAAGGGACCGATGATCGCGCCCTCACTGATGCGCGCGCCCTCTATGTGGCAAAAGGCGCGGATATCGACTTTATCCGCGACCGTCACGCCGGGACCGAACCAGACATTGGGGGCGATGGTGACATCCTGGCCCAATACCGTATCGGCGCTGAACCAGACCGAAGCGGGATCGATCAGAGTCGCCCCGCGCGCCATCGCGGCGGCGCGCAGCCTCTCCTGCATGGCGGCTTCCGCCATCGCCAGATCGGCGCGGGAATTGACTCCCATGACCTCTTCCGGATCGTCCGTCTCGACCGCGATGCAGCTCCAGCCCTTTTCCCGGGCAATGGCGATCGCATCGGTCATGTAATATTCGCCCTTGGCGTTATCATTGGAAATCGTGCCGAGAAGCTTCGACAGCCGTGCCCCGTCGAAAGCCATGATCCCGGCATTGCAGAGCCCGATTTCCAGCTGTTCGGGGCTCGCCTCCCGCGCCTCGACAATTTCCGTGAGACCGCCCGCCGCGTCGGTGACCAGCCTGCCATATTCCGCCGGATCGTCCGGCCGGAAGCCCAGAACCGCAACCGCCGGATCGCCCGGCCCGCGCCGCGCCTCTACCAACGCCCGCATGGTATCGGGGGTCAGCAGCGGGGTGTCGCCGAACATCACCAGCACATCGCCCGCAAAATCACCCAGCGCCGGTAATGCCGCGGAAGCCGCGTGGCCGGTGCCGAGCGGCGGATCCTGGATCGCGGTAACGGCGGGGGCGACATAGTCGGAAACAGACGGCTGGTCGGGGGAGACCACGACAACCGACTTCGCCGGCGCCAGACCGTCCAGCGCCGCCAGCAAGTGGCCGATCATCGGCATGTTGGCCACCGGGTGCAGCACTTTCGGGAGAGCGGATTTCATCCGCGTTCCCTTGCCCGCCGCCAGGAGGATCGCCGCGATTTCGCCTTTACTCATGGGCCTTTGTCCGTCTTTTGGGTTCTGGGCCTCGAACACATCGAAAAGGGATTACAGAACCGGCCGCGCCGCGTCCAGTATCTTCCAATCACGAAAAATGACGAAATATTTCGAAGAAATCCCTAATCCGCCCGTGTCAGGCGAATTGTCTCGCCGGAGCGGTCGAGCGAGGCTTTGGTCAGATGCGCGATCAGCCAGCCGAACCGGGTTTCAAACTCCATCCGTACCGGCACGGGCGGTGCGCCTTTGAACGGCGTTCCCAGCCAGACATAAACCCGGTCATTGGTCGGTTTATCGGCATAATCAAGATCGGTGCGGTAGCCGCCCAGCCGTTCCATCACCAGACGGCATTTCAGCGCCTCTCCCGCATAGACGGAATAGCCGGTACGGCGGATTTTGACCTTTTTCCCCTGTTTCAGATGGATGACATAGGCCCGCCTGCCGTCGAACACACGGGCGCTGGCATCGCATTTATCCGACTGCCCGACAGTATTGAGAATCTGCAGAACGGCGCCGGTCAGATCGTGCGTGCCGCGCTTCATCTCGGGTGTCACGGGTGTCCGCGCCTCTTCCTTCACCGGCGGCACGGTCTCGGCCCGGGGCGCTTCGCCGGGACGGCCGTAATTCAGCCGGATGCGCCGCTTGTTGCCGTTCCAGACACTGTCGGTCCCGGCCTTGACCGGGACGGGCCTGCCCGCCGCGAAGCGGCCCTGGGAAAAGGCGGTCATTTGCGCGGAGAAAAACAGGCGGAGGAAATTTCCGGCCCGCAGCTTCATATCGAGCGCGTAGCGTTCGGGCGCGATCAACGAATTAAAATCGATTTCGATGGTGTTGATGCCGCCGATATAAACATTGTAGCCAAGCGCGAGACCGCGCTCCTCCGCGCTCAGAGGCGCTGCGAACAGGGCGGCGGCGGCAAGCCCGGCGGCGAATGTCTTCTTCATGGCGGAAAAGATGGGACGGAGCATGCGCCAAGGCAAGGCTTTACTTGACTTCGCGGGCGCGCATCTCTTATATCGCAGCCCTTCCCTTCATACCCATGACGGGCGCGTAGCTCAGCGGGAGAGCACTGTCTTCACACGGCAGGGGTCGCTGGTTCAATCCCAGCCGCGCCCACCATTTTCGCGAACCGTCCGCGAAGCGCGCGTAAGTCCCGAAAATCCCCCGGAGGGAAAGGATCTTCAGTGGATAACGGCGGCTGGCTTTATCCACTGATGATCCTTTTCCCCCTGAACGCGCTGGCGCTAGTCCATGCCACCACCTCGCGCAGCCTGCGCAGCGCTTTTATGGCCGCGGTCGTTATGATCGTGTCCCTGCCGCTGGGGTGGTTCCTGTTCAGAAACGGCATGTCCGCCCCGGTCAACAAATATGGACTCACTTTTACCGGCGCCGATTTTCTGCTGGGGCCGGACCGCAAACAGAAATTGCCCGAAGCGATGCTGATGTTCCGCTATTCCATCATCCAGATCGGCGCCATTCTGGTCATGGCCTATGGTATGCGGCTGATCCTGAAGGCCACCCGGTCACCCGCCCCATCGGCAAACCCCGCACCGGCGCGGCCGGCACCGGGGCAACATCCACCAGCGCCTGGGGCGCCCCCGCCATCACCCCTGCAGCAGGCCCGCAAACCCGACGCGCCGCGCAGCTTTTTGCGATAGCCGCCCGCCCCTTTCCCGACTCCCTGATTTTTGCGACCCTTCAAACGGCAATTTGAGGGGAGAAGCCGCATATGGCGGACGAAACATTCGATTACATCGTCGTGGGCGCGGGTTCGGCCGGCTGCACGCTCGCCAACCGGCTGACGGCGGACGGCAAGAACCGCGTGCTGCTGCTGGAAGCCGGCGGCAAGGATTCGGACCCGTGGATACACATTCCGCTCGGCTGGGGCCGTATCCTGCAGGCGCGTGATCATGACTGGATGTATTTTGCCGAACCATCGGAAACGATGGACGGACGCGCCATTGAATGCGCGCGCGGCAAGGTGCTGGGTGGCTGTTCGACGATCAACGCCATGGCCTATTACCACGGCCATGATTGCGATTACGACCGCTGGGAATC
>Ga0181587_10005622_pt1 | contig 10241 bp, 12 predicted proteins | sample 071ome_27_FD_132463 | JGI IMG/M metagenome (GOLD analysis project Ga0181587, IMG submission 132463) | Coastal salt marsh microbial communities from the Groves Creek Marsh, Skidaway Island, Georgia - 071409AT metaG (megahit assembly) | ecosystem: Environmental > Aquatic > Marine > Intertidal...
GACCACAGTCAAGCCGTAATCGCCTGATATCTGAAAGAGCCCGCGCAGTCCCGCGGGCTTTTTTATGTTTGCCTGTCAGGTTCTTGTAACGAAAGCCTGAGAGTTGTAGTATTCGCGACCTTCTAACACGGCGCGTTGGCAGAGTGGTTATGCAGCGGATTGCAAATCCGTGGACATCGGTTCGATTCCGGTACGCGCCTCCATTCACCAATATATTGATTTAATTGGGTTTATTTCAATAACATTGAGCATTAAATCCGATTTTTGCCCAGTCGAGTGAGGGTCAAGAAGAAAGCGTCGTGTTTGAGCGAATTCGAACCTCTGACCTTTGACTCCTGGGGAAGTTGCTCTTTAAGGAAACTCATTATTAGCAACGGCTAAAGATCAAAAAATCAGCCGTGTGCATGTTTTGTTATTTTGATTGATTCTGCAGCCTCCAATGTCATTGATTTGACTACCCAGTTATCAGCTTTGCGGTCCAAATGTAATTCAACTCTGCATTGATGGCGTTTGGGAAGCAAGTAATCCCCGTTGCGTCCTAGCTTACCGGGGGATTCTTGTTTCAGGACTGTCAGCCTCTCGTAAAGCTCAGACGCCATACCTACCTCAATTACGCTTTTGATCTTTAAATTTAGATCATGGAGTACTTATTTCCGATATCCTCACCATCTTGGTCTACAAACGTCCGTGTGGAAGCTGTGCTTTGGATCTATCGATTTTCGATATTTTAGCGATCGCCGCTGTTGCTTTCGTTGCTGCAATTATTAATGGTTTAGGTGGCGTCGGTGGCGGGTTCATTCTTGGTGCGGCGCTCACCCCTGTGGTTGGTGCTAAAGCAGTCATTCCTCTAGTTTCTGTGTTTTCCATATTTGGAAACTTAAGCCGGTTATATGTATATCGGAACTCAATTCGTTGGGATATCGCGGCACAATTCATTTTTGCATCAATACTTGGTGTCATGGTTGGAGCCAATATTCTCTTCAGGCTCTCTGAGGACTGGGTTTTACTGCTGCTTGGGTGTGTTTTGATCATCGGTCTTCCGATAAAGCGGTATCTGAAAAAAAGTCAATTTTCTCCAGGGATCAAAACGTTTCTGGTTATTGGTTTCGTTTTCGGAGTCGTGAGCGGAACCGCTCTGGGGTCGGGAATGATAATTGTCAGTGCCTTGAATAACATAGGGCTTCATGGTGCGGTTTTGCTTGGGACAGACGCAGCAATCGGAACAGTTAATGCCTTGTCTCGACTGGCAACCTTTATCTCTCTGGGAATGCTTCCGAGAGAATTAATTGCACTGGGGGTGTTGATGGGCGTTGTCACGCTGCCCGGTACGTGGGTAGCAAGTCGATTAGTGCTTCGTCTAAACGCAGCTATTCATGGATATTTAATTGAGCTCATTTTAGTCAGCGCGGGGACGTTTTTTGTTGTTCAGGCATTACTGAATCTTATAGGAATAGATCTATTTTAAGAGTATGGCGCGCCCGAGAGGATTCGAACCTCTGACCTCTGCCTCCGGAGGAAATTGCTCTTCGGAAAACATCATTTTTTTTAACACATAGCAAATTGTCTATTTATTGGTGTGCCTATTCTGTGAATAGGATCGAGACTAAAGAATCCTATTTTTCGAGATTATTAATAAACGAAGTCAAAAGATCCGCCTAATGTGGGCAGTGCTCTGAGGAGCTCAATCGCTCCAGCATTGGATCTGCGCGCGTGCAACGAGATCTCCATTGGGACGGATGGTAGTTGGGCAGGTAAGACTTTTAAGGCACCGCTTTTGATGTCTTGTTCTATAAGGCTCATTGGGAGCCAGCTTAAGCCGAGTCCTCGAATGCAAAGCTCTTTAAGAGAGGTTGTAAACGCTGCTTCGCAAACATACTCAGGTCTAAATTGAGTCTCCAGGTGCTCAATACAAAACTCGTTGACAGCTCTTCCCAGAAAACTTGTTTCGGGATAAGCCAGATAGTTTGCATTTGGTTTTGTTTGATTTAATAAAGCGATTGACAGTCTTTGATGCAGCGCAGGTGAGCAAACAGGTAAAAGAGAATCAGTTCCTAGGGATACTTCTTCGAAAATCCAATCGGGGAGAGATGGTTTCTCATGGTCCATTTTGTAGGCGAGTAGAAAATCTGTTTCGCCCTTCAAGCACATGGTAATGCAGTCATCTAAATTCCCGGCTCGCAGATTAAATGATGTATTTGGTAATGCGCTTGTGACCATTTCCATAACTTGAGGAAAGACCGAAGCGGCTAAGTTATGTTGTGAAGCAACATCGAGCCTTTGTAAGTTCTGATTTGCTGTTCTAAAAATGGATTTTAGTTCCTGAAAACGACGCGCTAAGGACCGTATTTCTGGTTCCAGTGCGTAGGATCCATCAAGGATAGTTACAGGATTGGTACCACGATTAACAATATTGGAGCCGAGCCAATTCTCTAAATTTTGAATCCTTCTTGAGAACGCTGGCTGAGTTACGTTGCGTCGTTTAGCTGCTTTGGAAAAGCTCTTTTCCTCAAATAGAGCCAATGCATCCTCTAACCACTTCAATTCCATCAAATACCTTTGATATGCAAAAAAGTAACAATACCTCAGTTTATTAGCATTAGACACAAGGCTGTTCTAGGAATACAAAAAAGTACCGCATCAATCGATAGTGACAAGGATTTAAGTTTCCTCGATCTACCGAATGCTTGTTGACTTATGCAAGGTTTGAATAATGCATCTTTCACGATTCCCTCGAATACGCTTAGGCCATCTGCCGACCCCACTAGAGCCCATGGACAACTTGTCTTCTGAGTTGGGTGGACCAAGGATCTGGATAAAACGTGATGACTGCACTGGACTCTCTTCCGGAGGTAATAAAACCCGCAAATTAGAGTTTTTGATGGCTGACGCAAAGGCAAAGGGCGCTGATATAGTCATCACTCAAGGCGCCACTCAATCTAATCACGCCAGACAAACCGCTGCAGCGTCAGCTTTTCTTGGGCTCGGGTGTGAGATCTTGTTAGAAGATCGGACAGGTAGCGAGGCCCCCGCCTACAACGTAAACGGGAACGTCTTGTTGGATCAGTTGCATGGCGCGCCTGTGCGGAAACTGAAAGGCGGTACTGACATGGCGTTAGCCATGGAGGAGCGGGCCGACGAGCTCAGAAGTGAGGGACTCAATCCCTACATTATTCCTGGTGGTGGGTCCAACGAGATCGGGGCATTGGGTTACGTCAATTGCGCTTTCGAATTAATGAGTCAGGCATATGAAATAGGGCTCGTCATCGATCATATTGTTCATGCCACTGGTAGTTCGGGCACGCAAGCAGGATTAGCTGTGGGTCTAGCTGGGCTAAATAGTGGGATTCCTTTACTGGGTATTGGTGTCAGAGCTCCGAGAGAAAAGCAGGAACAAATGGTGTTTGACTTAGCCAAAAGAACTGCTGAGTTTATAGGCACCGGAATCACTGTTGCCCGGGAGCATGTTGTCGCTAATTGTGACTATGTAGGTCAAGGGTATGGGTTACCTACGTCTGCTATGGTCAATGCTGTAAAGCTAGTTGCACAAACCGAAGGCATTCTTCTTGACCCTGTTTATTCCGGTAAAGGAATGGCAGGTCTAATCGACCTTGTGGAACAAGGTCAATTTAATGGGTGTGAGAACATCGTTTTCATTCATACCGGGGGAAGCGCTGCTTTATTCGGTTACCCAGATATATTCGGCTTGCCCGAAATCCAATCCTATCTTGAGAGGAACTAACTATGAAAAATAAAATCTTAGGGCTCGTGGCAGGATTATCTCTTGTCGCTTCGGCCACAACTACAGTAGCCGCCGAATTTACTGGCACGCTTAAAAAAATCGCTGATAGTGGAACGATTGTGATTGGCCATCGAGAATCTTCAGTTCCATTCGCATACTTGGATGAGAATCAAAAGCCAATCGGTTACTCGATGGACCTATGTCACCGTATTGTTGATGATGTGGAAAAAGTTGTTGGTAAATCACTGAATGTCAGATACGTACCAGTGAACCCTAAAACGCGTTTGGCGTTGATTGCTAATGGGACAATCGACCTTGAGTGCGGTTCCACGACAAACAAGCTGTCGCGACAGGAACAAGTAGAGTATCTACCAGTCACGTTTATTACTGGGACTAAGATTCTTGTCAGAAAAAATAGCGGAATCAAGTCTGTTAAGGATTTGGATGGCAAGGCAATTGCTTTAGCGCAGGGGACGACAAACGAAAAAGCTATCAAGGCTGCAGTCGAACAAATGGGGCTAAATGTCAAAGTGTTACCAGTTCGGGATCATGCTGAAGGATTTTTATCGCTGGAGACTGATCGAGTGGATGCATACTCTACAGACCATATCCTGCTGTTCGGATTAATTTCAAAGGCAAAGAATCCGAATGACTATGAAGTGGTTGGCGAGTTTTTGTCTTATGACCCATATGCCATCATGGTTCGCCGAGATGATTCAGCGTTTGAGTTAGTTGGTAAGCGAACTATCGCCGGTCTTTTCCGTTCAGGTGAAATCAACACAATTTATGATAAGTGGTTTGAGCCTCTGGGTGTAGGGCGGACGCAATTACTCAATAACGCTTTCCAAATTCAGGCTTTACCTGAGTAAAAGCTCCTGATGGGGCCGCTGTTGAAGCGGCCCATTTTTTTGGATATCAAATGAACTACAATTGGAATTGGACGGTTCTCGTCCAGGAACCCTATCTGGAATGGTTGATCAGCGGTTTAGGATGGACAGTCGCAGTTGCTCTATGCGCTTGGATTATTGCCTTTTCGCTGGGTTCGCTCATTGGGGTATTACGAACGTTACCGAATAAGGCCTTGAGAGCGTTCGGGACTTGCTACGTCGAGTTATTCCGAAATGTTCCATTATTGGTGCAAATGTTTATTTGGTACTTTGCGGTACCGGAGCTAATGCCAGATGACATAGGGCGATGGATGAAGCGTGACATGCCAAATCCTGAGTTCACAACGGCTGTGATTGCACTGGGACTGTATACAGCTTCTCGAGTTGCTGAGCAGGTGCGCGCAGGCATTGAGGCTATACCAGTAGGGCTAGTTTCTGCAGCAGTATCAAGTGGGATGAATGTTCGCAAGGTGTATCAATTCATTCTCTTGCCCATTTCATTCAGAACAATCATCCCACCACTTACATCTGAGTTCCTTACGATTTTTAAAAACTCTTCTTTGGCCCTCACTATCGGTCTGCTCGAATTGACAGCTCAGAGTCAACAGATCGCTGAGTATACCTTCCAAGGCTTTGAGGCCTACACTGCGGCCACGGTGATATATGTGGTCATAGCGCTGATCGCAACTCTTCTGATGCATCAAGTCGAGAAGGGTTTGAGGATTGATGGCCACGAGAATAGGGAAAGTTGATTTATGGGTGATTTCGACTTCCAAGTTATAGAAGCATCCCTGCCTTTTTTATGGCAGGGTCTTCAAGTCAGCCTGATGCTCACTGGTTTGGCTATGGTGGGTGGAATTATTTTTGGAACGTTATTGGCTCTGATGCGTCTATCTAAGTTCAGGTCGCTATCTTTGGTTGCAGCTACCTACGTTAACTTACTGCGCTCAATTCCTTTGATCTTAGTTATTTTTTGGTTTTATTTTCTCGTACCTTTGGCTATTGGAAGACCTATCGGTAGCTTTTATTCAGCATTGATTGCATTTGTTATTTTTGAAGCAGCGTATTACTCGGAAATTATGAGAGCGGGTATCCAAAGTGTCAGTAAGGGTCAGGTGTCAGCCGGACAGGCTTCCGGTCTTAACTATTGGCAAATTCAGTGGCATATCGTTCTCCCTCAGGCCTTTCGAAACATGATCCCAATTTTAATAACGCAAGGGATCGTCTTATTTCAAGACACGTCTCTAGTGTTTGTAGTAAGTCTAAGAGATTTTATGACCGCTTCGTCAATTGTGGCTAAGACAGAGGGACGTCTTGTGGAAATGTATCTATTTGCCGCATGTGTCTATTTCGTATTCTGCTTTGCGGGTTCTTATTTCGTCAGGCGGTTAAAAAACAGGATAAGCGTATGACCGATAATACGATGATAAAAATTCAGAATATAAGCAAATGGTACGGTGATTTCTGCGTACTAAAGGACTGCACTACTTCGGTGGATCGTGGTGAAGTTGTTGTCGTCTGTGGTCCATCAGGATCAGGAAAATCGACGCTTATCAAAACTGTCAATGGATTAGAACCAGTGCAAGCTGGTCAGATCTTTGTTGGTGATGTTGAGGTGAGTGATCCAAATTCTGATCTAACTACACTGCGCTCGAAAATTGGAATGGTTTTTCAACATTTTGAGTTATATCCACACATGAATGTCCGAGAAAACCTATGCCTAGCTCAAGAAAAAGTTTTGCACAGGAGTCGTGATGAGGCAGTGGCGCGAAGTGAGGCCTTGTTAGAGCGTGTTGGTCTGATGGGTCACATCGATAAAATGCCTGGACAATTGTCGGGAGGACAACAACAGCGTGTTGCGATAGCTCGTGGTTTGGCTATGGATCCTATAGCCATGCTATTTGACGAACCAACGTCGGCTCTTGATCCTGAAATGATCAATGAGGTCTTGGATGTGATGGTAGAGCTTGCTGAGGAAGGTATGACGATGATGGTTGTGACTCACGAGATGGGCTTTGCTCGCAAGGTCGCGAATCGCATTATTTTTATGGATGAGGGGGAGATCATAGAAGATCGACCAACCCTTGAATTTTTCACTAATCCAGAAAGTGACAGAGCCAAAGACTTTTTATCCAAGATTTTGAACCATTAACTGTATCACGTAGCCTGAAGCATTCTTCACAGGCCAAATGGCGTGTAGCGCGAGTAGCTGGCCCCAAAATATATGATGAGAGATTGCAGCCCAATATGAGCAAAGATATTCAAAGATTTGAAGCAGGTCGCAGAATGAGTAAAGTCGTGCGTCATGGTGACACGTGCTATCTCTGTGGTCAGGTGGGAGTCCGTGGAACATCTATTGAAGATCAAACCCGTGAGGCATTGAAGCGAGTGCAGAAGCTTCTTGAATCAGTCGGTAGTGACAAATCGAGAATGCTTCAGGTAATCGTTTGGCTGAAGTCCATGGATGACTTCGAGGCAATGAATCTTATTTGGGAAGAATGGGTTCCTGAGGGTGCTGCACCCGCGAGAGCTTGCGGTCAAAGTGCGCTAGCTAGCGAAGAGTTGTTGGTTGAATTTATCGTGACCGCCGCGGTCTGATTGTCGAGGATTAAATTAAGATGTCTCGTATCGTATATATCAATGGCGAATACGTGCACCAAGAGAGTGCGAAGGTGTCTATTTTTGACCGCGGATTTCTGTTTGCGGATGGTGTGTATGAGGTTACCAGCGTTCTTAAGGGAAAATTGATTGACTTTGATGGTCATGTTTTACGGCTAGCAAGATCACTAAAAGAAATGGAAATGCGTTCGCCTTGCGAGAGAGATGCGTTGCTTGATATTCATCGTGAATTAATAAGCCGTAACGAGATAATCGACGGGTTGATATATCTTCAAGTAACTCGTGGAACACCTGATGATCGTGATTTTATATACCCCGACCCTGAAACCACTTGTCCTACATTGATTCTATTCACACAGTCGAAGCCTGACTTGGTGGAAAACCCGCTTGCAAAAAGTGGCCTGAAAGTGGTGTCTGTGCCCGACCAGCGGTGGGGAAGACGAGATATTAAAACCGTTCAGTTACTGTATTCGTCAATGAGTAAAATGGCAGCACGATCCATGGGTTGCGATGACGCTTGGATGGTTGAAGATGGAAAAGTTACAGAGGGTACCTCGAGTAACGCTTACATCATTAAGGATGGGAAGATTATTACGCGTCATTTGAGCTCTAGAATACTCCATGGGATTACACGCGCTACTGTTTTGAGATTTGCGCGTGAGTTCGAAATGAGCGTTGAAGAGCGGCCGTTCACGATTGCTGAGGCTCAAGAAGCGGATGAAGCGTTCATCACCTCGGCCTCTAGCTTCGTGACCCCAGTGGTCGAATTGGATGGCCAATCGATAGGAGATGGGCAACCTGGACCAATCGTAAAGCGCCTCAGAGAGATTTATTTGGATGAGAGTTTAAAAGCCGCGATATAATCCACCTGTAAGTTCAACACATAACAATTGAAAGGAGTTCAGTTGGTATGACACAAGATCAGTTTTTTCAGCGCTTTGGTAAGGCCAAATTCGCTGATTACACAGTTTATCTTCACTTAGCAATTAATAATGAAAACTATAATTCATCCATAGCCTCTGAGGCTAAGAGGCTCGATTCGCTATGTGATCAGGATTTGTGGAGATTGATCTCGGATGCTCGAAGACTCTCGGCTTAGGTAATTCTAGACCTTCTTTAGCGCTTGGCGCGCCCGAGAGGATTCGAACCTCTGACCTTTGCCTCCGGAGGAACTTGCTCTTTTAAAGAGATCAAAGGAGGCAATGCCTATAGTTATTAAATCCAGTTTTGTGCACATTTTGTTTTGTGGTGATTTGACGTTATAAGAACAGCAATGCCGTCCAAGGCATAAAGCTGACAATCATCAATGTGACGATCATGGACACGATAAACCATTTCGCATAATTCATGACCTCGCCCACCCCTAAGCCTGTGGCGCTGCAAACTGTTAGTAAGACTGATGCAACAGGTGGTGTTTGCTGTCCAATCCCAAGATTGAGACAAACAATTACCCCGAAATGCACAGGGTCGATGCCCATGCCCACTGCCACCGGTAGCAGGATCGGCACAACTACAATAATTGCTGCCGCTGCATGCAAAAACATTCCGAGAATTAGAAGAAAAGCATTAATCAGAATTAGCTTTAAGACGTAGCTATCAGTCACAACCATTAATGCTTCAGCAATCTGCTGAGGTAATTGCTCGTTGGCGAGGAACTGACCCAGTATCGACGATCCTGCAACAATCATCATCACAATAGATGTCTGACGGATCGTTTGGACGGCGAGTTCATAAATTTTGGTGAGGCTTAACGAATCATCAAAGAACTTTCCGTAGATCAAAATCATAATCACGCCCAGCGCCGACGCTTCCGTTGGCGTAACAAATCCACCAATGAGTCCTCCAACCACAACCAGAGGAACTAACAAAGGAATAAGAGCTTCTTTGATGGCCAATCCCAAGTTTGACGGTTCGAATTTGGTATCGGTTGGATACTGTTCTTTGACTGCGAAGATATAGCTGGTGATCATGAAGCCGGCAGCTAAAATTATGCCAGGGACGATTCCTGCCAAGAAAAGATCTTTGATCGATGTATTGGTCGTAACGCCGTATAGAACCATCGGAATAGAAGGTGGAATAATGATGCCAAGGGTCGCAGATGTGGCGGTGACAGCCGCTGCAAACGGTTTTGCATAACCTTGTTTGGCCATAGATGGTACGAAGATCTTACTCATTACAGCGGCATCCGCTACTGCTGATCCTGACATTTCAGCCATGAACATCGAGGTGACGACGTTAACGTGTGCCAGTCCTCCGCGCATCCATCCAACTAGCGCACGAGCGAGGTTAATGATTTTGTCGGCGACCTTGGTCGCACCCATTAGCTCTCCCATAAAAATGAAAAGAGGAATAGCTAGTAGAACGAGCTTGTTTGTCCCGGAGAACATTTGAATTGGGATGGTGATGATGTCGATATCGGCTATGAGCATTGTGAAAAATGCAGTCAGCATTAGTGAGAAACCGATTGGAATTCCAATAAAAATTAAGCCTAGGAGTATGGCGATTAGAAGAAATGCCATTAGTCAGGATCCCTATAGTTCTTTATTTCACTAGCAATCGCGATGATCATCAGCACGGCAAATATCGGGAAGATCAGCATGAACCAACCTTGCCTGATCTCAGCAGTCTCGATTTCAGTTGCTCCTGAAATGGATATCATTTGGATAGAAAAGTAGCCAAATAAGGAAAAGAATCCGATCAGCACAAACTGCTTGATGCGGTCTAGGATTCTTTGTGAATGTTTGGGAAGTAATTTAAATACTGTATCGAACGCGATATGGCCTGTGGTGCGATAGGCAGAATACGCTCCCAAAAATGCTATCCAGACCAAAAGTAAGCCAGGTATTTCATCCGCTGTGACACTAAGAGAAGAGATTGTGTCTCTAATCACAAAATAGGTTGGTCTAAAACCTTCATAGTCTGATGCGATAGACCGGAGAAAATCGCCTACCACATATCTGTCGAACACGTTGATGAATACAAAAAATGTCGAGGTA
>Ga0181587_10005625_pt1 | contig 10240 bp, 7 predicted proteins | sample 071ome_27_FD_132463 | JGI IMG/M metagenome (GOLD analysis project Ga0181587, IMG submission 132463) | Coastal salt marsh microbial communities from the Groves Creek Marsh, Skidaway Island, Georgia - 071409AT metaG (megahit assembly) | ecosystem: Environmental > Aquatic > Marine > Intertidal zone...
GCTACTCGAGCGGGATTTTAGCCATCAAAAATATGAAATAGAGTTTATTTAGATTTAAAACATATACAGTACATGAAACAGGCGGCACCTGGTGTCTTTGAACTGTCTGTACACACGCACAGCACGCATCAATCGGAACGGAACGGAACGGAACGACTTCCCCCCCCCCGCGTGTGTAAATTTTGAGTCATGAATCGTCAACGTATCGAACGGCACCCCGAATGGTCGTTGAAAAGATGCTTGCCGCGTCACGCGCGTCGTTTCAAAGCGAACGACGACACTTCGAGTCGCGCGCCGACGACGGCGACGGGAACGGGAACGGAAACGCGGGGTGGCTCGCGACGACGGAGGACGGGTGCGCGCCCGCGCCTTGGTCTCGTTCCGTCGTTCGTTCGTCGGTGGCGCGGTCGATTCGATTCGACTCGTTCGAAGTCTTTTTTTGATTTTTTTGCATCGCTCTTGTGCGACTAGATTGTTTTAGAGGGGGGGCGCGCGCGGGCGACGGACGGACGGACGGACGGACGGTGAAGAGGAAGACGAGATGATGTCGCCGACGGCGTGGTTGACGAAGAACGTCCGGGAAAAGGTCACTGGGTTGGCTCGCGGTGGGGAGGCGATGAAGCGAGACGCGCGGGAGAGGGGGAGAACCGACGGGGAGGATGTTGGTCGAGAAGGAAACGGGGAGACGCGCCGCGTCGTCGGAGAACGGTGGGTTCTCGGTGAAAGACTAGGGCGAGGGTCTTTTGCGACGGTTTGGCGCGGGAGCTGCGCGAAGACGGGACAGTGCGTGGCGGTGAAGGAGATTGCGTGCGAGAGATTATCCAAAAAACTCAAGGAGAGTCTCAAGCTCGAGGTTGAGGTGATGCGCAGGATGAGAGACGAGAACATTTTGCGATTCATCGACATGGAGACGAGTGGAGAAACGGTTTACATCGTCTTGGAGTACTGCGGAGGGGGGGATTTGAGCCAGTTTATCAAGAAGCACGGACGCATGGACGAAGCCTCAGCGAGACGTTTCATGAAGCAGCTCGCCGAGGGGCTTAGGGCGATGCGCAAGGCTCAACTCATCCATCGAGATCTCAAACCACAGAATTTGTTGCTCAGTTCGGATGGTTTGGACGCGGAGCTTAAGATTGCAGATTTCGGGTTCGCCAGGTACATCAGAGATAGCGAAGGAATGGCGGACACCGTGTGCGGTAGTCCTCTTTACATGGCTCCAGAAGTTCTAAACTATCAAAAGTACGACGCCAAGGCAGATTTGTGGAGCGTTGGGACGATTTTGTTTGAAATGTTGGTCGGCACGGTTCCGTTCACGGGACAAAACCAAGTGCAACTTTTGCGAAACATTCAAAAGACTGAATTCAAAATTCCCATGGAAATCGCGAAGGAGTTATCTCCAGAATGCATCAATCTCTTGAGAGGTTTGCTGCACAGAAACGCTGCGGACCGAATATCGTTTGACAAGTTTTTCAATCATCCGTTTTTCAAAACTGAGGTCGGTCTCGGTATCCCAAAGACTCCGTCGAACGCTGAAAAGCAACACGACGGCTCTTCGGGAAGTGGGCACAGCGACGAAAGCGAGACGATGACATTTGACATGGATATTGAAAGTAATAGTGTATCACCACCGAATGAAATGGATACGACGGCGGCGAGGACGGCGGCGAGGACGACGACGACACCAAGTTCAAAATCTTGGAATCGTCCGAGTTATCCCATCTCTGCGTCAAAGGCGCGAATGGATAGCTCTGAACGAGTGAACATTGGCTCTGACTATGTTTTGGTTTCATCTCCAGGTTCAATGCGACCCTCTTCGTTTCGCCCTTCCTCTTTGGGCTCGTCTCCTCTCTCTCGAATGTCGCCGAGTCCAAGTGATGGCCCAGTGGCGACATTTGGTGGCCGAGCGCGCGGCTCTCGCGACAGCTCTCCCGGAGAACAAGGGGTGTTTATGCCGCCGGCGAGATGCCAAACGCAGTCGCAAATACAAGCTATGCATCTTGGAGTGCGCGTCGGCGTACTCGAGAAGGCATCCGCTGTTTTGCGCGATACATCGATGGAGCAATGGAACCTCGGCAATAAACTTGAAGCCTTGGCGCTCGGGCTCGTATCACTCGAAGCTCTGCGCTCGGCGCACAAATTCGCATCTGAAATCTTCTCCATGGAAAGGAAGAACTCAATTGCCATGAGCGGCACGAGCGCGAGCACGAGTACTTCATCGAGTAACCACTCACCCAGTAATAGTTCGATGGCTGTGAGCGCCAAAAGGGCAACTGTAAGAATCAGGGAAGCGTTCTGCGCCGCGCATACTCGCGCGGAGAAGGCGGCGGCGGCTTGCCGCGCCGCCGGTTTCGATACGGATGCAACGCTTCCAGATGGAATGGAATTAGTGTACGAAAAAATATGCCGGCTCGCGAAAGAGGGCGTTCGCGAGGAGTTGTCGGAAAACAAACAAATTGCCTTGGACATTTACGGACGGGCGCAGACTCTTTTGCAGTTTTTGATCGGCGAGGCGCCGAGTTTACACATCACACCGCCGCTCGTCATCGATGGCAGCACGCACGCCCGACTCTCACAACTTTCAGCGACGCTCGCCTCGCGGCAGTCCGCGCTGAACCGCGATGAGTCAGCGATGATATGAATGTAGTTTAAGCAGATACATCGACGAAGCGCGCAAGCATGACGCAGACATCCTGTTGTAATATCATCACACATTTGTGTTCGGAGTCCGAAACACACTCGCGCACTCGCTCGTGGCTCGCAAGCCACTCTTTCCAAGCTCCCGCCAGTGTTCGCCTCATCGACCCTCTTCTCACGCGCTGGACTCGCTTGGAGACGATAAAGACACCTTCAGTGGGCGTTTCAGAGCCTTGAACGCTCGGCTTTCTCCAGAAGACGAAAGCGAACACGAAAGCGCGTCGTCCCTCAGCCGCCGCCGCCAGTCATGAAGTTTGACGTCAACGTTCTGCGCTACCTCGAGAAGGACACATGGCGCGTGCTCGTCGCGACAGAGATGGGCATGAAGAACCACGAGATTGTGCCCGTGCAGCTCATCAACGCCATCGCCGGACTCAAACGCGGTGGTGGCTTCAAGCACATCAAGGAGCTCCTCAAGCACAAGTTGGTGCATCACGAAAACAAAGAGTACGATGGGTATCGATTGACACCGCTCGGGTACGATTTCTTGGCTTTGAAATCGTTCGTTAATCGAGGAGTCATCTCGGGGGTGGGTAGGAAGATTGGTGTCGGTAAAGAGTCCGATGTGTACGAGGTCATCGACGGCGACGGGAGACAGATGGCACTCAAGCTCCACCGCTTGGGGAGAACGTCTTTCCGGGACGTCAAGAGTAAGCGAGACTACCTCGGTAAGCGAACTCAGTACAATTGGTTGTATTTGTCCAGGCTTGCGGCTCTGAAAGAACACCAATTTATGGTTGCTTTGCACGAGTACGGCTTTCCCGTTCCGGAACCCATTGACTTGAACAGACACGCAGTGCTCATGTCTATCGTCCGTGGCGCCCCCTTGAGACAGATTCGGAACCCGGAAAGAACTGGTGATATTTACCGCGACTGTATGCAAAACATCGTCAAGCTCGCGAAGCATGGTTTGGTTCACTGCGATTACAACGAGTTCAACTTGATGCTCGACGACAAGCAAAGGCTCGTCATCATCGATTTCCCTCAAATGATCTCCACGAACCACCCCAACGCCGAAGAGCTCTTCTGGCGCGATGTCAAGTGTTTACACAAGTTTTTCCTTCGGCACTGGGACTATCGCGCGGAGGAGGATCCTCTCGGCGAGCCTGATCCCGATTTCAAGGAGATCACATCATGCATAGATCCCAGTCAAGCGATTGATGTGCAGTTGCGCGCCAGTGGTTTCACAAGAAACCAAGTGCAACAGCTCGAGGAATACACTCAAGCGATTCATGAAAAAGGAAGAGAGTCTGACGATTCGGATGAAGACTTTGATTCAGAAGACGAGTCGGAGGAAGAAGAGGACGACGAGATTGATGAAGAGGGCGAAGAGATTGATGAAGAGGACACGCAACAGTACGACATGAAGCTCAATGACGATGAGATTGCGGAACTAGCGGCGCAAGTCCAGGCGGCGATAAATGATGAGGGTGATTTCAATCGACGAGGAACTTACGACGAGGAAGTTGTCCCGATGCAAAAGTTTAATCATAGAAAATACGATGAACCGTCGGCAAGCGGCTCGGAAAGCGCTGAGGACAAGAGACCCAAAAGTCCCGCAACAGCACCGACGAAAGCGGAGCTCAGAAAAGAACGCAAAGAAGCCGAAAGGAGACTCAAGATGGAGACGGCTTCAATGTTCTCTGTCGATCCAGTCGCGGCTGCTGAGGCGATTCGTCAGCGCTTAAAGCTGGAAAAGCAACGGAAAAGTGCGAGAAACAGCAATTACGTGTCAAAGGTGAATCACTCAAAGGAGAGGCACGGACGCGGTCACAAGGAGAAAATCTCAAAGACTGTCGATTCGTTCTGGGGCTAGAGGCGTTGTTGTGTACTCTCTACGCAAACATATATTTACACTTGTAATAAAGACTCCATAGAATTAGTCTATTCGGATGAAGCTGCCTTCCATCGCAGGTATGAATTCATGTACTCATCCAATGAACCCCCTAACACTTTTGCCACGTCGCTCGTCTCCTCACCGGTACGCACATCTTTTACGAGCTTGTACGGGTGTAGTACGTAGTTGCGTATTTGCTGTCCCCATTCCGCCTTGACGACATCGCCACGAAGAGCAGCGATGTCCGCCACGCGCGCCTCTTCAGCGACTGCGATGAGCTTCGCCTTGAGACGGAGCATCGCCGCTTGCTTGTTAGCCTGTTGCGTCCTATGCTCATCACACTTAACGGAAATACCAGTCGGAACGTGTTTAATTCGCACGGCAGTCTCGAGTTTGTTGACATTTTGCCCGCCAGGACCTCCGCTTCGCATTGTCGATACTTCCAAGTCACTATCCGGCAGACTCACCACCTCATCCATGTCATCCTCAAACAGGGGTATGACGTCCACCGCCGCGAAACTGGTCTGCCTCGTCGCGTCTTTGTTGAACGGACTCTGTCTGACGAGTCTGTGTGTACCCTTTTCGGCGCTCAGGTAACCGTACGCATAGCGTCCGTCCACCTCCAACGTCGCCGTCTTCAAGCCCCCGCCTTCACCCTCGAGTCGCTCCGTCACGCGCACACCGAACCCTCGTTTCTCGCACCAACCCAAATACATCTTTTCGAGCATCTCCGTCCAATCCTGCGCGTCCAATCCGCCAGCCCCGGCGTAAATTTGCACCACGGCGCCAAATGCGTCGTACTTACCGCCCAATAGCCGTCTCAGTTCCCACGCGTCCAACGCGCTATCCAACGCATCCACGCTCGCCACCGCTTCATTCAACATCTCATCCATCTCACTCTCCACCTCTCCAGCCTCTGCTAGCTCCAACGCCGTCCTCGCATCGTCCACGTGCGTCTCAAACGCCCTCGCCGCTTCCAACTCTTCCCTAGTCTCCGCCAACTCCGCCATCACCGTCCTCGCCCTTTTCGGCTCATCCCACAAATCCCCCGCCCCGCTCGCCGCATCCAACTCTTCGTACCTCGACCGAAGTCCCGCGACGTCCGCGATCGCCAGCGCCGCTTCCACGCGCGTCTCCAGTTCACGCAGTCTCCTTCGAACGACCCCGACCGTCTCAAACTCAACTTTTCCAGAAGAAGACGATGACCCACCACCGCTCCCACCGGTCGACGCCGCGCTCGACATCCTCGTCGATACCCCCGTCGTCGTCGTCGTCGTCGTCGCCCCTCGCCCCCGGGTTCGTCGAAGGAACACCGCTCCACCGCGAAGCGCAAACATCATCATCGTTCGTTGCGTGCGCGAGTGCGCGAGTGCGCGAGTGCGAGTCCCATGTCTAACAACGACGAGTCCCGAACCAAGAGATGGAATTTCCACAACCGTGTTGAACCGCACGCGCGCGTGGTCGACTGAGAGACTGAATCGATCCTTTCGCGACGCGGTCCACTCCTCAGTCGTCGAACGTCCCGACGTGGACGATGCGAAGGATGACGACGACGCCGAGTTCGTTATCGACGCGAGGACGAATCGTCGTGCGACGAATCGTCGAACGACGAACGACGACGACGACGACGACGACGACGACGACGACGACGACGACGACGACGAAGAGAACACCGCGGGTCGGTGGGAATGGGAATTGGGAACAAGATTACGCGCGTCGGCAACGTCGAACGCGCGTCGGCGGCGGCGGCTGCCGAGCGTTGGGAGCGACGACGGGTGAAGGGGATAAAGAGAATGAATGTCGTCGTCGTCACGAGGAGCGACGAAGGGTGAGGACGTCGGAACGCGCGATGTTGGTGATGCGCGGGGAGAGTGTCGTCGAGGACGCGGGTACGAAGAAGAGTGGTTGGGAATCGCCGTCGCTGAGGTTGAGCGCTGTCGGAAGCGCGTGCGTCGCGGTGTTCGCGCTCGGGGGTGGATGGGCGATGCGACCGCAAGCTGTGGTGGCGTCCAACGGACGGTCGAGCCTGGCGAGGAAGATTGATGACGTTAAGAATAACGGGGTGTACGTCGCGCAACGGGTGTTTGAGTGGCCGCTGTACGGTAAGATACTGGTGATCATGACGGCGATGGTGCCGCTCGTGCTCGGTGCGGCGGCGATATATAAACACGTGAGCGAAGAAGAGTGGGGGGAATCCATCGCAAAGACGTTTTACTGGATGAATGACGTTCCAGGTGCCGATAGTACCGCGGAAGAGAGCCTGAAGACCATCATCGTCGCGCAACTCATCGTCTTCATCGGCATGTTTACCTTTGCCATTCTCATCGGTGTCGTCTCTGACGAAATCGCGAGCAAGGTTGACGAGGTGAAGAATGGAAACAGCAAGGTTTACGAGAAGGATCACACCGTGATTGTCAACTGGAACAAGCAATTGATTCCGTTGCTCAAGCAAATTGCCGTGGCGAAGAGCGAAGGCATTGGTTTCCAAAAGCCCGTCGTGCTACTCGCCGCTAGAGACAAGGGGGAGATGGATAATATCATCGCTGATGAGCTCTCTGAGTTCCCTGAAATCACAATCGTGACTCGACAGGGTCAAGGTTACGACGCAGAAGATTTGGATCGCGTCAACGCGTGGAACGCCGAACGCATAGTCGTCTTGCACGAGGACGGAGACGACACAGGCACGATTGAAAGCAACAAGGCTGCGACCGTGCTCAACGTGAGGTCAGACGTGAACACGAGCGGCAAGCAACCCGACATCATCGTTCAAGTGCCTCATCGTTTGAGTGATCACGAAAGCCACGTGACTTTAGCGGTTGACTTGACGAACAGATCAGACAAGAACGCCGGCAAGGTGGCGTTTGTAAACGGGACCTCTGAGCTCTCTAAACTCAAGGCATTTTCAGTCATGCAACCAGGAGGATGTCGACTCTTCGAAGATCTCATGCTTCAGTCTGACGAAAGCTGTGAGTTTTACACCTTCTCCCATCCTTCTCTCGCTGGGAAAACCTTCAGAGAGGCGTGGAGAATGTTTAACAGCGCCACGCTCGTCGGGCTCACCTCTGATAGCGGTGACTTCATCTTGGGCCCGGGCGACGACCATCTCATCTCCTCGAGAGGCGAAGTCGTGGTGATTGCGGAGAACAAGTCTGTCATTGAAAAGGAATTCCGCAAGAGAAAAGACGGAGTGGAAGACGTCTTCATACCGCAGTCTGGTAGTCAATCGGTCATCATGAAGAGGTGTCCGATCAAACTTCCCGCGGCTCGTAATATTTTCATGTTGGGATGGAACTCTGACAGCTCAGATTGCCTGCAAGACATGCTCACTTTGGCGCCTCCGGGATCGAAAATCACCGTTGTTTCGAACGCTGACATTCCCGGACGAGAGTTGAAGGGCAACCAGTGCTGCGCCGTCAAGCACATCAAGGCGGACGCCATGGAACGAGCGACTCTTGAAAAGCTCAAGATTCAAGAGGCGGGCTCCGTCTTGATTATGCCTCCAGATGGTCCGAATGATCCCACTAGCAGCTACGCCCTGGCATCGGTCATGCAAATCGCTCACTTAGCAAAGACCGCGAACACGGGTCACGCTCCACACATCGTGGCGGAATTAGACGAAGAAGTGACCAAGAGAGTGGCGGAGGATGTTTACGCAAACATTGGCACGCTCGACATCATCTTGCACGACAACTTGATCGGCGGTGCTCTCCTTCAGGTTTCGGCAAACCCAAAGTTGGCCGGTTTGTTTGACTTTTTGCTCGAAAAGGATGGTAAGGAGCTTTATATTCGTCCGTACGACGAATTCAGCGTCGAGGAAGACGGCGAGTTGACATGGGGCGTGCTCTGCGAACGCGCGCGAGAGCGCGACGAAATCGCTGTCGGCGTCTTGCTTTCAAACGGCATGCTGAAAATTTCCCCGAGAAAGGACACCGCGCTTCGGTTGTGGAAGGGTGATAAGATTGTCGTTCTCGCCGAGGATTGGTGGACGAATAAGAGCGTCAAGGTGAAGCAGCGTTGATAGGTTGAGTCTTCTTCTCGCGAACAATTTTACAACAGGTAATACACAACGCAACTAAAACGCTCTAAAAGTTTTTCCTCAGCATCCATCAACCCGGCCATCCGCGCTCTTCCTCTCCGGCAAACCCAACGCGTGACGCACGAGCGGTGACCGCGCCTCTTTCCTGTCCTCCGCATGCGTCCGAACGTACGCCAAACCGACGAGCACCGCAACGGTTGCAAAGACGAAACCGTGAAAGTGCCTCGGTAGTTTATTCTCACTCGCCCGCCTCGCCGCCGTCTCAGCCGCCGTGAACCCGCCCCAAGACGACGAAGACGACGAACGTAAGAGTATTTCTTTCGCGCGAACGATCGCCCGAAACCTCTCCCGATCCCCAGACACCGCATCCGGGTGCGTCGTTAACGCCAACGCTCGAAACTTTGCTTTGATTTCAGACGCATCCGCGCCTCGCCGCAGCCCCAACGCATCGTACGCCTCCGATTCCGTCGTCGGCGTCGGCGTCGGCGTCGACGTCGTCGTCGTCATGCCGACGCGTCCGGGTGGACGACCGAACGGGGCCCACGGAGCGCGGGGTGGCGGTGTGCAGAGCAGAGCTGTTGGTTGCGCGCGACGAACGCTTCGTCGGAAGTCAGAAATCATCCATCAGAGTGAAAATTGACGGTTCGTGAACCGTAAAAAATTCGAGGGGTGACTGACTGCGGCGGCGGCTCGAGACGCACGCGCGCGCCGGTGGCACCAGAACGCGACCCGACGACGCGAACACGAATAGGAATTCGACGCCGAAAGCGCGCGCGATAGATAAAACTGAAAGCGGCGCGCAATGTCGAGCGCGCTTCGAAACGCGGTGAAACGCAAGACGCACAAGGAGCGGTCGCAACCGAGTGAACGCAAACGCTTGGGTCTGCTGGAAAAGAAGAAGGACTACGTGCTTCGAGCGAGGGATTACCACAAAAAGGAGGATGCGATCAACGCGTTGAAACGCAAGGCAGCGTATAGAAACCCGGATGAGTTTTACTTTGCGATGCAGCGGTCGAAAACGGAGGATGGCGTGCACGTGGCGAGAAGCTCTGAGCAGAACAAGTACACAGAGGAGGAGTTGCGAGTGATGAAGACGCAAGACGTCAAGTACGTGCAGTTGAAGGCTGGTGTGGAGGCGAAAAGGGTGGAAAAGATGAAGAAGAATTTGCACGGTATCGGCATAGGGGATAAACGGCGCAAGCACACCGTGTTTGTGGATACGGAGGAGGAGGCGAAGAATTTTGACGCGGCGGAGCACTTTGACACGGCGCCGGAACTCGTCGGTCGATCCTTCAATCGCCCGCGAAAATCGCAGTTGGAGGCAGAAGACGCCGTCGTGGGCGTGAGAAATCAAGACGGCGGCGTCGGCACGAGCGCCGGCATCGTTCCTGAGATTTCCGTCAAAAAACTCGCCAGAATGCAACGCGGCGCGTACAAGACGCTCAGCGCGTACGACGAACGCGCCAAAAAGCTCAAGCAAATGTCTCAAGATTTAGCCATGCAAAAGATTGTCTCGCACGCAAAGGGACACAAGGTGAAAATCACCAAGACCAATCCAGACGGGACGACGTCTTCGCACTTTAAGTGGAAAAAGGAGCGTCAAAAGTGATTCTTCCTCCAACTCGTCTCAGTATTCTCGCCCGTCGTCCGCGCGTGGGCCAGCTGTTGTAACA
>Ga0181587_10005628_pt1 | contig 10237 bp, 9 predicted proteins | sample 071ome_27_FD_132463 | JGI IMG/M metagenome (GOLD analysis project Ga0181587, IMG submission 132463) | Coastal salt marsh microbial communities from the Groves Creek Marsh, Skidaway Island, Georgia - 071409AT metaG (megahit assembly) | ecosystem: Environmental > Aquatic > Marine > Intertidal zone...
GCGCCAGTTGGTGCATGTAATACCACATCTTTCCCATCACGAAGAAAATTCAAAGCCTTTCGTTGCCAGGAATCTGGAAGAGCCAAAGTTTGACCAAACTGATTGGAGTTCATTTGCATTTATCCGCCATTTCCATTTCATACTTAAGTTTTCGGATAATACGATGAAAACTTATTATGATTTTACGGCTCTTCTCTTATTCCAATGATTAATTTAATTGTAGCCTGTGACCTAAATCGTGTGATTGGAAAAAATGGTAAACTCCCCTGGTCAATTAAAGAGGACTGGGATTATTTCATGGAAAAAACATCTGGCGGATCCATGGTGATGGGCAAAACCTGCTATAATGAATTTGAACCATATGCCGATGGTCGGGAACTAATAGTTTTAACGCACAATGTTTCATCTAAATTTGCAAAAGCCCAAGCGGCTAACTCACTTAGACATGCACTTTCCCTAGCAACTCATTCCCCCATTTGGATTTGTGGTGGAGAAAAATTGTATGAAGAATCAATGCCAATAGCAGACAGACTCTACCTTACGAAAATAAATCATTCATTTGAGGGTGATGTTTATTTTCCTGATTGGGAAAAAACATTCCCGAGAATGGTTTCTTGTACGAAATTAGATACAGGCAAATACAACCTAGAGTTTATGGTTTTTGAAAAAAACACCTAAACAACTGGCTGATGGGCAAGGCTTGCCAGATACAAGTTCATTCTTATTATCATTTTCTTTTGCATGAAAGAACACAAGTTTCTCACCTTTGATGATCTAGAACAAATTCGTACTGAGTTTGGTACCCCCACCTATGTCTATGATGAGAACATTTTACGATCGAATGCGCAGCAATTACGAGCTTTCCCGCATGCCTTTGATTTTTTCCCTCGTTATGCCATGAAAGCAGCTCCAACTGCTGCCCTTCTCCGGATTTTCAACAATGAAGGCTTGGGAATTGATGCCAGTTCAATTCATGAAGTAGAACGTGCAATAAGGGCGGGTTTTGGTACTGAATCGATTTCATTGAGCACGCAGGAATTATCCGAAGATTTTCGCTTTTGGGCCCAGGATGGAGTTAAGATCAATCTCTGTTCCCTGAGTCAGATTGATCGATACGGAAAATGGAAGCTTGGTGAAACTGTTGGTTTACGCTTTAACCCTGGAACTGGTTCCGGTGGTAATAATCGTACAAATGTGGGAGGGCCATCAAGCAGTTTTGGTATATGGAAAGATGATTTGGAAACGGCCAAAAATCTCTGCAAAGAAAATGGTCTGGTGGTAGATCGTATTCATACCCATATCGGTTCAGGCTCCGATCCAGAAATTTGGAAAAAAGTCGCAGAGATGAGTCTTGAAATAGTTCGAGCCTTTCCCTCGGTGCACACATTGAATTTAGGAGGAGGTTTCAAAGTTGCAAGAATGGCTGACGAATCCGCTACGGATCTCCAAGAAATTGGACAACCCGTGAAAGCACTTTTCAAAGAATTCGCGGCAACAACTAATCGAGAATTGAAGTTAGAAGTTGAGCCCGGAACCTTTCTTGTCGCCCATTCATGCACCTTGGTAACGAGCGTACAGGATGTTACACAAACCGGTTCTGACGGTTATCGTTTCATAAAATTAGATTCCGGGATGACGGAGATACTTAGACCTAGCTTATATGGTGCACAGCATCCGATTCACATATGCCCAGAACCCGGACAAGCCAAATTCCGGGAAAATACAGAACAGGTTGTTGTCGGTCATTGTTGCGAGTCGGGTGATTTGTTAACTCCTGCAGTTAATGATCCCGAAACTCTCGCTCCCAGGTCATTACCCCGTGCAGAAATAGGTGATTTTTGCCTTATTGACAGTGTTGGTGCCTACTGTTCCTCAATGACAGCAAAGAACTACAATTCTTTTCCTGAAGCAGCCGAAGTTCTGAAAAAGGAGGATGGCGACTTGGCACTTATTCGGAAGAGGCAAACCTTCGAGCAATTAATTGAGAACGAAGTTGTGCCGTGAAGGTAAGTGGGCTCGGTCATTTTCCCTTAGGCACACCAGTCCCGCAAAAAGAACACGCCGTATGCGTTAGTCTGCCAACCTTTGATGATATTGTTGGGTATGAAGAAAAAAAACCTGAAATTCTAAAGAAGCTTCATTCAGGATATCCCAGATTTGTAAGACATCGCAAGGTACAGGAGCTTGCTGAATTTTGGAATCAAACCCACTCACTAAACGGTAAAAATTTATTCTTTTTCTCAAATGCAAAGGATTGGGACTTTGCTCAAAAAACCGCCGGTCTATCTGATCCTCGTATTGAAGAGGTGGAAGATTATCTAATTGTAGGATTGCCACCCGATTCTAAGGAAAGCACTCGTTTGAGTAAATTCTTACAGCATACAGGTTGTGGGTTGTCTTCGCGCCATGCTGAAAAAATCCTTGAAGCCCTTGGGCAAACGGTCCTAACCGAGTCAATCACTCCGAATGTGGATGCGGAAAAAGAAATCAAAAAGATTATCTCAGAAGCACATGGTCCTAATATTGAGGACGAAGATGTCATGATAACTGCTTCTGGAGCCAACGCTTTTACTGCTGTTTTTCGTTCCGCCCTCGAATTATCCAGAAATAAGGGTAAGCAAATATGGATTAGAATAGGTTGGCTATACCTCGATACCATTGAAGTAATGAATTTGCTGTGCGAGCCACAAGAAAGAATTATTGACCTGCTTACACCGAAAGAATTTGAGACGATCGAAACTGTTTTTGAACAATATGGAAGTCAAATTGCAGGAGTCGTAACGGAATTTCCCAGCAATCCCCTCCTGCATTCCTGTAATCTTGAAAAAGTACGTGAATTAACAAATCGCCATGGTGCACTATTGATAGTGGACCCGACTATGGCTTCACCTAAGAACGCAAAGGTTTCTGGTTTTGGCGATGTTGTTATTAATAGTTTAACCAAGTATGCCAACTGGGAGGGGGATGTGATGATGGGGAGTGCGGTATTCCCTAAAGAATCGCCACTTGGCTTGGAAATTAAAGAAACAGCCATTGAAAACTCCACCAAACCTTTCTACCGAGATCTCGAAAGAATGGCGGAGCAGATCCCTTTTTATAATAATTTCATTGACCAAACGAATCAGTCGCAGGCAGAAATTGTGACTTTTCTTAAGTCTCACCCAAAAATAAAGAATGTTTTCTGGGCATACCAGGATAGCACTGGTTCAAATTACTCAAGCATTGCAGGCGAAAATAAACCGGGATGCATCGTCAGTTTTGAAATTAATGGTAGTTTCAAAGATTTTTACGACAATCTCGAACTTTTAAAAAGCCCGAGTTTTGGAACTGAATTTTCGCTTTGTTGCCCTTATGTCTATCTTGCCCACTATAACTTAATAAATGACAAAACCGGAAAAGAGAAATTGAGACATGCAGGATTGTCTCCTGAACTGCTCCGCCTTTCTGTTGGACTTGAAAGTCCCGATGAAATTAAAGAAAAAATAGCCCTAGCACTCAAGGAATGCTAGGGCCATAAAGTTTTAAGCTTAAAATTCTTACTCGAAAGAAAAAGAATCTAGTACCTTGCGAATTCTCCTTTTGGAAAGGCGCACATAAGCCGGTAGCCCATTATCATATGGTACTTCAACTTCACCCTGAATTAAAGGCTGGCAATACTTGATGAATTTCGCGGTCATGCTGACACCATCCTCAGCAATCCAATCAGAAGGTATTTCTTTAACTCCGTTCGCAATTTCGGAAAGAGGAGCAAGTCCTGTCTCACACTCATAGGTATCGCCCTCAGCCCGGACTAAAATAACCATTTTATCTGTTTCACCATCAACAGCAGCACGAACCGCTGCTTGTCCAGCCATAAAAGCTTCATCATTATCCGCTTTCGACGAACAATGGGTTGCTGCTCGTTGACCTGTGCCAAGCTTTGAGGAGCGAGCCTTTACTGCTAAATTACTCTCAATGTAATTGGCAAGGAAATCTCCAATACCCCCTAACTGTTGGTGACCAAAAGCATCCTGACTATCAGTACTGTTGGCTACATAATTTCCGTCCTTATCAATGAGTCCCTCTCCAACTACAACCAGGCAGTAGCGGTTCTTTTTAAGAACACGTTGCACATCATCCAAGAATTTCTCCTTGGAAAAAGGTAATTCGGGAAGGTAGATCAAATGAGGTGCGTCGTCAGGATTTTCCTTACTTTTGGCGAGCGTGGTTCCGGCGGCTATCCATCCGGCATTTCGTCCCATTACCTCAACAATTGAAACGAGATCATGCTGGCCCATTGCCTCGTGATCCAAGGCAGTCTCACGAACGATGGTGGAAACATACTTCACCACACTGCCGTAACCCGGGCAGTGATCGGTGGTAACCAAGTCGTTATCAATAGTCTTTGGCACCCCAATGACGCGCAAGGGGTAATTCTTCGATTGAGCAAGCTTGGAAATCTTGTCAGCGGTATCCTGAGAATCATTTCCTCCACAATAGAAAAAGTAGCGAATATTATGGGCTTCAAAAACTTCAAGAATACGCTCGTATTCGCGATCCTGTTTCAATTTAAACCGGCATGTACCTAAGGCAGATGCGGGGGTGTAGCGAAGTCCACGAATGTTCTGCTGAGACTCCTCTGCTAAGTCCATGATTTCCTCTTTGAGAATCCCAAGAACTCCATTCATGCCTCCGTATACCTCTTCGATACAGGGGTGATTGAGTGCTTCCGAAACGACTCCAGCTACACTTGCGTTAATAACGGCGGTTGGTCCACCCGATTGGGCGACCAAACAATTTCCTATTAATTCCTCTGCCATGATGATGTAATGATGTAAAAATGAACGAACGAAGAGTGCATAACTTAAATGCAAAATTGGCAATCGCAAAAATATCTGCTTATGAAAACCATAAACAGGTTCCGATCGAGCCTAGAGGATACCGCTAGGGTTGTATTTTCGAGCCTCTGGGTAGCGGGATGCCCAGGTTTTTACTCTTTTTATGAAGTGTTCGACTTGATGATGTGCCGCTCCAACCGAAGCCTCCCCCTCTTTAATGATATTGCGGAGTGCGGTAATCTTTAAACCAATCCTTTTGTCTTTGGAAAGTCTTTGCACAAGATCATTATCGGAGATTTTACCTTTGCGCAGATCTCTTACTGTTGCCAGGGCATGTTCCTTGATAGCTGCGTGTGCATCTTCTCGCCCCGCCCCAGCCTTTACTGCTTCCATCATAACTGTTGTGGTAAGCAAAAAAGGAAGATATTTCTTTCTTTCCGCACCGATGACGGAAGGGAAAACTTCCATTTGATTTAGTATGGTCAGAAAGGTGTCAAGCATACCATCTATGGCAAAAAAGGCATCGGGTAACATCACCCTTCTCACTACAGAACAGGATACATCTCCCTCATTCCACTGATCGCCCGAAAGTTGGGAGGCCATGGTTAAATGACCATTTAAGATCGCGTGAAAACCATTAATTCTTTCACAACTTCGACTGTTCATCTTGTGTGGCATCGCAGAGGAGCCTGTCTGCCCTTTTGCAAAACCCTCTCCGAGTAGTTCATGCCCAGCCATGATCCGAACAGTTTTGGCAAAACTTGAAGGAGCTGAGCCAAGCCGTACAAGTAAGGAAACCACTTCAAAGTCCAAACTGCGCGGATAAACCTGACCTACATTTTCCCAATTGGCGGTTGCTCCGAGATGGTGCATAACCTTTTGGTCTAACTGCTCAGCTTTTTTCGCATTTCCAAGCAATGTTATCTGGTCAAGCCTGGTGCCGACCGCACCTTTAAGGCCCCTGTATGGGTAGGTTGCACAGAGACGGGAGAGACTTTCGATTGCATACTCGAGTTCCTCTCCCCAATTGGCCATTCGTTTTCCTAAGGTAGTCAGCTGAGCCGGCACATTATGTGAACGAGCTGTAACTGCCAGCTCCTTAAAACTTTTGGCTTTTTCCCCAAGGGCAATGAGGCAGGCAACCGATTTCTCCAGAACTAAGCTCAAGGCACGATGAGTTTGCAATTGCTCAACATTCTCGGTCAGATCGCGACTTGTCATACCTTTATGTGCATGTTGATGCCCTGATAAGTCAGCAAATTCTTCCAAGCGGGCTTTCACATCATGCTTGGTAACAAGTTCCCGTTGGCGGATTGATTCAAGATTCACCAAACTTTTGATTTTCTCGGACTGATCGATTGCTTTCTTGTCGATTTTGATTCCGAGTTCTTTCTGGGCCTTCATGACCGCTATCCAGAACTCTCGCTCCATGATTACTTTTCCAGTTGGCGACCAAAGGGATACCATCGATGATGAGGCGTATCGGTCCGCTAAAACATTGGGTGTTTCAAATTTTTCCATATTAATTACAAAGATTCTAGTCGTTCGCAGACTTTACGAATAATAAATTCAGGGGTAGAGGCACCGGCGGTTACTCCGACAGTATCATAATTATCAAAATCCGCTCTTTCGATGTCTTCTGCGGTTTCGATGTGAAAAGTAGGGCGCTCATAAGAAGCAGCCAGTTTGGCAAGTTTACGGGTATTCGCTGAATGTTTTCCACCAATGACCACGATTGCATCGGCCCCCTCTTTGACCAGATCGACAAGATCAGATTGTCTTTCCTTGGTTGCTCCACAGATAGTATCAAATACAAGCATATCAGGATATTGATCCGATAGTAAATTGCTCAAATACTTAAATTCATGAGTAAACATAGTGGATTGTGAAACCATGGCTACCTTTTCTCCTAAATCCGGAAGATTTGTAATATCATTTTCATTGGTCACCACATAAGATTTCTCTTTGGCGTATCCCATCAATCCAATAACTTCAGGGTGCTCGGGATCACCAAAAATAACAATCGAGAACCCTTTTTCAGCATGTAACTTAACTTTACCCGCAATGATTCCAACATCGGGACATGTTCCATCCCGAAAAGGCAATCCTAAGCTTTTTAAATAATCTCTTCTCTGAGGAGAAATCCCATGGGCACGAACCACGACCACTGATTCTTTGGTATTCTCCTCATTGAAATCAATTTTTTTCTTACTTTGATAATCGCCAACCTCCTGAATGTCATCTTTCCCAAGAGCATCCATCATCTGGCGGTTATGTATAAGTGGACCATCAGTGTATACAGTTCGGCGTCCACCCTGAGACTCCTCACGTGCAACTTGAATTGCTCTTTCTACTCCCCAGCAAAACCCGGCACTTTTGGCTCTTATTACTTTCATATTCGTATTTACCTTACTATCTCTTCCTGTCTTATGGTTCAATATTGATTTGCCACTCCCTCTTTTTCGTAAAAGAAATGATTTATGAAAATTGCTCTTTCTATATCGCCTCTTCTATGTGCGTTATCATGCATACTCCCACCTTCTGCATTTTTGCTTCATGCAGAGGAAAAAAATAGCCCTTACAAACTCGGACAAGCCACCCGTGATGGCATTGGCAAGTTTTACATGGGGCGTGAAATCTCAAAAGTGATGGGACATTTGGGTGCATCTTGGTTGGAGCGACCCAAGCGTGAACAGGAGGAAAGAACTGATCTTTTGATTAAGGGCTTAGACCTTAAACCAACGGATAAAATTGCCGATATTGGTGCAGGTTCTGGCTATTTCAGTTTTCGTATGGCCAAACTCGTTCCTCAAGGAAAAGTGTTTGCGATTGATATTTCCCCGCAAATGGTCGGGATGATGAGAGCAAAAATGGCACAACAGAAAGTGACCAATGTCGAGCCCGTGCAGAGTACCATTACCCAAACCAAATTACCCCCGAACAGTGTTGATGCCGCCCTGATTGTTGATGCCTACCATGAATTTTCTCACCCTCTTGAAATGGCCACATCGATCCTCAATTCTCTCAAGCCGGGCGGAAAACTTATCCTTATTGAATACCGAATGGAAGATCCAAGCGTACCGATTAAACTTCTTCACAAAATGTCAGAAAAACAGGCTAAAAAAGAAATGAAAGCCGCCGGATTCAACTGGGAGAAAACACTGACCATGCTACCCCAGCAACACTTTATGATTTTCCGAAAGCCAAAGTGAAGAGTCTTCTCCTCTTCATCTGTGTCACCTTTTGCTACTCACTGGAAGCACAGAATTGGAATCGTTTTCGCGGTCCCGACGGAAACGGCCAATTCCATGAACTTACCCTTCCACTCGCATGGAAAAACACAGACAGTGCCTGGAAAATTAAATTACCTGGAAGTGGACACTCCTCTCCGGTCATCTGGGGAGAGAAAATTTTCACCACATGCGCATCACCAAGCGATTCGACCCAATATGTCCTATGCATAGATGCAGAGACTGGTAAAATTCTTTGGCAGAAAGAGTTCGGTTCCACACCCTACAGCCATCACAAATTTAACAGTTATGCCTCATCCACTCCTGCCGTTGATCAGGATTTTCTTTTTGTTTCCTGGACAACCAAGAAATCAAATATTCTTCTTTGCCTGGATCACCATGGCGAAATGATTTGGAAACGTGACTTTGGAGCCTACCAAACAGAACATGGCAATGGTTTTTCGCCAATCGTTTATGGAGCACATGTTTTCGTGACCCATGACCACGAGTCCGACTCTGCCCTTTACGCACTGAACCGGAAAACTGGAAAAACAATTTGGAAGGTCGACCGAACCGGATCCAAGCCGTCCGCATCAACACCAACCATTTACAAAACAAAGCAAGGTAAAGCCTTGGTCGTTTCCAATTCACAATCGCATGGATGCTACGCCGTGGATATTGAAAGTGGCAAAATTTCATGGGAAACAGGACCGGGCAGTCTTGATAAACGAAGTGTCTCCTCCCCCTACTTCGCAGGCGGATATTTTTTTGGCTCCTGTGGCTCAGGTGGTCGGGGCAGTCGCTTTCTTATAATCAAACCACCCACCGCTTTGACAGAGAAGGTAGAGATCAAACACACCATCACTCGCAATGCTCCCTATGTGCCCACAAGCTTGGTTATTGAAGACTTTGTCTTTTTAATTTCGGACGGTGGAATTGCCTGTGCGATAGATTTGGAATCTGGAGAAAACTTGTGGAGAGAAAGAGTGGATGGCAATTTCTTTGCCTCTCCCGTGTGTAGCGGAAAAGTCATCTTTTTGGTTTCCAGAGAAGGAAAGGTAATAACTGCAAAAGCCAACCGCAAAGGTCTAGAACTCCTCGGCGACTCATCATTAAATGAGCTTGTTCACAATACTCCTGCTTTTTCTGCGAGAGGAATCTTTTTTAGAACTTACAGCAGCCTCATTCATATTCCTGCAAAATCTTAAATTTTATTTATTATCCATTGACTCTGAAACCAAGAAACACAAATTCAACAACTATGAAATTCATATCCTCTAAGCTGATCTTTACTTTTTGTTTCCTTACTTCTTTTACCTTTGCTGAAAAAATCACGGTAGCAGGTATCAATTTTGAATCCCCCGAAAATTGGGCATATTCCGAGCCATCCAACAATATGCGAAAAGCTCAGTTCAGTGCCAGTAGTCCTTCGGGAAAAACGGCTGAGGTGGTCTTTTACTATTTTGGTTCAGGAAATACCGGGGGAATTCAGGCTAATGTGGACAGGTGGATGAAGCAGTTCGAAGATCCACAGGACAAAAAAGTAGATTCAGAAACAATTAATAAGACTCGTGTTACCTACGCCCAAGCCCATGGTACTTTTCTCAGTGGCCGCCCATTCGGTCCTAAGACTCCAAATCCTGGTTACGGATTACTGGCGGCGATTATTGAGGGAGAAGGAGGTGCCGTATTTATCAAAATCACAGGTCCAAAAGCCTCGGTTGAAGTAAACATTGAAGCCACCAAGAAAATGGTGACAGCAAGCCTTACCAAGTAAGCAAAAATCTTATTTTTGACTGTCTGCCTGTTCAAGCCCGAGCACGACTGCATCGACATATTCCTTAATGAGGCTTTTTCGGCTTTGGCCCTCATTGGTGTCATGATGATCGAAACCGGCTCCTTGGATTCGTTGATAGACCTCCTCAGAGTTTGCGATGTATGGCTCAAGAAAAATAACCGGGGCTTCGTATATTCGATTTGCTAATAAATTTCTTGCCCAGACACCTTCGACCTTTCCAACTTTCAAAGCATTAGGTCCCTTGTAGGCAAAAGCAAGTAATCCAGTTTCTAGGGAAAAGGCTTGTGACATATGCTCAGCGATCAATCTCTCCGTACCCTCCCAGCGATGAAGAAGGCGCCAGATCATTTCAAAACGCTGATTATCATACGCGATCTCACCCCCCATGTAGC